>Ga0116165_1002454_pt1 | contig 13132 bp, 9 predicted proteins | sample AD_JPNMR1_MetaG_FD_89885 | JGI IMG/M metagenome (GOLD analysis project Ga0116165, IMG submission 89885) | Active sludge microbial communities of municipal wastewater-treating anaerobic digesters from Japan - AD_JPNMR1_MetaG | ecosystem: Engineered > Bioreactor > Anaerobic > Digestate | place...
TAAGGTAAAAAGCTATTCTCTGGGCAGATTTAGGACCTATCCCAGGTATCTTTGTTAGCTCATCTACGAGCTGATCAAAAAGACTTCTTTCTGCCATTACTTAGAAAAGTCCGGGTGGTAAAGAGAGTCCGTCAGTGAGTCCTCCCATCTTTTCAGCTGTCTTTTCTTTGGCTTTAGTTAAAGCATCCCTTAATGCAGCTGCCACAAGATCCTCCAGGACATCTACCTCCTCTTTATTTACTACTTCAGGATCAATTTTTACCTCTTTTACATCTTCCTTTGCCGTCATAGTTATCTTGATTACACCACCACCTGCAGTACCCTCCACTAAGGTTTGTTCTAATTCTTCGTCAATCTTTGCCATCTTTTCTTGTATCTTTTTCAGTTGTTTCATGGCTTCAAAAGGATTACCCTTCACGTTATTCCCTCCTAATCTATTATTTTGCCTTTGAAAATATTCTTTACGTCTTCTGGAGACGCCTTTTTATCCTCTTTCTTAGGCTCCTCCTCTGATTTAGGATTATCAAAAAGAGAAGGATTTTCATCTATCGTGGTAAATTTTATAGGAATTTGTGTACCGTAGACTTTTTTAATCTCCTCCTCTATAAAAGCTCTATTGGGTCTCTCTTCTAATCTTTCTTTTAAGAAGGATAAATTACTTGGAATACCAAGGACCAATCTCCCTTCGGAATCTATCTCTATAATTTTTGCCTCTCTAAGCATAGCTTCTAAGGATATCCTTCTCTTTTTTACTTTCTCAAGTACCTCTCCCCATCTATCTTTTATAGCATCTATATCAGACGCACTTTCTATAGGTTTTTTCTCTTCTTTTACCTCTGCTACCTTCTCTAAATTTACCTTAACCTGGGGAAGCTCAGTGTCTTCTTTTAGAAATAGAGGAATAAGAGTCATCTCCATGAGAAGGGGTGCATTGGTAAGATCTCTTAATCTATTTTCTAAGATGAGAATTTGGTCTATAATGTCCTGCAATCTTTTTATAGTAAATAGATTTGTCTGATCCATAAGCTCTTGATATTCATCTTCTGTAAGGGAGAGAAGATTAGAAAGTCTTGGCTCAGCTTTTAAAAGAAGAAGATTTCTAAAATGTTGTAAAAGTTCTCTTACAAATTGCTGAGGATTCTTCCCCATCTGGAATATCTGTTGAAGAAGACTCCATCCTTCAGCAAGATTATATTCTCCCATTGCTTTTACAAAGGCATAAGTAAATTCATAAGTGGGAAGTCCCAATAGATTTCTTGCAAGATCTTCTGTGATTTCCTGATCCGAATATATAAAAAGTTGCTCCAGAAGACTTATGGCATCTCTCAAAGAACCTTGAGATTGAAGGGATATAAGCTTTAATGCCTCTTGAGATATTTTTACCCCTTCATTCTCAGAGATCTTAGAAAGTTGTTTTGCAATCTCATCTCTTGTTAATCTTCTAAAATCAAATCTCTGGCATCTGGAAAGTACAGTCAGTGGTACCTTTTGCGGCTCTGTAGTTGCCATAATAAAGACCACATGCTCAGGTGGCTCCTCTAAAATCTTAAGAAGTGCATTAAAAGCTTCATTAGTTAACATATGGACTTCATCAATGATATAGACCTTATATCGATCTCTTACAGGGAGAAGCCTTGCCTTTTCTCTTATATCTCTTATCTCATCTATGCCACGATTTGAAGCAGCATCAATCTCAATGACATCTATACTTCTTCCCTCTGCAGTTTCTATACAAGAGTTACATTTTAAGCAAGGGGTTGGTGTAGGTCCCTTTTCACAATTTAAAGATTTAGCAAGTATTCTTGCAAGAGTAGTTTTTCCTGTGCCTCTTGGACCTGCAAAAAGATATGCATGGGCAATACGATTATACTTTAAACCATTTTGCAAAGTGACTACGATATGCTCTTGTCCTACAACTTCTTCAAAGGTTTGTGGTCGCCATTTTCTGTATAATGCTAAAGGCATTTAACTCACCCTCGATCCTGGATCAACCTCTTTTTCAGGAGTTAATATGGCAAGTCTGCCTTTACTATCTTTTGCAGCAAGAAGCATACCTTGGGACTCATAGCCTCTTATTTTTGCAGGCTGAAGGTTATAGACCACAATAATTTCTCTTCCAATGATATCTTCAGGTTTATAATATTCTGCTATTCCTGCTACGATCTGTCTTTTTTCTCCTCCGATATCTATCTCAAGAAGAAGAAGTTTATCACTATTTTCTACCTTTCTTGCAGAAAGGACTTTTGCAACTCTGAGCTCTATATTCTTAAATTCATCAATGGTTATCGTTTTTACTTCTTCCTTCTTCTCCTCTTTTTTAATCTCCTCTTCTTTCTTTTCTATCCTTGGAAATAGAACCTTACCTTTATTTACCTTCTGTCCTGATGGGATTTTAGCATCAAAGATAAGGTCCCATGCAAATTGTTTATCGGTATATCCAAGCTGCTCTTGGATCTTCTCAGCAGTCTCAGGGATAAAGGCATAAAGAAGGATTGATATCCTTCTTAAAGTCTCTAAAAGGGTATATATCCCTGTATTAAGACGTTCTTTATCTTCAGATGATGCCAAATTCCATGGCGAAAGTTTATCTATATATCTATTAGCATCTTGTATTAACTCCCAAATATTTGTAAGGGCACCTGATAGATTAAAATCTGCCATAGCATCTTCTACCTTTTTTGCAGTCTCTTCAGATTTATCAAGTAATGCTTCATCTTCATCTTCAAATGTGGAAGGTTCAGGCACACGTCCTTCGGTATATTTTTCTGCTACAGTGAGTACTCTATTTAAGAGATTACCAAGGTCATTGGCAAGATCCGAATGATATCTTTTATGGAAAGATTCATCGCTGTACTCTCCATCAAGCCCTAAAGGTACCTCACGAAGGAGAAAGTATCTTAGGGCATCTACGCCATAAATATTTATCAATTCCTGAGGATCAATTCTATTTCCCTTTGATTTAGAGATCTTTCCTCCCTTTATAGTCCAGAACCCATGGGCAAGGACTGTTTTAGGAAGAGGAAGTTTTAATGCCATAAGTATAGCAGGCCATATAATAGCATGAAATCTTAAGATATCTTTTCCAATGAGATGTACTTCGGCAGGCCAGTATCTTTCAAATTTTGTTTGGTCATCACTTAAATATCCTAAGGCACTTATATAATTTACAAGGGCATCAAACCAAACATATACCGTATGTTTTGGATCAAAAGGGACAGGGATTCCCCATTTCACCGTGGTTCTTGTGGCACTAATATCCTTTAAGCCACTTTTTATAAAGCTGATAACTTCGTTTCTCCTGCTTGTAGGATATACAAAGTTAGGATGCTCATCAATATATTTAAGAAGTGGTTCTCCAAACTCTGAAAGTTTAAAGTAGTAAGTTTCTTCTTCAAGAAATTCCACAGGTCTTCCACAATTAGGGCAGTTTCCTTCTACTAACTCATCTTTATTGTAGAATGTCTCACAAGGAGTGCAGTACCATCCTGCATATGTGCCTTTATATAGATAGCCTTCATCATATAATTTTTGAAAGATTTTCTGGACTACCTCCTCATGCCTTTTCTGGGTAGTCCTTATAAAATCATCATTAGTGATGCCAATCGTTTTCCATGTATCCAAAAATTTTTGTGCCATCATATCTACAAAAGCTTGAGGTGTATAACCTTTTTCTTCGGCAGTCTTTGCTAATTTTTGTCCATGCTCGTCAAGTCCTGTAAGGAAGAATACATCATAATCCTTGAGGCGATAAAATCTTGCGAAGGTGTCGGCAACAATTGTAGTATAGACAGTACCTATATGGGGTTCTGAATTTGAATAATATATAGGGGTTGTTATGTAGAATTTGTCTCTTCTCAAGCCACTTCGCTCCTTTCATAACTTTAAAATTCCTTGATAATAATACTACTTACAAAAATCTATGTCAAATAGGCACAGCTTACCAGTTTAATGAAAGATTACCACCTATTTGATATATGGAAAGGATACTTTCATTTAAAAAGCTATATATGTATTTTACAAAAATTTTACTATTTTGTGAAATTTTTGTCTGATAGAAGGTGAGGCTAAGGATATATCTCTCTGCATTATTACTATAATTTTCATGGGTGAGTGAAAACTCTCCTTTACCATTTAGGATATCTCTAAGGATTGATATGTCTTGTGCTCCATTCTTGTAATAACTCATAGAATAAGAGGCTTCCTTCCATATTCTTGTTATTTTTCCAGAGAGTTCATAAGATGAAAGCCTTAATTTTCCTTCAGAACTTGCAGATAGGCTTTTTAAAAATATACTATAGTAGTTATTCTCATAATAATCCAGAGATAGAGAGAGGTCCCATGCTTTTTGTTTAAGTATTAAATTTCCCTTAGAACTTAAAGTACGGATATTTTCTTCCTCATTAAGGAAATATCCAAAATAGAAAGAAGAAGGATTAAAGTAATAAGTAGAGTTTATAGACAGAGTATTTTTCTTCTCTTCAAGCTGTGTACTTCCAGATATATTTAGCCAAAAGTTTGAAAATATCATTCCATAAGAGCTTATGGAGAAGGCATTTATAGGATTTGCATCTTTATCAATCCTCTGCCAAGAGATATTTGTGATGACTTGAGGAAGTTTTAACTTTATCCCAAGGGTATCAGTCTTTGTATAGCTTAAAGCAGGAATAATAGCTTTATACACAAAAGTTATGGTAAGTCCTGAAGGTGGAGGATTTTTCCCCTCTTCATTCTCAAAAAATACACCTACAGAATTTTCCTCTATAAAATATTCCACAGTATAGGTTTCATAGGTACTATCAGGAAGATATAGGGTAAAAGTGCCATTATTTTCCACATATACACCATTTATATATAAATAAACTTCTATAGGGGTGTACTCCAATTTAAAAGAGAAGGTCCATCCATCAGTGATAAAATTCTGAGTTATCTCTGATGCTGTATTATAGTTTAGATTTTTCTTCTCATAATAATCTTCTCCTAAGAGAAATTCGTATTTATCTCCTAAGATATTGATATTTGCTCCTCTCTGCTCTTCCTCTAAGAGTAGATTTTGAGATGAAGTCTGTTTTTCATTATTGTATATAGAGGCTTTAAGACTTTTATTTTGAGGTGAGAAGTTATAACTTTTTATATTTATAGTAGAAGACTCAGTATTTACCGTTTGAAAAGAGGCATTTAAGAAGGCAGGAGTATAAGAGAAGCTTACCCCTTCGGTGATTTTACTATTTTCTTTTTTAAAGTTTAGGGCGAGATTTGTAGAGAATAAACTTAATGATAACTTATGATTCTGAACTTCTTTGCTGCTTGAATTTTCTTCATTTAAAAGATCCAAGCTATAATTTAAGAAGGAAAATGGGGTAAGATCTAAATTCAAAGAGAGTCTTTTAGCTCCCGGTGTTAGGTTAAAATTTCCAAGGATCTCAGATATATAGGGATAGTCTTTTTCAGAACTTAAGAATTCAAAAGAGCCCTTTCCAAAGGAAGATTTGAAAGAAAGCCTCATATATCCTGCACTCCCTGAGAAGTCATTATCAAGAAAGGAAAAAGCATATCTCCCCTCAGCATAGTTATTACTATCTTTATTAATATTAAAGCTAAATTCTAAAAATTCCCTTTCCGTAGGATTAGCAAAATTTTGCAAGGTTAAATAGGAGACTCCTAATGCCTTGTAGCTTAATGAGAGCCCATAGAGGTTATATACTTCTTGAGCTCCTGAAACTTCATATTCTATGATAATCTCATCTTGGGAGGAGATTATAAAATTGAAGTAAAGAATTCCATAGGTATAATCAATGATGTAATCCATATCCCTTTCTAAAGTTTTTCCATTTAAAAATACCCTCTCCTTATATGGAATTAAGAAAAAATCACCTATAATGAAGGGTCCTTGAGTATCATTTCCATAGAATTTTTTGATCTTTTTCCTTCCCTCTATACTTGTGAAAATAAATTGTCCTTTAAAATCCTTATAAGCATAAGTACCTAAGATTCCATTAAGGTTCTTATTAAAAAGGGAGAGAGGGGATAAAGAAGTATTTAAATTGTTCCCTATATTTAAAGAGAAATTTTCTCCCTTTGCTATAAGAGTTATATTTTCTGGCTGTGATATATAGTTAAAGTTTAAAGATAAGTATGGGAGAAGATAGGAAAGAAAGAAACGAGAGTTTTGTTGGAAATATAGCCCCCTTTGAATATCTGAAGAGAGGTATTCCAGAGAGGAATCCCCACTAAAATATGCATAATAAGTGTTTAAATTTGTGGACCCATTTAGATTTACCGTTTGAGATAATGAGACTGAAATTAGCCTGATAAACAAAAAAAATATGAGCAGACATTTCTTTTTCATCAAGAAATCCTTCTCTAAATGAATTTTTACTATTATACCCTATAGTTTAAGAAGTAAAGATTTTCTTAGATGAGTTTTCCCCTGCTATTAGCTTACAAACTCTTCTTCTTTATTTCCCCAATACTTGAATTGGGATACAAACATATTATAATAAATGCCCTTCTTTTCCATAAGCTCCTCATGAGTGCCCATCTCCCAAATTTTTCCACCTTCAATTACCATAATTCTATCCACATTCTGTATAGTAGAAAGCCTATGGGCAATGATAAATGAAGTTCTTCCTTTAAGAAGCTCCTCAATTCCCTTTTGGAGGAGTCTCTCTGTTTGGGTGTCCACACTTGCAGTTGCCTCATCTAAGATTAAAATCTTAGGATCTGCAATTAAAGTCCTTGCTAAGGAAATGAGTTGTCTCTGTCCTGTAGAAAGTCTTAATCCTCTCTCTCTTATATCAGTTTTATATGTATTTTCTAAGGTTTCAATAAAATCATGGGCATTAACTGATTTTGCTATCTCTATGACCTCTTCATCGGTTGTCTCTAATTTACCATATCTTATATTGTCTAAGATACTTCCCGAGAAGAGAAAAGTATCTTGAAGCATCACACCTATCTGTCTCCTTAAACTTTCCAGTTTTATATTCTTAATATTTACACCATCAATGAGGATTTCTCCTTCCTGAGGGTCATAAAATCTACAAAGCAGATTAATAATTGTGGTTTTTCCTGCTCCAGTATGTCCTACCAATGCAATTTTTTCTCCTGGCTTTACTTTAAAACTTATATTCTCTAAAACCTTCCTGTTTCCATCATAAGAGAAGGAAACATTCCTAAACTCTACCTCTCCTTTTATCTCAAAATCTATGGCATCTTTTTTTTCAATAACTTCTGGATTTATATCCATAACCTCAAATATTCTTTCTGCACTTGCCATACTCGTTATTAAATTATTGAGAAGATTACTAAGATCTGTAATAGGTCTCCAGAACATTGATAGATACGAGGACATGGCTACAAGAAGCCCCACGGTGATATTTCCAGAACTTATCATCTTTACACCAAAATAATAGATTACAATACCACCTATTCCCCAAGAGAATTCTACCATAGGCCAAAAGAGATCATTAATCCTTACAGCTCTTACAAAGGCATTTCTTACTTCCCATGTTAAGTTATCAAATATTCTGTTAGTATAGTTTTCTGCAGTAAAAGCTTTCACTACCCTTATCCCAGAAAAATTTTCATGGATAAAGGCATTCAAATTTGAGTTTTTCTTTCTCACAAGCTGCCATCTTTTTCTTGATATGATTTGGATTGAAAATAAAACAATGATCAGAAAAGGTAGGGTGAAAAGACCAGCTATAGCAAGCTTAGGATTAAGAGAAAACATAATAACCGATGTGGCAATTATCATGGCAATATCAGGAATAAGATTTGTAATGAGCATAGTGAAGAGATTATTCAATGAATTTACATCTCCAATTATTCTTGCCAAGATCTTACCTACAGGTCTTTCATCAAAAAAAGAAAGGGATAATTCTTGAACATGATTAAAAAGATCCTGTCTTATATTAAGAAGAGCTCTATTGGTTACACTGGACATCTTTATGGTTCTCATACGAGATGCAAAGGCTCCTGTTAAATTAAGAACTATGACAAAAATGCCTACCCAGAATAGTCCTCTTAAATTCTTATTCTTAATATAATTATCAATAGCTATTTTAAGGAAATAAGGATTTAGAAGGTCTACAACCATACCGATACCAATAAGAAATAACACTAAGAGGACTTCTTTTTTGTAAGGAAGAAGGTACTTTAGTAATCTCCTTATAATCTCAGTACTAATCTTCTCTTCTAATTTTTCATCTTCTTTGTAAGATGGCATGACTAAACTGGCTCCTCTTCAATATCCAAGATATATTTACCATATTGCTCTTGGAAGATATCATAATATCTCCCCTGAAGGGCTAAAAGTTCATCATGAGTCCCTCTTTCCACAATCCTTCCCTTTTCAAGAACTATTATCTCGTCAGCCTTTTTGGCTGCAGAGACCCTATGGGTGATAATAATTTTTGTAATATCTTTGTACTCCTCAATAGCTTTCTGAATATAGTATTCAGTCTCCATATCCAAAGAAGAAGTAATATCATCAAGAATTAAAATTTTTGCATCTCTAAGTAAAGCTCTGGCAATGGAAATTCTCTGTTTCTGACCTCCTGAAAGTCCAATTCCCCTTTCTCCCACAACAGTATTTATCCCCTCGGGAAGATTCATGGTAAAGTTATATGCCCTTGAAGTCTTTAAAGCTCTTATAATTTCCTCTTCTGTTGCTTCCATTCCAAGTTTCAGATTCTCCAAAACTGTATCGGAAAAGAGAAAAACATCTTGAGGTATATATGCTAAAGCTTTTCTTAAGGTTTCAATATCTATACTCCTTATATCTATGTCATCAATTAATATGTCTCCCTCCCAGTTTTCATAAAATCTTCCTAAGAGATTCACAAGGGTAGTTTTCCCTGATCCAGTAACTCCCATAATAGCTAAGGTCTTTCCGCTATCCAAATTAAAGCTTATATCTTGCAGAACATATTCGTGCTGGTATTTAAAAGAGACATTTTTAAATGTAACTTTCCCACTAATCTCTTTTACTTCTACAGGAGTAGATAGAACTCTTTTCTCAGGTTTTTCCCTGAAGAGCCTGTCAATCTTATGGATAGATGCCCTACATTGAGAAAGCATATTAATAAGCCATCCAGCTGACCTCATAGGCCAGACTAACATGGAAACATACCAGTTAAAAGCTACAAGAGTACCTATGGACATATTACCTTTAATCACAAAAAATCCACCCATAATTATTGACAAAGCTCCAGAGATATTAGTTAAGAAGTCCATCCAAGGCACATAATCAGAAAGTATTTTTGCTTGTTTAACATTCAACTTATAATGTTTATAATTTTCTTTGAAGAATCTCTCAATCTCATATTTCTCTCTTCCAAAAACCTTAACAATTCTAATACCTGCTAAATCTTCTTGAGCTGTGGTATTCATTCTTACTCTTTGATCAGAGATCTCCTCATAAACCTCATCAGCCCTTTTTTCTAAATTGTATGCAAGGAGTCCTATTATAGGCATAAGTAGGATAATTAGTGAGGTTAGCTCCCAATTTATGTTAAACAAGATAATAGTTACGATTAGGATATAGGAGAATTGCTCTATAAAAAACATGATTCCAAATCCAAAAGTAAACCAGATATTATCAATATCTTCTTTTATCCTTGCCATTAATTCTCCTGTATTTGTCCGATCAAAAAAGGAGATAGGAAGAGTTTGAAGATGCTTGAATAGATCTATCCTAACTTGACTTGCTAATCTGGATCCCCCAAGATCCATAAAATATCCCTTAGAATAACTTAGTATTACACGGGATACAGTTATTACCCCTAAGAATATTAGATATTTAGATAGTTCTTCAATCTTTCCTCCAATAATAACCCTATCTATTATCTCTTGAGTTATCTTAGGGTTAAATAAATCAAGAGATAGAGCAATAATGGAGGATGCTATAGAGATAATAAAATACGTAAGATTTTTTCTTACAGCTTTTTTAAGACTTTGCAAGGAAGTATCACCATATTATTTTATTAAATTATCAAAACAAAAAGATTATATAGATTTATTTTTGTAAAGTCAATTAATATATTCCTTTTTAACAAGATTATTTTTGAGGAAGATTGCCCTCTTTACAAAAGTTTAAAAATAATTAAAATAAGAATAAAATCTAAAATGGGAGGGAAAAATGATACCATCAAGTGTTACAATTGGTCTTACTATGGGGAGTCTTGTGGCATTCTTGTTCTTGATTGCTAATCTTTACAACCTTCTTAATCTATTCAACAAGATTTTTTCTCCAGGTAAACAGTGGGACTTCCTCAAAAAGATGAGAAATAGGTGGCATTATATTCACTATTTTGGAAACGTTGGAGCATTTATTGCCCTTATTGTTCATGCAGTTCTTCTTGGAAGTTTTGCATCTTTTCTACACTGGATTGTACTGGTATTTATGGGTGTAATGGCTATTTCTGGTTTTACAATGAGATTTTTAAAAGTCTCACCTCAAACTAAACAGAAACTTTTTGGATTTCATGCACACTGGTATATGTTCCTTATCTTACTTATTTTAATTATTATTGCCCACCTCATTTCCCTACCAGGATTTCCTTATCCATTAGGTTAAATCAGTATAAGGAGAGCTTATGAAGGAGGGAATAGGGTTTAAAAGGTTATTTGAGCCTATTAGTATTCGTGGGGTGGATATAAGAAATAGAGTTGTTTTCCTTCCACATCTCACGCTTTATGCAAGTGCAAGCCATTCTCCTACCGAGAGAGATGTTTATTATTATAGAGAAAGGGCAAAAGGTGGTGTTGGTCTTATAGTTGTACCAAGTATGGCAGTTCATCCCAGTGGTTCATATCTCAATATGATCCATGCATTTGACACGAGTAACATTGGAGGCTTGAAGAAGATTGTTGATGCTGTTCATGACAATGGTGCAAAGATCTTTGGGCAACTCACACATATGGGAAATCAGACAAGGAGTGTTGAAACATTTGGACCTTTATGGGCACCTTCTGATATACCTGATTTAACAGTAGGGGAAATTCCAAAACCTATGAGTATTGAGGAAATACATACGCTTATTGAATCATTTGCAAATTCTGCTATGAACCTTATTTATGCAGGTTTTGATGGTGTTGAAATAAAAGTTGCTCATGATGGTATCCTTGGACAGTTTCTTTCTCCTATAAAAAATGTTAGAAGAGATGAGTATGGTGGCTCTCTTGAAAATAGATGCAGAATTATTATAGAGATTTTGCAGGCTATAAGAAATAAGATTGGTAATAGACCTCTTGGAGTGAGGCTTGGTATAAATAGGTTTATTCCTGGAGATTATGGTATTAATGAGGCTATTGAATATGCAAAAATGATTGCTACTGTTGCAGATTATATTAGTACAGATTCTGGCACCTGGGAGAGCATTGATAAACTTACTGCGCCTATGACTGTCCCCCAAGGATTTCTGCTTGAAGACATTGCAAAATTAAAGAAAGAAGTGAATATTATTGTAATAGGTCATGGAAGAATTGTATGGCCACAAATGGCCGAAGATGCTCTTGAAAAAGGTTACTGCGATATGATTGGACTTGCAAGAGCACTCATTGCAGATCCATACTGGGCAAAGAAGGCTCAGGAAAATAGGTTTGATGAAATTCGTGGTTGTATTGGCTGTAACCAGAAGTGTATGGGTAGACTTCTCCAGAACTTACCTATTAGTTGTGTTCAAAATCCAACATCAGGACATGAACAGGAATATGGAGAGGATATCCTTTATAAGAAGACTTTAGCACCTAAGAAAGTAGTAATCGTTGGTGGTGGTCCTGCAGGAATGAAAGCAGCAGATGTTCTTGCAAGAAAGGGTCATAAAGTAGTCCTTTTTGAAAAAGAAAAGATGCTTGGTGGTAGAGTAAACTGGGAAAGTAGGCTTCCAGGAAGAAGAGAGGTTACTGGGGTTAGCAGATTCCTTATGAAAGAGATGGAAGTACAGAAAGTAGATGTAAGAATGGAAGTTGAGGCGACAGAAGAAATAGTAAAAAATGAAAGACCAGATATTGTTATCATTGCAACTGGCGCAAAAATTGCTACTTTTGAAATTCCTGGAATTGGAAAAGAGAAAATATTCCAAACCTTAGATGTACTTGATGGGAAAGTAACAGGTGAAAATGTCCTTGTGGTGGATAATGATTCTACAACAGAAGGAATTGGAGTTGTGAATACACTGCTCAAACAGGGAAAGAAGGTTCACTGGGTAACTCCATCATTTTTTAATGCTCAGAATGTAACTCCACCAACAGTAATGCCACTCTATCAGATGATTGATAGCAAGAGTGTGGAGCTTCACCCTATGAGTATTCTTTTGAATTTTGAGGGGAATGTTGCAACCCTTCTCAATCCATACTATGGAAGGCAAGAAAAGGTTGAAGATATTGATGCAGTTGTTGTCGTGGGTATAAAGATCCCACAGAAGGACCTTTTTGAAAAACTCAAAGGGAGTATCCCTGAGGTTTATGTTATAGGAGATGCTGCAGCTCCAAGGGATATTGCAGCATCTCTTGAAGATGCAGTTGGCCTATGTATTAAATTATAAGGGGGGAATAATATGAACGAAAAATTAAAGAAGTATAAATGTAGTGTTTGTGGATTTGTATACGATCCAAAGAATGGCGATCCTTCCCAAGGGATAAAGCCTGGGACAGCATTTGAGGATCTACCAGATGATTGGGTATGTCCAGTTTGTGGTTCTCCAAAGGATAAATTTGAGCCATATGAGGGATAATTATTAATATAAAGCATTCATAGGAGATTTTACTTTTACACTATTTGCCTTACGAATAATTTTATTACTAACATAATGAGGGGGCTTTAGGATAATCCCAAAGCCCCCTTAACTTAAATTCTATTTATATCAATTTGGATGTTATCTCTTTTTAAGAGGAGATGGTAGGAATTCATCTCTTAAAGAGAAATTAGTAGATGGTGAGAGTTGAAATTTTGAAATGGTAGGATAAGGTCCTGTATTTCCACTTGCATCAAGCTTTAATACATATGCATCATAATAACCAGCGCCAAAGGAAGCTGTTAGTCCTGCTGCAATATATCCACCATCATTTGTCTGTTGTATAGAATATACATAATCATAATCACTTCCTCCATATATTTTTTGCCATACTA
>Ga0116165_1002463_pt1 | contig 13102 bp, 11 predicted proteins | sample AD_JPNMR1_MetaG_FD_89885 | JGI IMG/M metagenome (GOLD analysis project Ga0116165, IMG submission 89885) | Active sludge microbial communities of municipal wastewater-treating anaerobic digesters from Japan - AD_JPNMR1_MetaG | ecosystem: Engineered > Bioreactor > Anaerobic > Digestate | place...
ACCCCCCACCATCCAGAAGAACAGGGTATTGCCCTGGCTTTAGGGCTTACCCAGGAATTCTTTAAAACCCATAATTTGCGAGGAGCCTGTCGGGTCCATGGCGGTGGGTTTGCGGGAACTATTCAGGCCTATGTGCCCACCAATGCTCAGGAAGCCTATATCAGATGGATGGAACGGTACTTTGGCGAAGGAGCTGTCCGGCCGCTCTTTATTCGGTCCCGGGGAGCGGTGGAACTTTTCTTTTAAAAGGATCCAGGGAAAGACTCGCTTTTTTCCAAAAAACGGTTTATCCTAAAGGAAAGACAGACGATACTGTAAACGGAAAGAGACGGGGGAGTTTGAGGGGGCCGGAGGATCTTCCTAATGAGGAAAGGTCCCATGGGATTTTAGGGGCCTTCAGGACGAGGGCCCCGGGGGGAAGCCCTCTTGCACAGAAACCCCATCCTGTCCTAGTGATAAAAAAGCGGTCCCTAGTTCGGGGACAGTACGAGAGGAGGAGAAAAGACGTGGCATATCAAAATGCACTCTCCGCATACAAAGAAACGAGAGTACGTACCGCAAGTCCCGGTAAAATTGTGGTGATGTTGTACGACGAGGCGATCAAGCAATTAGACCGGGGCCAGGAATTGTTGCATCAATACCACAGTGCCACCAAAAAAGATCCTTCCAAAATAGAGCACATCAATAAGGCCATCATCAAAGCCCGGGATATCATTACGGAGCTCATGGTATCCCTGGACTTTGAACAGGGTGGCGAGATCGCCCGAAATCTTTTTTCCCTGTATACCTGGTTTAACCGGGAACTTCTGGAGGCAAATTTAGCAAAGGACGAAGAGCGGGTCCGGGCGGTACGGGATATGATGAATGAATTGCGTGGGGCCTGGCAGGAAATCGTAAGTAAGGCAGAAACTGAAGGTCTGGGCCGTTCCACCACAGGTATTAATATCGCGGGGTAAGGGCTGTAGGAGACATGAACCAGAGCGCACCCAGGAAAATACAGACGGAACTCTCAGAAGAGGAACTGGCCCAACGGGTAGCCATACTTAAGCGGTTCCGGGAACTCCTGGTAGAACAGCGCAATCGCTTCCAGCAATACCTGGAAGTGTTAGATAAACAGCGAGATACCATTGAACGGGGCGATACGGAGGCCCTTTTAAGTCACGTAGAACTAGAAGAAAAAATTGTGGGGGAAATTTTTGCGATCCAAAAGGTTATCGATCCCCTGGAAGTGATGTATCGCTCCTGTTATCCCGACCGGGAAGAGGAAATCCCCCCCCTTAAAGAGGCCCTGGAGCACCTAAAACAGGAAGCGATCCAGCGGTCAGAGCAAAACCGAGAGCTCCTTTCCCGACGGATGGAAGAACTCCGGCAGGAGATAAAAGCCCTGCGGGCTAACCCCTTTGCAAAAAGAAAATCCCTTTTTGGGGATAGTGATTCAGCTTCTTTAATTGATATACGAGGATGAGTACTACTAAGGACCCGCTGTTATTGCTTGACGCATACGGGCTTATCTATCGATTCTACTTTGCCTTCATCAGTCGTCCCCTGCGGAATAACCGGGGAGAAAACATCTCGGCCCTTCATGGCCTTTCCCGGTTTGTCTACCAGATCCTGACCGAAGGTTTTCCGTTGCACTCCGGAGATCCCTCCCGGAGTGCAGGTGTGTTCAGTGAAGGGGCTTCCCCCAGTAAGACCACGGAACCATCCACAAAAGTTACAGCGCCATCCCCAAAAGCAACGGGAACAACCCCTGCGATTATCCCCCAGCACATGGCGGTGGTGTTCGATTCTCCGGTGGCCACCTTTCGGCACGAACGATATCCGGAGTACAAGGCTACCCGACAAAAGGCCCCCCAGGATCTCCACGCCCAGGTGCCGCTGGTTAAAGAGTTCTTAGCAACCTTGGGCATTCCCATCCTCCAGGTGGAACGGTATGAAGCGGACGACATCATCGCTACCCTGGCGGAACGGTGCAAAAAGGAAGGGCGATCCTGCTACTTCATTTCGAGCGACAAGGACCTTTTACAGATGGTAGGTGAAGGGGTCTTCCAACTTCGTCCAGCCAAGACGGCAGGCACTAGCGGCAGCATCGCCGTGCAGGTGGTAGGCCCACAGGAAGTAGCCGCAGAATGGGCGGCCCATCCCGGGCAAATTCTGGACCTCTTAGCCCTTACGGGCGACAGTTCTGATAACGTCCCCGGGGTAAAGGGCATTGGCGATAAAACAGCTATCAAACTCATACAAGAATACCACAGCCTGGACAATCTCTATGCCCACATAGATGAAATTGAAGGGGCCCTTCAGAAAAAACTTATCGAGGGCCGAGAAATGGCCTACTTTTCCCGGGAACTTATTCAACTCGTTACCCAGGTGCCTCTCCCTGTACAGGATATTGAAGGGGAACTCCGTCTTCCGCCCCTTCACTTCAGGGAGGCCGGTGAATACCTTAAGCGGCAGGGACTCCGCCAGGTGGCCGCCGCATTTCTGGAACGGAGTTCCACAGAGAAAGAGCCCTCCCCTGTTTCCCAAGCTCAGCCCGAGTTGTGTCCAAGCCCTGCCCCATCCCTTCCTGCAGGCAAGAAGCAAGGCACAGGGCCTGCCAGGGAAACAGCGGGCCAGGCGTTCCTCTTCGAAGAAGTTCCGGCGGATACCTCTCAAGCGGAAGAGTCGACGGAAGGAAAACTTGAGGGGACACATCCAACAAAGGGAGAAGAGATTCAGATATCCGACAGGGGCACCCTGACAGATAAGCAGGAAAAGGCCCAGAGCGCAACAACACCCTCCTATCAGTGTATTCTAGAAGCACCGGAACTCGAGGCTCTTTTCAGAAAGGCCCGGGAACAGCGCCTCCTCGCTCTGGACTTTGAAACAACCTCCTTAGAAGCCCTTACCACCTGTCCCGTCGGTTTTTCCTTTGCCCTGATGCCCGGAGAAGCCTACTACGTACCCCTCATGTCCCATGGCGTGGGCTCTCCATTCCTCGATCCACCGAAGGGACGGGCTCTTCTGGAAGAGGTCCTGCAGGATCCCCGCATGGTCATCGTGGCCCATAATGCGAAATTCGATTACCAGGTTTCCCGCACCTGGGGCTGTGCTCCCTGGAAGGCCCGTATTTGGGACACCATGGTAGCCGCCTGGCTCTTAGATCCCGACCGGGGGAACTATTCCATGGATGGTATAGTGGCCCAGCATTTGGGGCTCCCGAGTCTCGCGTATGATACGGTGGTCCCCAAAGGAGCCGCTTTTAACGAGGTGCCCCTGGACATGGCCTGTCGCTATTCGGCAGAGGATGCGGATTACGCCCTCAGACTCTACCGCCTTTTCTACGAAAAACTGAACGAAGCGGGGCAGCTAGGCCTCTTCACAGATCTGGAGATGCCCTTGCTTCCCATTCTTGCGGAAATGGAACGGGTAGGGATCCGCATAGACCCCCGGATTCTTCGGGAATACGGGAAGGAACTGGATCAGCAGCTAGCCTCGCTGGAACAAGAGGTATATCGCCTGGTAGGGCATCCTTTCAACATCTCCAGCACCAAACAATTACAGGAAGTGCTCTTTGTAGAACGGAAGCTCCAGGCCACCAAGAAAACCAAGACGGGCTTTTCCACCGATGTGGAGGTCCTTCAGGAATTGGCCCGGGAAGATCCCGTTCCTGCCTACATTCTCCGGTATCGGACCCTTTCAAAACTCAAATCTACCTATGTAGATACCCTCGCAGACCAGGTAGGAAGGGATGGCAGACTCCACACCCATTTTATTCAAACCGGTACCGCCACGGGCCGTCTTTCGAGCAGGGACCCCAATTTGCAGAACATCCCCATCCGGGACGAAGAGGGCCGGCGCATTCGCCAGGCCTTCGTGGCCGAACCGGGACAGGTCCTCATTTCCGCCGACTACAGTCAGATTGAACTGGTAATCCTGGCCCACCTCTCGGAAGACCCCGCTCTGTGTGAGGCCTTTCGGCGCGGAGAAGACGTGCATCGTCGCACGGCGGCCCTCCTTTTTGGTGTGCCAGAAGATGCGGTCCAGAGCGACCAGCGGCGAATCGCCAAAACCATCAATTTTGGTATCATGTATGGGATGAGCGCCTTTCGCCTTTCCAGTGAGTTAGGCATCGGCCGCGGTGAGGCCCAGGACTTTATCAATCTTTATTTCGCCACCTATCGGGGCATTCAAGATTTTATCCACCGTACCATTGAAGAAGCAGAAAAAACCGGCTATGTCACCACCCTCCTGGGGAGAAAGCGCTTTATTCCTACGATTACTTCCCGGAACAAAACCGAAAAGGCCGCGGCCGAACGGATTGCCATTAACACCCCCATTCAGGGTTCTGCGGCAGATATTGTAAAACTCGCCATGATCCGGCTGCAAAAGGCCCTGAACGAACAAGCCCTCGAGGCCCGTCTGTTATTGCAGGTCCATGATGAACTTATTCTGGAATGCCCCCGCTCCAGGGCAGAAGAGGTGGCCCAGCTAGTAAAAAGCGAAATGGAAGGGGCCTATGTGCTGAAGGTGCCCCTCCGGGTAGAAGTAGAAATCGGTGAACGCTGGGGGGACTTTCACTGACATGGGCGTACCATCCCTGGAAGGTGTTTCGCCTCTTCGCAGTGAGGGGAAACAAGGCCGTCCCTCGCCTTTTCTTATCGGCCTTACAGGGCCCTACTGTGCGGGGAAAAACTACGTGGCCCGGATTCTCGAGAAGCGGGGGCTTCTGGTCCTTGACGTAGATCGCCTCGGGCACCGGGCTCTCGATCAAGAAAAAGAACGGATCGTCCACCTTTTTGGCCCCGCCATACTTGATGCAACAGGTATGCTAAATCGAAAGGAACTGGGACGCATCGTTTTTGGGGATCCAGAAAAACTGCGGACCCTGGAAGCTATCGTCCACCCCCGGGCAAATGCACTTACCCTGGAATGGATCGAGCAGCACCGGGAGCACCCTCTGGTGATCAATGCGGCCCTGTTACATCGATCCATTGTGTTTGATAAGCTGGCCTTCATCATTCTTGTCACCGCCCCCTGGCCGGTTCGGCTGCTTCGGGGCATCCGAAGGGACCACCTCTCTCTCCGACAGGCCTTGCTCCGGATATGGCAGCAGAGAACATTCTTTACTCAATATAAAAACAAAAATACCGATATATATGTTGTACCAAATCCGGGAATAGGGTGGAAGAAACAAGGGCCCTATAAATTAGAACGCCGGATTGAGAGAATCCTTGTACGGGAGGGGATCGTATAAGATGGAAAACAAGAAACTGTACCTGGCGGTCATCATCGTCGGTATCTTCCTGGTCCTGGTAATTGGGGTATCTCTCCTCGTCTTTTTACCTAAGAAATCAACAACGACGGCATATGCGTCTACAGAGGGAAATCAACTGATTTCTGCAGAAAGCCTAAAGCCTGGTTCAGAAGGAACTGTTTCTCCTGGGACTTCCACTACCCCCGGCGCAACCAGTGAAACACCCCAGTCTTCTTCCACAAAACCAGAAGGAATTCCGCCGGTCAATCCCGGAGAATGGGTAAAGAACCCTCAATCGATCCAGACTATTCCGTCGACCCCTCAGAGCATTACGCAAAGTCGGGGCGATGTAATCATCATTTATGGGGATAATACGGTGACAGGGAGTCGGCCTGTGGTTTCTACAACCACCCCACAGGGCTCTTCTCTTACCATAGAGGTGCCAGGGAAAAATGCGCCCGCCCCTTCCATAAACACCGAAACGACCACGGGGGAAAGACAGGTTGAGCAAAAACAGACCTTAGGGGGTGCGGGAAGCGCTTCTGCCGTAACCGCTGGACCCAGCGAAGGCAGCCGATCTACCACCACCGGTACTCCCACAGCCCCAAAGGGAACAAGCAACAGCACCGCGTCGGCACCAAAAGAGACCGTTCGTACTGCACCCCGCACGTATACGGACTACTGGATCCAGACGGGGGCCTTTACGTCCAAAACAAGGGCCGAAGGTGTACGGTCATCCTTAGCTCAGAGGGGTATAAAATCTTTTATCGAGGTAAAAACGGTAGACAATACCACCTATTACCGGGTGAGGGTAGGCCCCTATACTTCAAAAACCGAAGCGGAATACTGGCTTAAGCTTATTCATTCCCTCGATGGCTTTGCGGAAAGCTACATTAGCAGTGTTACGGTAAAACGCTAAGCACCTTTCCAGAATACAAGTAGAGTAATCCGCCGTTTCTCAAGCACAGGGGAGATTTTCTTTCTATATTTGGGTATGCAGGAACGGCGGGTAATTTTCATGCTATCCCTCTGGATAGGGGGCTGCTTGTACGCATATGCGGTATCTCCCAAGCCAACAAAGGCCCACCCAGCGGCGCCAAAGGGAAAGGCCACCACCATTCAGGAGGCCAGTCCTTTTATTGATTTTCATGTAAAAAGTAGGGGGGCCATAACCACCAACGGGACGATGCAGCAACAGTTTGATCTTGCTACGCAGATTCGCCCCATTTCATTTTTAAGTCGGGGGATCTTTTTTTACACCTGGTCCGATTGGACAGTCCCCCAGGAAGTAACGATCCCCATCCCTAATGTAGGACTGTTCCATGGGCCCACCGGTTCCCGCTTTCTTTTTGGCAACTGCACCATCCAGGGTCTTGAAAGCCGTATCACCAACCCTATGGGGAAAGACCTAACGGGTCCTTTCTCTTATAGATCTTCAACGGCAATCCTTGCCACAAGCCCAAGTTCTTCGGGGAAAGAAGAAGGGTATGGTAAAATCGTGGTCCCCTTCGGATCTTTTGTGGAAGGTACTTCGTTTGTTCACATCGACGCCCAGAATTTTCCCTGGGGAACCTATGGTACAGGGGTCTCCTTTGTGCTGCCTCAGCATCAAACGTTCGCCATAGAAGGGCTATATTCTCGGGGAACGGTAGAAGCCTCTACAACTACTACCTGGTTTTCAGCGGTTCCCCTTCTTCCTGCCCATCCGTTTGAAGTATGGGCGGGGGCCCTGTGGTATCGTGGCACGGCAGGAAGTGGCGGGCTTTCCCTGGCCTATTCGTCCACCTACTTTGGAGAAACCGGCTGGTATATGCATGGGGCCGTCCGCTATGCACCCGCCCCCTGGGAACTCCGCCTTGCTGGCGATGGTATTCTAGGGGCATACAGAAGTCCAGGTGGGGAATTGCAGAGTAGGAACTATCGACTTCAAAGTTTTTTTGGATACATCCCAAGACGGCCAAGCAAAGGGAGTCCCCTCTCTTTCTCTGAAATTGGATGGTCCCTGGTTTCTCAAGTAGAAGGGAACAGCGATACACTATCTATTCATACCATAAAAATCTCAGGGACCGTACGGGATAACTACCGACGTTTTTTCTTTGTCCCCCAGGAAAGCACCTTTTCGTATAAAAGAGTATACACGGATACTATCATCCAGGATACGTATAGCCTTTCAATAGTTACTTCCCTCGCCCATCTTCAAATTCGGAATACCCTGGAAACCTGGTGGCAATCCTCTTCACCAGTAAGTGGGGACCCCGCCCTCCTATTCAAAGACCTTTCAGAAAAACTAACCCTTGCCTACCGGTGGCAGAGAATAGGGTTTTCTGCAACGACCTTGTGGAGATACCGCTTCCCCGACGAAATCGTCACCGGTGAGTATACCCTGGCCCTTTCAGCGGTGATACGTTCTTTCTCCCTATCCCTTGAGGGGACCTATACTTCCCCTACCAATACCTACGAAGCCACCCTGTCGTGGAGGAGCAAATGGTAATCCTCTGTATACGCTCTCTGGTATAAAGGAGTGCGCAAAAGGTAGCTTTCCTCTTCAATCTTCAAAATAAGGGGGGGCATCTTTAAAGTCTCAATGCAACCCCTTGAAATTCTCTGCATTTATTACTATACTCTGCAAACTGGAAGTAAAGTACAAGTCGCTTCCGAATCATTTCCATCAAAGCGAGCACAAAAGTAGTCTTGTTTCGCCACCGGAAGTGCAGTACCAACAAAAGGGGAGCCCTGTCATATCAGATTTCCCTTCCCGGGGCACAGTAATACTGAGCAAAGCCAAGCCCGCCAGGATGTGCGGGAACCTATAACAAGGACGAGAGGTAGATAAGGAGATGGGCATCGATATTACAAAGATGCGGAATATCGGAATCAGTGCACATATCGATTCTGGTAAAACGACCCTTTCTGAACGAATTTTGTTTTACACTAACAAAATTCACGCGATTCACGAAGTAAAGGGTAAAGACGGTGTGGGTGCCACCATGGATCACATGGAACTGGAACGGGAACGGGGTATTACCGTCCAGTCTGCGGCAACCCAGGTTACATGGAAAGGATATACTATCAACCTGATTGATACTCCCGGTCACGTGGACTTTACTATCGAAGTAGAGCGCTCCCTTCGGGTTCTGGATGGGGCCATTCTTGTATTGTGTGCCGTTGGGGGAGTCCAGTCCCAGTCCATTACGGTAGACTGTCAGTTGAAACGGTACCATGTACCCCGTATTGCCTTTGTCAACAAGTGCGATCGCACCGGGGCAAACCCCTTTAAAGTGCGGATGCAGCTCCGGGAAAAACTAGGGCTTAATGCGGTACTTCTGCAGATCCCCATTGGGCTCGAGGATAAGCTGGAAGGTCTTGTAGACCTTATCAGCCAGAAAGCGGTGTACTATGACGGAGATCAGGGAACCCAGGTACGTTACGCAGAAATTCCTGCCCACCTTCAGGCTGACGCGGCAAAGTACCGGGAAGAACTGCTCGATGCCCTGTCCATGTTCAACGATGAACTGGCTGAACTCTATCTTGGTGGCGAGGAAATTCCTGAGGAACTCATTCATTCTACTATCCGGAAGGCTACCATCGCCGAGCAGTTTGTTCCCGTTATGATGGGATCAGCTTACAAGAACAAGGGGGTGCAGCTGCTTCTGGATGGAGTAACCCGGTATCTCCCTGATCCGACGGAAGTGAAAAATTATGCCCTCGATCTCGATAACAATGAGGCCCAGGTAGAGCTCAAGGCCGATGAGAACCTGCCCACGGTGGCCCTCGGCTTTAAGCTTGAAGATGGCCAGTACGGACAGCTTACCTATGTTCGAATTTACCAGGGAGCCATCAAAAAAGGAGATGAACTGTACAACAGCCGGGCCCGCAAGCGCTTTAAGGTGGGACGGTTGGTCCGTATGCACGCAAACCACATGGAAGATATCAACGAAGGAGCACCGGGAGATATCGTGGCCCTCTTCGGTATTGATTGCGCCTCGGGGGATACCTTCTGTTCACCCTCCATCAACTATGCGATGACGAGTATGTATGTTCCTGAACCCGTCATTTCGCTGGCTATCACCCCCAAGGACAAAAAATCTGCCGATCAGATGTCCAAGGCCCTCAATCGGTTCACCAAAGAGGACCCGACCTTCCAGGCCTATGTGGATCCTGAATCGAATCAGACCATCATTAAAGGGATGGGAGAACTGCACCTGGAAGTGTATATCGAACGGATGCGGCGGGAATACAAGTGCGAAGTTGAAACCGGTATGCCCCAGGTTGCCTATCGGGAAACCATTACCCAGCGGGCCGAGTTCAACTATACCCATAAAAAACAGACCGGTGGTTCTGGTCAGTATGGTCGGGTAGCGGGGTATATGGAACCCCTGGAAGACAAGGACTACGAATTTGTGGATATGATTAAAGGGGGAGCCATTCCGAATGAGTTCATCCCCAGCTGTGACAAGGGCTTCCGGGAAGCTATGAAGCGGGGGACCCTCATTGGATTCCCGATTGTAGGGGTCCGATGTGTTATCAATGATGGTCAGTCCCACCCTGTTGACTCTTCGGATATAGCCTTCCAGCTTGCAGCTATCGGTGCCTTCCGGGAAGGGTACGCCAAGGCCAAGCCCTGCATTCTTGAACCTATCATGAAGGTTTCCGTGGAAGGGCCTACCGAATTTCAGGGAAATATTTTTGCCTCAATTAATCAGCGTCGTGGTATAATAACCTCATCCACTGAGGAAGGAACCTACTGTAGGGTGGAAGCGGAAGTGCCGCTGAGTGAAATGTTTGGTTATTCCACGGTCCTTCGCTCCCTTACCCAGGGGAAAGCGGAATTTACCATGGAATTCCTCAAATACGGTAAGGTTCCATCCAGCATCTCCGAGACCCTTATTAAGGAGTATGAGGAGAAGCGAAAGAAGGAACAACAGAAATAAGGAGAGGTTAGATGATCAAACAGGAACTCATTCAACGCAGTCCCGTCCGGATCTTTGAAAAGTCTATCCACGGGGGACTTAAGGCGGGAGAGATCGGGATCATTGCGGCGCGCAAAGGAATTGGAAAGACCTCCGTACTCGTACAGATAGCCCTGGACAAACTCATGCAGGGGAAAAAAGTTATTCATGTCTCGTTTACTCAGCATACTGATTATGTGCTTGCCTGGTATGAGGATATCTTTTCCGAAATATCCCGTAAGAAGAACCTTGAACATCCGGTAGAAGTCAAAAATGAACTGGTAAAGAACCGGGTTATCATGAATTTCAATCAGGATGGGGTAACGATCGATCAAATCATTCGAAGTCTTCGGGCCATGATAATCGAAGGAGGCTTTGCGGCAGATGCGCTTATCATCGATGGTTTTGACTTTTCCCGCACGACCATCGAACATCTTTCAAAGATGAAATCCTTCGCAAAAGAATTGGGACTTGAGATTTGGCATAGCTGTAATGTGGGTACAGAAGAGCCGGTCTATGATAAAAACAATATTCCCCTTATTTTAAAGGATTACATCGAATTATTAGACATCATTGTTATTCTTGATCCCAAGAGTGATTACATTCATCTAAAGGTGGTAAAAGATCGAGGGATTATGAATCCCACCGACTTAGAACTGCAACTGGATAGTAAAACACTCCTTATTGCAGAACGGTAAGAACTCTCGAGAGGGCTGGCAAGAAAACTATGAGATATGGGGCTTCCTCGAGAAGCCCCTTTTTGTTTAGCTATCGATATCAGTCAATAATTTGACAAAGGCCGTAAAAATATTACTTTTGACTTTTTTTAAAAAGAAAATTTTATTATAGTGAAAGTAATGATAACCTGTTATAAAAGTTATAAGATAGGAAAGTTTCTTCATTTCTTTTTGGTTGCATTAAATGGCAATTCCTGCTATACTAAACCGGTTTAATGGAGGATTTATGGTTCGAAGAAGTGGCATCCTATTGCATCCTACATCCCTTCCCGGTCCCTATGGTGTTGGTGACATAGGGAAGAACGCCTTTCGGTTCATTGACTGGCTCGAAAAGGCAGGACAAACCCTCTGGCAGGTCCTTCCCCTGGGGCCCACTGGCTATGGGGATTCTCCTTATGCATCCTTTTCTACCTTTGCAGGGAATCCCCTCCTCATTGGACTCGATATTCTTATTGAAAAAGGCTATCTTTCCGAAGGAGATTTAGCAGACTGTCCTGTTCATAATCAGGAATATATTGACTATGGAACTATCATTCCCTGGAAGTTTGACAAACTTTGCAAAGCGGCTCAGCTTTTCCAGGAAAAAGCTTCAGAAAAGGAAAAGGAGGCCTATAAACTCTTTAGGGATCAAGAAGCCTGGTGGTTAGAGGATTACATCCTTTTTATGGATATTAAGGATGTATATGATAAAAAAGCTCAAGACGAAGGACGTTTCGGAGCCATGTGGTCAAACTACTGGCCTCGAGAACTTGCTCTTCGGGACCCCCAGGCGATCCAACAGTGGAAAGCGGACCCGGCTCATCAAAAATCGATGGAAATTCGGGCAGTCATTCAATATTTCTTTTTCGATCAATGGCATACCCTTAAAGAATATGCAAACCGCAAGGGTATCCGTATCATTGGGGACATTCCTATTTTTGTCGCCGCCGATTCAGTTGATGTATGGGCCCATCGAGAACTGTTTCAGATAGATGAGAAGGGTCAACCCCTTGCCGTAGCGGGAGTCCCGCCGGATTATTTTTCCAAGACAGGTCAATTATGGGGAAATCCGCTCTATAACTGGGAAAAACATAAGGAAGAAGGCTTTGCCTGGTGGATACAGCGAATACAAGCTAATCTTAGACTGTACGATTATCTCAGGGTCGACCATTTCCGGGGTTTCGAAGCCTATTGGGCAGTTCCTTTTGGGAACCCTACGGCAGAACATGGTAGATGGGAAAAAGCGCCTGGTCATGAATTCTTTAAAAAACTAAAGGAAACTTTAGGAGAAATTCCTATTCTCGCAGAAGACCTAGGGTTTATAACCGAGGAAGTCCGAGACTTGCGGGACTCTTTTGGGTTACCGGGAATGAAAATCCTTCAATTTGCCTTTGATGCGAATGAAAACGGGAAGGATGGAAACACCCTTAACGATTTTCTACCCCACATGTATAACCCCAATAGTGTAGTCTATACAGGTACTCACGACAACGATACCCTTAAGGGATGGATAGAAAAAGCAAGCAAAGCTGAAATCGATTTTATTTACCGCTATCTTGGATATACTCCGGAAAATCTTACGAAGGCCCTTATCAGACTTGCGATGGCATCGGTCAGCAAATTCTGCATCATCCCTCTACAGGATTACCTCGGACTAGGTTCAGAAGCCCGGATTAACACCCCTTCTACTCTCGGCTGTAATTGGAAATGGAGGAGTCTCGAACATCAGTATACCCAGGAACTGGCCCGAGAAATACGGGAACTCTCCCGGCTTTATGGACGCAATATAGAAAAATCCTAAGACATGCGTGTCCGGGCTGGCCAAAAATTGAAGGCTAGCCCTTTTTTGTTTTCTGGACCCAATACAAAATACAGGAACAAGCAGAAAAAGCTAGAAAGACCCTACCGTAAAGGTGGCACCGATACAGTACCCAGAGGTGGCCACTCGCCGCCCCTTATCTTGGCTAAGTGGGCCGGTTATACCGGGGGTGGGAAATAAAAAAAGCCTGGCGACTACCTACTTTCCCACCCCTTCGAGGGGCAGTATCATCGGCGTTAGAGGGCTTAACTTCCGGGTTCGGAATGGGAACGGGTGTAACACCTCCACTATGGTCACCAGGCATATAATATGCAGTAACAAGGGGAAAAAGGAAGGCAGCAAACACGGATGCACACTGAGCACCCCTGTCTGCGTTTCT
>Ga0116165_1002476_pt1 | contig 13072 bp, 13 predicted proteins | sample AD_JPNMR1_MetaG_FD_89885 | JGI IMG/M metagenome (GOLD analysis project Ga0116165, IMG submission 89885) | Active sludge microbial communities of municipal wastewater-treating anaerobic digesters from Japan - AD_JPNMR1_MetaG | ecosystem: Engineered > Bioreactor > Anaerobic > Digestate | place...
CATTCATGGAATATACTCCCGGTGAAGCTTTACTGGTATCAATGGTCACGGTATGGGTACCATTTTTATCCAGTGCCATCAGGCCATATAATCCTGTTGCATTTGGTGTTTGATTACTACCAGTCAGTTCTGAAAGAGATGTGCCGGATTTTTTGTCAGGTATAAAAGAACCAATGGTATACGGTCCCTCAGGGTGATCAAATATCATATCTTCATCACTGATGAGAGGATACGTGAACGTTTCAGAAGATGTACCATTTGATGTAATCCAGAAGTATACCTTTTCAAGAGGGTCTCCGGTTATGGTGATCTGGATATTCTCACCTGATTGAACAGATTCAGATTCTGATATCACTGATAATCTTGAATCACAAGTACTACTAGTATCTGAAACGGTGTTCATCATAAAGGAGGGTTCCGGTTCAGATATATCTGATATTGGTGCGCTTTGGACAGGAGTACTGACACTTGATGGAGTTACAGGTGCTGATGAAATCCCCTGGTTATCCGGTATGGCAGAACCTGCTGTCACAGTAATATAATTTTTCCGTTCTTTCATCCCGGTACTAGAATCTTTGGAAATTTTTAAGATGACCGTATAGGTTCCCGGGGATGAGTAAATATGTACCGGATTTTTATCATTGGATGTCGTTCCATCCCCAAAATCCCATACCCATGTCTTTGGTTCTCCTTTTGACATATCAGTAAAAGATACTGCCAATGGCGCAGGCCCTGTCTGTGGACCTCCGGTAAAATCTGCAGAAAAGGATGGAACAGCAATGGGAATTACCGGCATAAACGGATTGGCAGAGACTGAAATCAAGTTTTTGAATACAGCGGTGTCTGATGCTCCCTGACTATCAATGACCAGAAGAGAGACGGTGTATATTCCTGGTGCCATATAGGTATGCATCGTTCGTGGGCCGTCCCCGGTGTATCCATCTCCAAAATCCCAATGCCATTCAATCGGTTTTCCCACTGATGTATCGGTATACATGACATTGAGCGGGGCTGTTCCCTGAATCGGTCCGATTTGTGCATCAGCCTTCAATGCAGAACCCTGCACACTTACAAATCCTGTAATTATGATAAAGAGGATAAGGTATTTCCAACAATTGTTTCGATTCCCCATTGTCAGCCCTCCATGAGATCTGATATGGTCAAGAGTGACGGATGAGAATTTATACCTGTCTCCTCTCACAAAAAAAAATAAAATTCAGGGAATAATAATCAAAGAAAGGTAATTGACTCTTCCTTCTTTTGTGCCCAAACTGAAATAGAGTGCTGCAGGATGATACCGACAAATGCACAGACCAGACCACCAATTGCACCCTGAATGATATAGGTGATACCAAGATCCTGCGTTATCGGAAATTGGGAGAGATTCAGGTTCGACAGGGTATAACTCATTCCGCCAAAGGCAAGAACACCAATTGCGCTGATAAAGTATGAAAAAATCACTGCGCGTGAGAGACTTTCCCGTTCATAGAGGAAGCTGTCAATAATCGATCCAAGTGATGTGGTTATTGCCGCAAGGGTAAACCATGCAACAGCTCCCCAGAGGAAGATGATCGCCATGGGAAATATTCCACTCCCGTCCCAGTAGCTGGTAAGGGCCGATGTCCCTTCCATAACTCCGATGATAGCAAATATTAACCCACCTATATATGTTACAAAGGAGAATCTTCCCCGGTAAAGGGTTGATTTCAGGTCTATCAGTTCACTTCTGACGACTTCATCAAGTGAAAAGCCCTTGTATAACAGATATCCTCCAACACAACCAGCGATCACCATGGTAGCGATTTCAGGTCTGTTCACCGCATAGCTGATTGCATAGAGCATGAGCGTAAGACCGGGAAGAACAAGGACTATTTTTGATATTTTTGGATCACTGATCAGTTTTTTCAGGATATAATAGGTCCCCTCAAGGTTGGGCATCTGGGATACGATAACACGCTGAATAGAGCTGACAGTGATTTTTCCCTGAATAATCGGGAGAATATATTCATCTTCGCCTCCATCGGTTACAAGAATACACTGGTTACAGCCGGTCTGTGTCACTACTTCATCCAGCAACCGTGCAACTTTCCGATCTCCCTCAATGAACCTGAAGTGGTTCCCCCCGATTACTGCAACTTCTGCCTCTTCGCCATCAGCAATCAGTTTATCATATGTTGAAATTGCCTGAAAAATGGCATTCACATCTGAATCTTCTGGATCAGCAAGGGCCAGACGTACTGCAGCATCAAGACAGGCTGACCTACCAATAAGCGGACTGTCAATAGAGGCTTTAAATCCAATATCATCATCGCGGTCGATATTGAGGACTAATGTCCTGATGAAACCCATTACAATGATATTGGTTGCTTCCCTATAAATGACTTCTTTGAAAAAAAGAAAAAATAGATTATAAAAGTCTTGAACGCTGAAGAAGAAGCAGGTCTTCGGTGGTGAGTTTTTCTCCGGCCTTAAACTGTGAGAAGATCTGCTCTGCCTCTTTTCTGACTTCCTTCTGTTCTTTTGTGGTCTTGACTTTTTTATTTTTCTTACGAAGACCGCCAATTACCTTATCATAATCGCGGAGTTCCTTCTGACAGGCGATGAAGAGTTTGTGTTCGTTGTCCGCAGCTTCCTGAGCTTCTACAAATTTTTTATGTGCTTCATCAGCCTTTTCCCGTGAGGCATCGGCCTTGCGGTAGCATTCCACCATGAGATCATGGTGTTTTTGAGCATCTTCCGCAAGCTGAGTTACATGGTCATGGATTTCGGAAGCCTGCCTGCGAAGATCCTTTGCGAGCGTTATCTTCTCTCTTATCTCTTTGTTCTGTTCAATTTCAGCTTCCTGCTCGCGAAGCTGTTCCTTTAAGGCCTTGATCTTTTCAATGAGTTCACGTTCTTTTTCCGTTGTGAATACTTCAGTCTGTTGTCTGAACTCAAGGTGTTCAATCTGTTTGTGAAGTTCCTTGATACTCCGGCTTTTTATACCGCCATGTTCCTTCTTGAAAGCATCAATCTCTCCAAAAAGGACATTTGCCTGTTCATTCAGCTCGTTTCTCTTATCCTTTAATTCCTGAACTTCCTTATTGAACTGATCACGTAGTTCCTTGTGCTTTTGTGCTTCTTCAACGAACTCTCGGGTCTGGTTGTTTAGAGTATTCCGCTCCCGTGCATACTGACTGGCAAGAGCATTATACTCATTCCTTTTATTCTTGTGTTCTTCAGATCCCGAGATCGTAACTTTTCTTTTATCAATCAGTTCATTCAACATCTTTTACCAATCCTCGCATTAAAAGGCACGTCTGGTATCCCCTACCGGTGCGAGAGATGGGACATACGTAAGAGCAATACGTAGTATGTACAAAAGGACGTGTGAAAACGGGCAGAATCAGAGATAGATAACGGTTCAGGCGTCTTTTCAGGGATGCCCGCCACCCGAAACAGGTGGAATAACATTCATCTGTTCGACTACAGTTCTTGTTCGCTACACGATCCACGTATGTTCGACTCCCAATACCAAAAGGCTCCGTAACAAGAGACCCATCGTTCATGAAATCGCGAAGGGATCCTGTGTGACCTTCTACTATTAAGAAGACAACATCATTTTTATAATTAATGTCTCATGTGATCTTTCAGGAGAATGAAAAACGCTTTTTGAGTATCCTGAAAGCAGGGGCGATCACCCTGGTACCAAGAGAATCTTAAAATAAATTTCGGTGAATAAACCCGAAAAAAGAGAACAATATTGAGGTCTATGGCAGTTGTGTTCTGGCTTTCGGTTACATCCACATAATGTCAGGGCCGCTGGCATAATCCATTGCAGCGGTGACTGAACGGGGTTTTATTCGCGCAAGGTCAGGAGATTTCGGATACCGGATCTGTTCTTCAATTCTGTCAAGTTTTTCCCGGTAGGGTTGTTTTGGCTTGGCGATGGTGTCACCATTTTTCACACCGGTCATGATAGCAAGGACACGAACCTTTCCTTCCATATCTGAGCGGATACGGGCTCCCCAGATCACATCTGCGTGTGGATCAAGCTCATATGTCAAAGAGGAAGCGATCTCTTCAGATTCTATGAGCGTCAGATCACTACCGCCGGTGATGTGGATCAATGCCCCGGTTGCACCACGATAATCAATGTCAAGCATCGGGTTTGAGAGACATTCACGAACAACAGATTCTGCTTTATTCTGTTGTTTGGACTCTCCGACGAGCATAGTAGCGACTCCACCTTTACTCATGATTGCCCGGACATCAGCATAATCTATGTTAATGAGTGATGGTTCAGTGATGGTTTCAGTGATGCCTTTTACGGTTTCACCAATCAACTGGTCCATAACTGAGAATGATTGTGCGAGCGGAAGGTTTGGAACAAAACTCTTGAGCCGGTTGTTGTCAAGAAGAATGACTGAGTCGCATGCTTTTGACATGGCCTCAAGACCATCCTCAGCTCTGATAAGTCTGGCTTTCTCAACATCAAATGGATAGGAAACCATACCGACTACAATAGCCCCCTGCTCCTTTGCGATCTGCGCGACTGCCGGTGCAGATCCGGTTCCGGTACCCCCACCCATGCCTGCAGTAATAAAACAGAGATCAACAGACTCAAGAAGACTCTCTAATGTTGGACGAGCCATCTCTGCTGCTTTGCGGCCGATTTCCGGATACCCTCCTGCTCCAAGACCCTTTGTCAGACTTTTTCCAATAAGAATCCTCTTGTCTGCCTGAATCATGTCCAGGTGCTGCTTGTCGGTATTGATGGCTATCGTCTCTGCTCCGGAAACACCCATGTGATGAAGTCGGTTAATGGTATTGTTTCCAGCCCCACCGCATCCGATGATGACGATACGTGGTTGTCCGTCGATATCATCATCAAAATTCTGCGATATATTCTTGAGTTCTTTTTCACGTTCCGCGTTGATGACTGCGGCATTGATGATACTCTGCATACTTTTATCCCCCTCACGTCTAAAATGACAGTTGATCACTGTCAGCGAGCACTCTGGTTGCCCGCTTTTCGATGAGCATACGTACAGCATCCCTGATAGCCTCGGAGACGGTGGGAAATTCACCCGCCTCAACCATCTTCTCCAGCGTCGAAATTTGCTGTTCAGGCAACCGGATGGTGATTCGCTTCATACTCAGCCTCATGATCTGACATTTGTCGGACATATGTCTGCCACTCGTCTGACACAGAGGTGACAAAAGTCAGACACAACGAGATAAAGAGAATACCATTCATAAATAGATAAATCTTTCGATTTCTCCGAGGTGAAAATAGATAGTTGTAAACAATCAGGTGTTCATGAATAGGAAAGAGTTGTCAGATGAGATATAAATCTGAACATCGTGCTGTTCATGGGGGCAGAGGGAAATATATTACAGGAACGGAAAGAGAACTTCTTGATTTTAGTGCAAATATCAACCCGTATCCACCAGTACTGGATTGTTCCATTCCATCTGACGCATTGAGCAGGTACCCTGATGATGAGTATAGTTTATTAAAGAAGACCATTGCCCGTCATCATGGATGTAAACCGGAACATATCACCGTCGGGAATGGATCGGTGGAAGTTATCAGGACATTATGTCACACGGTTCTAGACCGGGATATGACATATTATGTCCCGAATCATACATTTGCCGAGTATGAACTGTCTGCACGACTTACCGGTGCCAAAAGAAGTGCAGATGAATTAAACTCAAACCTCTCATTTATCTGTAATCCTGACAATCCATCAGGTGTTCTGCTCTCAAAAGAAAAAATATTGAGCAGATTATCTGAATTTAACCCGGATCATATTCTCTGTGTTGATGAAGCGTTCATTGATCTCTCTGATCCGTCACAATCCCTTTCAGACATATATAAAGAGGGTCTGTTCATTCTCCGATCATTAACGAAGAGTTTTGCCATTCCAGGTATCAGATTCGGGTATGGAATTGGGGATCCGGATCTGATTGCTGCCATGGAAGTTATGCGCCCTCCATGGACGGTGAATGCTTTGGCTGAAAGTGTTGCACTATCAGCCTTTTCAAAGTACGATGATCTGGAATACTCCCGTAAAATGATTCAAAAGGAAAGAATCAGACTTATGAATACTATTGAAACCTGCGGATGGTCGTGTTCAAAAGCACATGCTAATTATATACTTATTGAGACCGGCAGATCATCTGCGTATATTACAGAACTTTTCTGTAAATTCGGGATATTAGTTCGGGACTGTAGTTCATTCGGACTTCCTACCTGTATTCGAATCGCTGTCCGGACAATTGAGGAGAACGATATCTTTCTTGAGGCTCTTTTGAAGGTTATAGCATGTTTGCGCTCATAATGGCTGGTGGCAGAGCATCACGCCTTGGCATGGGTGAAAAAGCACTGGCCCGTGTTCATGATAAACCACTTATATCTTATGTCCTTGACGCGGTACAAGGAGCTGATCTTGAACCGGTAGTAATCGTCTCTCCACTGACACCATATACCCTGAATTACTGCAGGATACATGATATCCTCTGGGTTTGTACTGATGGAAACGGATATGTTGAGGATATCGGCCAGGCAGTCCGTGAACTGGATATTACAGGGCCCTTTCTGACGATTTGTGCAGATCTCCCTGGCATTACTGTGGATCATATCAAAACAGTGTTAAAGATATATGCAAATGCCGAATGTCCGGCATGTTCAGTCTGGGTTCCCTGTGAGAAACCTGGATCCGGTACTCTTCCGGGAATACCTGTCGGAATGAATATTCTTACGGGAAGTATGATCGAAGAAGAACAGAAAGAGATTCAAATCATGATCGAAGATCCTCTCCTTACCCTGAATATTAACACCCGGGAGGACCTGAATGCAGCAGAACAGGTGCTTTCAAAAAATACAAAGAAGGTTTAACCAACGCTCATATAGAACCGGCATCAAACGTTGTAGGTATGATTGAATCCCGGGAGGTCGAACTCGACGGGCACATTATTGACTCGGGGATCATGGAACATGTACTGGACTCCATCCTTGATATGGGTGGAGATTTTGAGATTCTTGAGTTTACTGTAGGAAAAAGAAAAACAGATACGAGCTATGCCAGAATTCTCATTACCGGTACCGATAGTGATCACCTGGATGCCATTATCAGTACTCTCCATCGGCATGGTGCACGACTTGTAGAATCTCAGGATGTAACATTGGTCCCGGCAGAAGGCAACCGGATTGTTCCAAAGGGATTTTATTCCACAACCAACTATCCAACACAGATTCGAATCGGAAATGAATGGATACCGGTTGAAAATATCGAAATGGACTGTCTGATTGTCGTATCACCAGACAAACGTTCAGCAAAAGCCACTCCTATGTCCAAACTTCAGAGAGGGGATCTTGTTGTTATCGGGGAGCATGGCGTCAAGATAAAACCGCCCGAACGGTCTCGTTCTCATGAGGCATTTGAGTTTATGGGTGGGGTTATCTCTTCAGAGCGTCCGACTGAAACGACCATCCGAAAAATTGCACGGGAAATTATCGATACTCATAAACGGGGATTGAAGGTTGCACTTGTCGGAGGTCCGGCAATCATTCATACCGGGGCTGATGAGGCATGTGCAGCGATGTTTAGGGAGAGGTTTATTGATATTCTCTTTGCCGGAAATGCGCTGGCAACTCACGATATCGAGTATAACAAATATGGAACCTCTCTTGGAATGAATATCCGATCAGGTGAACTGGTATCTGCCGGGCATAAGAACCACCTCTATGCCATCAGCGAAATCATGCGGGCTGGTTCCATAAGGAAAGCTGTTGAGACAGGGGTTTTGGAATCAGGAATCATGTATGAATGTATTAAAAATAATATCCCCTTTGTTCTTGCCGGATCAATCCGCGATGACGGCCCTCTCCCGGACGTAATCACTGATGCAATGGTTGCACAGGATGAGATGAGAAAATATATCCCTGAAATCGGAATGGTCCTCATGATAGCGACCATGCTTCATTCAATAGCGGTAGGAAATTGTCTCCCGTCCTATGTCATGACTGTGTGTGTTGACATCAATCCGTCGACCCTGACCAAACTGATGGATCGCGGAACATCTCAGGCTATTGGTGTGGTCAGTGATGCAGGAGCCTTCTTTCCCATGCTTCTCAATCAACTGCATCAGTTACAACAGAGCTGATCATCTGGTCAGGGGCATGGACCAGGGATACTCCTGATTCATCACATATTCCCATTCATCTTTGCAGTCACAATGCATCTCCATAACTGATTTCATAAGGTCCTGGTCTGCATTCAGATTGTAATCCCGGATCGCGTCAAGGATCATACTATCACAAGTTCCACAGTTATGTGGCCCTCTTGTCTGTCCTCCACCGATTGGATCACAAGTTACATGGGCATCACTCTGTGCAAGGATTGAGGCAACACTCCACAAATAAGGAGGTCTGTACGCCTGTCGCTTCCATAATGTCTCAAGGTGTGTATTTCTCTGTACAGTACATGGATTCATGGAAATGAGATCAGTTATCGGAATTATCTCCCTGATTGACCGTATCATGTCATCATGTGCCTCCCGCTCGGTCAGATATGGCGGTTTATGAAGGAGATATGTCTTGACTTTTCCCCCGGCTTTATGAATTGTATCACTTGTTTTCAGATACTCAGAGAAGTGCAGACCCTTATCAATACACTTCTCCCTGATGGGATCTGAAGTTGTTTCAAGACCAATCGCAACAACAATGGTCCCTGTCTCTCCTCCCTCCCTGATGAGATCCATATAACGGGAGAAACGTTCCAGGTCTACATATTCACAACGTGATTCAACAATGAGCGTTTTTCCCTTGACCTGGTTAATCAGATATTCCTGGATATCTGGTGGCACTTCAGCAGGATCGAAAAAACTCCCCGATGTATATACCTTTACCACCTGTGGCTTTTCGTGTTCAATCTGTTCTTTCAACCGGTGTATCTGTGCCATCATCAACCGACTGAGTTCTGGTTTTTCCACTCCTGTAAACCGTTCATGACGATACTGACAGATTCTGCACCGGTTCCAGGAACATCCACCAGAACGGATTATTGCAGTCACACTGGTGTGGATCTCATTGTCTATCCTATCCTGTCCGGACCAGAGTGCAAGGGGTTCTTCAGGGTTTTTTATGGGTTTCATACTTTTCTCAACGTTCCAGTAATTATTTGAAATCAGCCAGTCTCAATTCCGGAGATCGCGCATCTGGTATCTGACTCTTCCGTATTCATCTCTTCTCTCATCCTTCAAACAGACGGGTATTCATTACATGACCAACAATATATTAGGATCGAGAGTTCCACAATATTGACCAACCCGACGAGAGGACCTATCATATGAATTTCCATTATGTACAATCGGCAATAACACTGGTTCTCCTCCTTCTTTTGTGTGGACCAGTCAGCGCATATTATCTCTCAATCGATGCACCCGCCCAAGTAAAGGTAGGTGAACCGATTATGGTAACCGTATCCACAAACACTCCACCTCCGGACAAAATCGATGTTGTATTTTCCCATTCGCTCAATGTTCCGATTGAAATTGAGAGACAATCGGTTCAGATAACTGAAAAGGGTGATACGACTTTTAATGTAACCTTTAAAACTGATGGTCTTGAAAAGGGCAATTATAAAGTAGAAGGCCTATCCCAGTCACAGAGGGATTTTTCAGCAGGTTCCCGTTCGATACGGGTTGTAAAACTGATTGATCGATCTGATATGATAACGTTGACCTCTCCCAAATGGCAGGAATTTGATAAAACCTTGTTAATCGAAGCAAAGATTTCAGGGTATAAAGAAAATGCCATTCAGATGGAGGTTATAAAGGATCATCAGACGGTCTTCGGTCCTGAATCAATTCCGGTTTCAGGTGGAAAAGTAAAATATGAGCTTCCAATTCAGGAACCTGGAACGTACGAGGTATCGTTTACCGATTATGATGGTTTTATTGGGAAATACGCTATTGTATCAGAAGAGAAAGACCAGTATCATCTGACGGGACCCATCGAAACAGAGAGTCATGATATAATATCGGCTGAAACAAAGGAACCTGAAACAGAAGAGACACTCAAGCCTTCCGCCACTGTTCCACCAAAAAAATCAGAAAAAATTACCGGTGTGTCAGCGCAGGCTGATATTTCCAGAGACAACCCCGCATTTTTTATCATTACCACAAATTCCACACCGCTTATCATCCAGGCAACCGGAAATACCGATCTTGTTTTTGAGTATAAAACATCCCCTGATGGTGCAAGTGTGAAAGTGAATGATGAAATGGGCCCTCTGCCTGAGACGGTGACTATAACCGACCAGGTGTCAGAAATATATCTGAAGGCATATCCGTACAGCTATAAAGCTGCAGAAAAAGTAACAATTACGGCAGATAAAGCAGATACCATTGTATTGTCCGATACTGCCGCAAAGGCATTCGGAGTTCCGCCCAGGTATGGAAGCGAGGATGGGTCCAAAGAAAAACAAACACCCTTTCCGACAATTTTGATTGTTGTTAGTCTGATTATCGGACTTACGATGTATATAAAAAGAAAATAATTTTTTAACAGACCCGTGGAACCGGATCACCCATGGGTGGTTCAATAAACCGTTCCCCCCCGGCGGTGGTTTCCATAATCACTCCGTTTCCTTCTGTTACTGTTCCGATGATTGCTGCATCCTTCCCGTACTGATGACTCTTGAGACTTTTCAGAATTGTTTCTGCATCATCGGCAGGAACTCCCATGACTACTTTTCCTTCATTGGCTACTTCAAGTGGATCAATACCCAGGAGCTGGGATGCAGCCCGTACTGATGAACGAATCGGAATACACTCTTCAACGATACGCACCATAACCCTGGACTTTTTCGCCATCTCGTTTATGGCACTAGCAAAACCTCCCCGTGTTGGATCTTTCATTGCATGAATTGTTCCAACGCTCATAGCCGCATGAACCATGCCTGAGAGCGGTGCCACGTCAGATATGATCTGATCAGCAAAGTCAAACTCTTCTCTGCTTGCAAGAACCGCAAAACCATGATCACCAAGTGTCCCGGATACGATGATTGCATCCCCCGGTTGTAGTCCGTTATCCCTGATGATTGTTTCAGCAACTCCAATACCAGCTGTATTTATTGCAATCTGGTCAAGAGCGCCCTTCTCCATGACTTTGGTATCTCCGGTCACAAGTGATACGTTCCCTTCTGAAAGGGCTTTATCCATAGAATCTACAATTTTCGATAGTATATCAAAATCAAATCCTTCTTCAACGATTAAGCCGCAGGAGAGAGCAAGGGGCCTTCCTCCCATCATGGTGATATCATTTATGGTCCCGCAGACTGATATTCGTCCGATATCTCCCCCAGGGAAAAAGAGTGGCCGGACAACATGCGAGTCGGTCGTGAAGACTACCTGCTGGTTACCGACAGGTATTACAGCCCCGTCATCAAGTGCCTCAAGTCCGATTCCCCCTGCATTGGTATTTGAAATCTTTGAAAAGAGGCTGATGACCTCTCCCATGACTTCCCCCCCTGCTCCATGCATCAACGATATTTTCATTTAATCTGCCTCAACTTCGATTCGTGTAACAACAACTTCTTTTCCTTTTACGATCTCCGGAAGTTGTCCGCACTCCGGGCAGACAAAAATTTCACTTCCGACATATCCACATACGCACCGTGTCTGGGGTGCAACCGTTGTGCAGGTCAGTTTAGCATCCCTGAATAAGGGGTCATCCTCAACAATAGTGGTAAATAAAAATTCCACCTGTTCGGGATTTATCATGGAAAGCTCTCCGACATCCACATAAATGTGGGTTATCGATGTTGCATTGTTATCAAGCGCAGCTCTTCGTGATGTGACAACGATATCATAGGCAATTCCATACTCATGCATCAGAAAAAGACTCCTGCACAAAGGGTTTGTCGGATCCAAGGTGTACCCGAGACAAGTTAAAGGGTGCGAAATGAAACCGGGTGATATAATTTGAAAACATATCGGGAAAATAATTAAGTCTTCTGGTAAAAATCATCATTCTCTTTTTTTACTATCGGAAAGACGATGGATACTATCTGATATGCTCCTGAGGATACGGTGACCGGTTCTAGTTTTATAAATCCCGTATGACAGAAGCGGAAGAACAATGATAATACAAATCACTCCTGCGAGAACATACCAGACATTCATGTCAAAATACTCTTGGAGGGCATATACCGAATATCCTATCAGAAAACTGGATAATAGTGAACCAATAGTTATTGCTGCAAAGATCTCAATTGACTTTAAGCCAAGCATCTTCCCGATGATTGATCCACTCACCGATCCCGTTCCCTGAAGTGGAAAGAACACAAATAATGTCAGACCAATAAAGTACAATTGTTCAAGCCATCTGTGCTGTGCCAGATATAATTCCCCTTTTTTAATCAGATACCGTATGATATTCCCAAGATACGGAACATTACAAATCAGTTCAAAATTCCAGATCATGAAGAGACAACATGCGATATCCACCATGACAATTGAGAGGCACATGACCTGAAATGGAAACCCCAGGGCAATCCCGGCAGGAATTATACTCTCTTTCCCGGCAGGGGGAACAAAGTACAATAATAAAAGGCCACCCAGCTGGAGGGCAGTCGTATCATCATACAGCCAGAAGATCACTCCAATCAGGGCGCCTGCCACCAAAAACGGGATAGTCAGGCGTAAGATACGGTTTATGAGAGGAGAAAACCAGATAAGTCCTCCAGATAGAGTGCAGCCGAGGGGTTTTAAATCCATGAATTCGTGTCACCAGAATGTAAAAAATACAGTATATGATAGGTATGTCAGAGATATAAAAGGCCGGAATTATTCACTTTTGTACTGACAGCAATTTCCAGCTGGAGTGGTTGTAACAGAGTTGAGAGGACATCGCGTGACATATCGGTAATGACTGCGATAGAAGGTCCGACTGAGCTCATCCCAATAAATTCAAGACCTGCTTTTCGTAGTCTATGCATGTACTGGTATAATTCAAATGAATGATGTTCAATTTCCGCCCGCTTTGATCCCCGAAATTCCATCTCCCACATGGAATCAC
>Ga0116165_1002477_pt1 | contig 13065 bp, 11 predicted proteins | sample AD_JPNMR1_MetaG_FD_89885 | JGI IMG/M metagenome (GOLD analysis project Ga0116165, IMG submission 89885) | Active sludge microbial communities of municipal wastewater-treating anaerobic digesters from Japan - AD_JPNMR1_MetaG | ecosystem: Engineered > Bioreactor > Anaerobic > Digestate | place...
CATACAGACGGAATAAAAATATATCCATATGGGTTGGTAAGAGAAAAATAAAAGGAACAGATATGCCTTTTATAAGACGTATAACCAATATCTCTATGTCCATTCTCATCTCTCTTTTTTCATTTCAGTGGATACCTGATACCCAGAACGGATTCCGACTTATAAAAAGATATGTTATCAAAAATGTGACACTTATTACATCAAAATTTGAGACAGAATCAGAACTGTTGATAAAGGCAGGGTGGAAAATGTATAGAATTGGCTCGGTTCCCATCTCCACTGTATACAGTAAGGAAAAGAGTAAGATTAATCCCACAAGAGATACAATAAGATTTTTCAGGATGCTTTTGATTATTCTGTTTCCTCTTTTAATGAAGGTGAAGTTATGGAAGAAAAATTAGATTTTGGAAAGATGAGGAGGATTATGGTGAAAAACCAGATTGTTGCAAGGGGGATAAGTGATAAAAGGGTTATAAATGCCTTTTTAAAAGTTCCAAGGGAAAGATTTGTGCCAGAACATCTGAAAGAGTATGCGTATGAAGATGGACCGCTTTCTATAGGGAAGGGACAGACGATAAGTCAGCCGTATATAGTAGCACTTATGACAGAGTGTCTTGAACTTAAAGGTAAAGAGAAAGTTCTGGAAGTAGGCACAGGTAGTGGTTATCAGGCAGCAATTATTGCAGAGATGGGCTGTGATGTTTATTCTGTGGAAAGATTCCCTGAACTTGCAAATACTGCGAAAAGAGTACTTGAAGAACTGGGATATAATGTGAAGATAAAAATAGGTGATGGCACATTAGGATGGGATGACTTTGCTCCATACGACAGGATTATCGTAACTGCTGCAGGTCCGGAGATACCTCCTTCCCTTTATAATCAACTGAAAGAAGGTGGCAGTATCATAATGCCTGTCGGTGACAGATATTTCCAGGATTTAATACTTGTAAAGAAACTTGGCAACCGTATGGAGAAGAAAAACTTTGGTGGTTGCCAGTTTGTCCTTCTTAGAGGGATTGAGGGCTGGAAAAATGGAGAGGAGGATATGTGAAAGAGCAGATTATTAGTTTCCTAGTCGGATTGCCGAAGGAAATGGTTATTTTTATTCTTGCAATGCTCCCGATATCCGAACTACGCGGAGCAATACCTTATGGTATATACAATAAATTGCCCTTTTTAAGGGTGCTTATTATATCAATAGCGGGTAATCTCATTCCGGTTATCCCTCTTTATTTTCTTCTGAACCACTTACTTCTGTTTATAAGCAGGTTTAAATATGGAAAGCGATTTTCTGACTGGCTGAAGAGGTCAACACTTAAAAGGTCAAAGGTTATAGAAATTTATGAAATGTTAGGTCTGATTATCTTTATCGGTATTCCGCTTCCAATGACAGGTGCATGGACAGGGACAATAGCATCTGTTCTTTTAAAATTAAGGCCCAGGTACTATATTATAGGTGTGATATGCGGTGTTCTTCTTGCTGCTTTTATTGTATCCCTGTTTGTCCTTGTCTTCCAACTTATATAGTTAATTACGAAAAATCTGTAATCTGTCAATCTTATAAAGAGAAGGCAATATCCACTGCTTCTTCCGGGGTTTTTACAATAAAGGGTTTTTTCTTGAATGTTTTAAGGAACTCTTTTTTAGAAATTATGTCTGCGACACCGCCACTTCCATCTATAATTACAGTGGGTTTGCCAAGCCCCATAGCCATTGCAATCTCATTCAGGGTTCCCCATCTTCCGCAGATACCTATAACGCAGTCAGCACAATTGACAATAATATTATTTCTGTAAAATCCCATTCCGGTTCCAATAGGTATATCTATGTAAGGATTTGCTGATTCTTTGTTCCATGGAAGTATTCCTATTGTAATTCCATTGCCCTTCTTTGCTCCTTTTGCTGATGCTTCCATAATTCCACCGAGTCCACCACACACAAGAATACCACCCTTTTTCGCGATGAGATAACCTGTCTCTTCTGCAATCTTCAGTATCTCTTCTGTAAGATTATCATCACCAGCATTACTACCGGAAACCGCTATTATCCTTTTCATATTTTATATTATCTCAAAGACATCAGGGGAGATATAATCACCGTACTCTTTCTGTGCCTGCAATAATCTCTCTTCCTGTTGATTTAATATATTGAATATCTCTTGCGGGGCATCTGAGATTTTTTTCCAGAAATTTCTTACCCTTTCAATTTTTTGAAGGTTTTCAGGGACTCTTATGGTAAATTGTTTTTCATAGTCATCTTTTGAATATTCTTTATTCCGCACTTCATGGAAAAGTAAAGCAATATCATCATAAAGGGGTATAAGCCCTGTTGGTGTCTTTTTTGCTTTTACTTCATTATTAACCCTCATTGCCATCCACTTCACCCATACATGTTTGTCCTTCCTTTCATTGAGAAATTCCCCTGTTGTTATATCTTTCAGGAAGTAGTTAACACCAAACACAATGGGCTTTTCAGTAAGTCCTTCTCCGAATTTCAGATAGTTTTTTATATACTGGCCTAATGGAATAGAAACAAAGTCCTGGATACTCATTACATTTATCTCATACTTCCCTTGTTCCCCTACTATTGCAAAGGTCGTTTCTGTCTCCAGTGCTGCGCCGTACACAACTATTCCGTGCTGCCAGGAAAATGCCTGCTGGACAGGGACATACGCCTTGTAGTCCCGTCCTCCATACATTATCCCTTCCAGTTTCACCCCGTAAGGATTGTCTAATTCGGGGTCGCAGTTTGCAAGTTTTTTCAGTGCCACAGTGTATCTTGCATTTTTGTGTGCAGGTAAAATTTTTTCTCCCTTCTCGTCTGTTTTACCTTCATACCACCAGCCAGAATAATTTTTGCCTTCTTTGGGGAGCGGTTCTCCCATTCCAAGCCACCAGGGTCTGGCATCCTTTACCAGTATATTTGAAAAGATAACTTCACCGGGGGTTGTAAGCACCTTATATATAAGAGGGTCGTCATTTGGGTTTACATCCTGTATAATACCGAATATCCCTGCTTCAACATTGACCGCCCTGCAATATCCATTTATATTCCTGACATAGGCAATATCATCTGAAAGTATAGTTTCGCCTTCAAGCATCGCAGTGGATGTTTTACCACACGCACTTGGGAATGCCCCTGCAAGATACGACTTCTTCCCGTTTTTAGTGTGCACTCCAATTATCATAAAATGTTCAGCAAGCCAGCCACTTCTGTGGGCTTCTCTTATGGCAAGTCGCAAGGCAAGTTTTTTAAATCCGACAGAATTTCCCGCATACTGGGTATTTACGCTGTAAACTGTATTTACCGAATAGTCAATATAAATCCGTTTTTTATCATAATCAACACTCACCATATTTTCATCAACCCTCCCTGCAGAATGGAGTGTTTTAAATATTACTGCATCATCTGATATCTTGCAGAAAGTTTCATACCCTTTTCTGTATAAAAGGTCCACAGAATGAGCCACATACCAGGAGTCAGTGCATTCCATACAGGGTATTGTGAATGGAGAATCTGCAGGTCCTAATGTAAGGAACCTTACAATCATTGTCTTGCCCTTCATAGCACCTTTAAGTAGAGAAAGTATCTCCTCAAGCCCTTTTTCTCTTTCTATCTGATTAAGGTTAGGACTGAGATGGTCTCCATCGGGAACGAGGAATTTTGTAACTTCCCTGTCTCTTCCCTGGTCATAGTAACCATCAAAGTGAAAGGTGTGTCCTGGTGTGGAGAGTGCTGCTGATTCTTCACCTGAGACAATAGCCATATTTTTTATTAGTGCTATTTCATCAGGAGTGTCGCTGCATATAAATATATCTTCTGGCTTACATATTGCAACTGCATCAGCAATAAATTTATGAACTGACTTATTATTGATTTTTAATAATTTGTTAAGTTCCTCTTCCTTTATTTTTTTTCTTAATTTACGAATATACGGATTCTCCATTAATTCTCCTTCCCTGGGTTATTTATAAAAAGAGCGGTTTTTCGGAAGTTGGCTATAATAATAACATATGGTAATATATATGTCAAAAGGAGAATAGATGATATCAGAGAAAGCCAGAAATTTAAAGCCATCAGCAACTCTGGAGATTAACAGAAAGGCGAAGGAACTTAAAGCAAAAGGAGTGGATGTTGTAAATCTATCTGTTGGAGAACCGGACTTTGATACGCCTGAGCCGGTTAAAGAGATTGCAATAAAGGCAATAAAGGATGGTTTTACGAAATACACTGATACTGCTGGTATTCTGGAATTAAGGGAAGCGATAAGTGAGAAGTTTGAGAAGGAAAATGGACTTTCCTATTCTCCTTCCCAGATAGTTGTTTCAAACGGTGCAAAACATTCACTATATAATATATTTCTTGCACTTCTTGACCCGGGAGACGAAGTTATAATTCCGGCTCCCTACTGGGTGAGCTATCCTGAAATGGTAAGGATTGCCGGTGGCGTTCCTGTTTTTTGCCGATGGGATGAAAACTTTAAGATGGATATTGAACATCTTAAAGCATTGATTAATAAAAAAACAAAAGCATTGATACTTAATAGTCCTTCCAATCCAACGGGTATTGTTTATGAAAAAGAAGAAATTGATGCACTTGCAGAGCTGCTTATAAGACATAATGTTTTGTGTATCTCAGATGAGGTGTATGAAAAAATTATATATGACGGGAAAAAGCATATAAGTATTGCATCTCACTCTCCTGAGATGAAAAAACTCACAGTGGTGGTAAATGCTGTATCAAAGACATTTGCAATGACCGGCTGGAGAATAGGTTATATAGCAGCGGAGAAAGAAATAGCGGATGCAATCAATAAAATACAGGGTCAGACAACATCCGCGCCTTCTTCAATCTCCCAGAAAGCAGCACTTTTTGCTATCAGAGAAGGGCGAGCGCTTTATTCTGAAATGGTAAAGGAATTTCAGAGAAGGAGAGATTTTCTTTTGGAAAACCTGCCTGAAGAAATTTTCTATCCTGTTCCTATGGGTGCTTTTTACCTCTTTTTCAGTTATAAAGAAGTGGACTCATTAACTCTCTGTAAACGACTTCTTGAAGAGAAGTACCTCGCTGCTGTCCCCGGAGAAGAATTCGGGGCGGATAAATTTGTAAGGATTTCCTATGCAACAGGTATGAAAAATCTTGAAATAACTGTTGAAAGATTAAGAGAATTTGTAAAGGAGAATCAATGAAAACAAAAGTTGTTTGGTTTTTATACCTCCTGATATATGCGGGTATAGCTTCTTTATGCTTTTCAGACCCGCGGTACCAGTTTTCTCCTGAATCTCCACTTGTTTACAGTTTCAAAATGGAAGGAGACATAACCTATAAATATGAAGGTGTATCAGAAGAAAAATTCAATGTTTCTACAAAAGGTATTATTAAACTTGAAACACTTGAGGTGGATGATAATAGATGTCTTGTTAAAGTAACTCCTTACAGGACACTTATTAAACTGAGTGACGGTGTTCTGGAAGACATTACAGATATTGAAACTGCTATATCCCGGGTTATCTCAACATCTGTTGTAGAGATAAAACCGAATGGTGAAGTAATAAGCGTGAAAGAGATTAGGCCGGGTATTCTGGATATCTCTCAGATACTTATGTTATTACCCGCATTTCCGGAAAAACTCACCAGACCATGGAAGCAGACCGTCCCTGCATTCAGCATACCTGGAATTCCTATGTGTGCTCTTACATTCACATATTCATACAACCAGGCAAAGGAAGGGATATCCAGGATACAACTTCTTTCAAATCAGGGTATAAAAGAAGAGAAGAGGGAAAAAGATGTAGTTATCAGTTTTTCAGGAAGGAATTCTACAAAAGGGGAGTTTCTCTTTGATGAAGAAAAAGGGAAATTAAAAAGTTTTGGTGGACTGGTAGACCTCATCCTGAATATTGTATTTAAAGTACCTTCTTCTCCTGAGCAGAAGACATCAACAAAACAGGGTATTCCTTTAAAGATAGGTGTAAAGTTCAATATAGAGATAATAAATCAGAATTAATGAAGAGAAATAAAAGGTATTTCCGCTCTTTCAATACTTTCTTCCATACATACCTTTCTGGCAATATTTAATAACACGCCGAGTGCAAGGATATTTATAAGGAAAGAAGACCCGCCCACGCTGAAAAATGGCAGAGTAGTTCCTTTTGCCGGAACAAGATTTAATACCACACAGGCATGCAGTAAAAACTGAAAACCGAAAAGTCCTCCTATCCCTGCGGTTAAGAATTTAAGATAGGCGTCAGATGTTAAATTTGTTATAGTAAAGCAAGAAAAGACGAGTATCGCAAATAAAAATAGTATAAAAGCTGTTCCAATAAATCCTAACTCTTCACCCACAACAGCATAAATATAATCCTTATGTGCCTCAGGTAAAAACTTAAGTTTTCTTTCCCCTGCTCCAAGTCCTTTTCCTATAATACCTCCTGACCTCATAGCAATAAGGGACTGAATTGTCTGATATCCGCTACCATGGGTGTCTGCGGAAGGATTTAGATATGTTTTTATTCTCTGAACTCTATAAGGGAACATTATAATCAATCCACCAATAAGTATAATTCCGGCAAGTATAATAAGCGTTATGTGTTTCATTTTCACTCCGGCAAGGAATGTCATAAGGATGAAGGTAAAAAAGATAATAACAAAAGTTCCTATGTCCTTCTGGGTTTGTAAAATACCCGTGATGAGAAGCAAGAAAATTAATGGAACAATCAAAGTTTTGAAAGTTCCCATATTTACCTGTTTTCTTTTGAAATAGTCAGCAAGGTATATTATAAATGTAAACTTTACCAGTTCTGCGGGTTGAAAACTTAAAGGGCCCAATCTTATCCATCTCAATTCTCCAAAAAATCTTGGCAATGGAAGCAAGAACAGTGAAAAAAGGAAAATATGGAAACTGTATCTTTCAATAGATTTTATATCTTTTTTGTTAATCAACCATATTCCTGTAATACCCAGTATAAGCCATATCATATGTTTCTCAAAATAGTATGCGGGGTTTCCTGTGCGAGATATTCCGTAAATTGAACTTGAACTCAATACAAAAACGCTGCCTATTAAAATTAACATTGTACCTGAAATCAATATCTTAAAGTAGAGAGAAAACCTCTTTTTTAAAAGCATCGCCACGCTCCTTATAGTTGTTGAACATATCAAAAGATGTACAACCTGGTGAGAACATTACAATATTTCCACTTTTAGCGCTTTTGAATGCCTGCCTGACTGCATCTTTAACAGTATCAACAAGTATCAAAGGCACTCCACTATTTTTAAACTCCTCTGCTAATTCTTCTTTTGCCTCTCCCATAAGAATTATGAGGACAACCTTTTTTTTAAAATGGGGTAATACAGAAGAAAAGGACATATCCTTGTTTCTTCCTCCCATTATGAGTATTGTAGCTGTATTATCTTCTATGCTGTCAAGTGCATTGATAACGGAGTGTGGATTTGTTGACTTAGAATCATTTATAAATAATACCCCGTTTATTTCACCGACTCTTTCAAGGCGATGTGGTAGTGGAGTAAAAGTGTAAATCGCTTCCCTTATATGTTCAGGGGATAAATCACACAGGAGTCCTATAAGTGCAGATGCCATAACATTTTCCGTATTTCCTTTACCCCATAGTTTTGTCTTACGGATATTGATAATTTCTTCAATATCTTTGATATTTGAAAAGATGTTATCCCCTTCCGCATAAACACCTTTCTCTTTCATCCTGTTATAACCGAAAAAGAAGACCTCTGCTTTAACCTCTCTGGCTATCTCTCTGCAGTAACTGTCGTTATAATTAAAAACAGCAAAATCATTCTTATCCTGATTGATAAAGGCCTTCTTTTTTGCTTCCACATAATTTTTCATTGTATGGTGTCTGTCAAAATGGTCTTCTGCTATATTCAGGAGACATCCGATAAAGGGTTTAAAACTTTTTGTCCTTTCAAGTTGAAAACTGCTGACTTCAAGTACCACATATACATCTTCTGCAACATTTTCAAGTTCGCCTATGAATGGATTGCCAATGTTTCCACATACAACAGCGGGGATACCTGCTTTTCTTAAAATCGCACCTGTAAGTGCGGTAGTTGTTGTCTTTCCATCAGTTCCTGTAATTGCTATTATTTTTTTTGTGGGTGAGAAGATAAAGGCAAGTTCTATCTCACTTATAATAGGAATGTTTCTGCTTTCTGCATATTTTACAGGTAATGCTTCATCAGGTACACCAGGGCTTACTACAAGTATTTCCATACCTGCAAGAAACTTTTCAGTGTGTCCACCAATCTCTGTTTTAATACCTTTTTTATTAAGTAAAGATGCTTCCTTCTGTATCTGCTCTGTTGCCTTTGTTTCTGTGAGAAATACATCCGCTCCTTTTCTGGAAAGAAATAATGCACTCTCCCTGCCGGTTGTTCCCATCCCTGCCACCACAACCTTTTTATTTTTTATATCCATAAATTTAAACTCAAAAATAGAAAGTAAAAACTAATCATATAATTGTTCGTTTTTCATAGTTCGTTGTTCATTAATAACAATCACTACTTCTTACAAAGTATTCTATCTTCTAATATGTAAATCTGCCAATCTTTCCACCCATAACTTCAACTATCTTATCTTAAGTGTTATAAGAGTAAAGAGTGCAAATATAATGCCGAGTATCCAGAATCTCACTGTAACTTTAGGTTCAGGGATACCTTTAAGTTCAAAGTGATGATGTATGGGGGTCATAAGAAAGACCCGTTTGCCTCTTGTTTTGAAAGATATTACCTGGATAATTACAGAAAATGCTTCTATGAAGAATATACCACCCATTATAATAAGGGAAAGTTCCTGTTTTACAATAATTGCAAGAAGACCGATGATGCCACCCAGCATAAGAGAACCAGTATCACCCATAAATATCTCTGCAGGGTAGCAATTATACCATAGAAATCCTAAAGATGCTCCTATGAGTGCCCCTGAAAATACAGTTACCTCCTCAGCTCCCCTTATATAAGGTATATTCAAATATCCTGCAAACTTAACATTGCTGACGACATATGAAATAGCACCGTATGTAAGTGCTACCATCAGAACAGAAGCAATTGCAAGTCCATCCATCCCATCTGTAAGGTTAACAGCGTTTGATGTGGCAACAATTATAAGTGTGGCAAACAATATATAGTATGCTCCCAGGGGGAAAACAATATTTTTTAAAAAGGGCATGTATACAGAGGTATTGAAATTTAAAGCTGGATGATAGTATAAAATCACCCCGATAATAAATCCTATGCTAATCTGTCCCAGTATTTTTACCAGTGGTCTCAATCCTTTATGGCTCTGCTGCCGTAGTTTTATATAATCATCCCAGAAGCCAAAGGATGCTAACCATATGGAGGTAAGGATTAAAAGCAGAACATAGATATTTTTAAGGTCTGCCCATAAAAGTGTTGAAATAAGGATACTGCCAAGGATAAGCAGACCTCCCATTGTTGGGATTTTATCCTTGCTTTCCTGTCTGAAATTGAGCATATTTGGATGGCACAGATGTCTTAATGCATTTATGACGTTTTTTCCGAAGGCAATTGTTATGAAAAGAGATGTAAGCGTAGCGAAAACAGTTCTAACGGTTACATATCTGAATACATTAAACCCGAACCAGTATGGTGTAAAGTGATATAAAAGTTTATATAGCATTGATTATCCTCCGTGTTTTTCCACCAGATAGTCTCTTATCCCTTCCATATTCATAATTCTTGAACCTTTAATTAAAATAGCATCTCCTTTTTTTATAATGCCGGATAGATGTTTATTCAACATATCCATATCTCCAAAGTGTTTCCAATGTATTCCTGAAAATTTACCGATCCCTTTGCTTTTTTCTCCAAAGGTAATAACTATATCCAGATTCAATTTTTTAATAAAGAGACCTGTATTTCTATGGTAGAAATGTGATAGTTTCCCGAGTTCTGCCATATCACCAATGATTGCGACCTTTCTCCTGAAATTTTTCCTGTGTAAGTTATAAAGAGAAGATTTAAGAGAATTTGGATTACAATTATATGACTCGTCAATTACTGTAATCCCTTTAAGGTGGTAAACCTTTCCTCTCCCGGGCAGAGGTTGTATACTTTCAAACACATCTTCTATCTCTTTCTCTGTTATGCCAAATTTTTTTCCGAAACCGATGGCTATAAGAGCAGGGTATATAATAGCTGTATTCCAGAAATTTATTTTATAAAGATGGTTCTCTCCTTCTAAATTGAAGGTAAAAAAATCATTTCCTTCATCTACTATAATTCCTCTTATATCCGCCCCTTTTTTCGTCCCAAAACTTAAAACCTCTGCGGGTGCTTTTTCCCTGAAAAATGAGAAAAATTTATTATCATAATTAAACATACAAAATTTTTCACCTTTAAGGGTTTCAATGAGTTCTGACTTTGCCTCTGCTATCTGATAGATATCTTTGAAAAAGCCTATATGTGCAGGTCCGACTGTTGTTATAACGCCTGCCTGTGGTTCTGCAATTTTTCCTAAATATCTTATTTCGTTTTCTCTGTTCATACCCATTTCCAGGACACAGAAGTCGGTTTTTCTATCAATTGTAAATATAGAGAGAGGAAGTCCTATTGCATTGTTGAAATTACCTTCTGTGCCACTTACATTGTAGCGGACAGATAGCGTTTTCTTGATAAATTCTTTTGTTGTGGTCTTTCCATCACTGCCTGTTATTCCAATAACATATACATCAAATTCTTTTCTGTAGCCCTTTGCTATATCTCCAAGTGCTTTTAGAGTATCCTTAACTTTTATTATTTTTTTAACGGGTGATTGAAAATTTTTCGGTGTTATAGCAGCGATAGCTCCTTGCTTGAGTGCCGAATTGACAAATGCCGTGCCGTCAAATCTATCCCCTTTAAGTGCTATAAAGAGGTCTCCCTTTTTTATCTTCCGGCTATCGGTTGATATTCCATAACAATATTTTTCTGCTATTTTTTTATCAGCAATATTCCCTCTGCACCATACTGCTATTCTATCCAGACGGACAGCTTCCATAGATTATTTTCCAATCTCTCTTATTGCTTTCCTTGCCTCTTCTCTGTCGTCAAAGGGAACTACAGTGTTTTTTAATATCTGAAATGTTTCATGTCCTTTGCCTGCAATAACTACACAATCGCCTTCCCGGGCAATAGAAATTGCTTCTTTTATTGCCTCTCTTCTATCCACAATGGCTACATATTTGTTTCTCAGGTAAAAAGGGACACCTTTTTCTATATCTTTTATAATATCCCAAGGGTCTTCAGAGCGAGGATTATCAGAAGTTATAAAGACAATATCAGCCATCTTCACAGCAATATTTCCCATAAGAGGTCTTTTTGTTCTATCCCTGTCGCCGCCACATCCAAATACAAGAATAATTCTTCGTGGATGCAGTTCCTTTATTGACTGTAAAAGATTGGAAAGAGCATGGTGGGTATGTGCATAGTCCACAATAACATCAAAATTCTGTCCTTCGTTTACCGATTCAAATCTGCCGGATACAGATGATATGGAAGCCAGGGAGTTCTTTAAAATTTCTACAGGTATGTTTTCGGATATACCGAAGGATATTCCTGCCAGCACATTATATATATTACCCAGTCCCTGAAGTTGTGTATAGAAATTAACTTTTGTTCCTTTTGTTTCTACTACAAGGTAATTACCATCCTTTTTCATTAAATACTCTACAACCCTTACATCAGCATTTTTTCTGCCATAGGTTATATATTCAATTCTATTATTTTTAAGACATTTTATAAAGTGACCTGCATAATGGTCATCAATATTAATAATTCCAACCTTCCTTTTCTTCTCACTTTCCTTCAGATAATGGCTGAAGAATTTTAATTTAGTCTCCAGATAATTTTTGAAACTTTTATGATAGTCAAGATGTTCATGAGATGCAATGTTTGTAAATATCCCTGTATCAAAATGCAGTTTTGAAATTCTTCCCTGTGCTATACCATGTGATGAGACCTCCATTACAGCCCAGTTACATCCTTCCTCCACCATATCAGAAAAAAGTTTCTGAATATCAAGCGATTCAGGTGTTGTATTGGTAGAACTGATAGCTCTTTCTCCTATCTGATAGGATATAGTTCCTATAAGTCCACATTTATTTCCATATGTTTCAAGTATGTGTTTGATAATAAATGAGGTGGTGGTCTTTCCATTTGTTCCTGTTATCCCCACCACTTTTAACTTTTTAGAAGGGTGACCATAAAACTCCGCTGCTATAACGTGTAGAGCGTCTCTCGTGTTTTCAACAACAATTTCACCCACATCCGACGGTAATACTGCGCTTTTTTTATTCACAAGGATTACTTTAGCCCCTCGTGAGATAGCATCATTTATAAAGTGATGGCCATCAAAAGAAGTTCCCTTTAATGCTACAAATATGAAATTTTCCTTTACTTTGCGGGAATCATAAGCAATACCATTAACTTCTGGATTATTAAGATTGTAAATTCGTTTGTACTCTAAATTTTTAATAATATCTTTTAACTTCATTTTCGCATCACCAGTTTATGTTCTTCTTCAAATAGTTCAGGTGGAATATTAAGGTGCTGTAGAGACCTCCACATTATATTCTTAAATGCAGGTGCAGCCACCAGTCCACCATAATATACAGGTTTTGGTTCATCAACCTTTACCAACACAAGCATTCGGGCATCCTTGTGCTGAAGAAATCCCACAAAAGAAGCAACAAATCTATCTTTTGAGTAATGCCCGTTTACAATCTTCTGAGCAGTTCCTGTTTTCCCGCTGATATTGTAGCCGGGAATATTGGCTAGTGGTGCAGTTCCTGCTGGCCCTGTTACTTCTTGAAGTATCTTTGTAAGTATCTCACATGTCTCCTGAGATAAAATCCTCTGTCTTTCCTGTCCTTTCCATGGTATAAAAATTTCAGATTTGTTCTCTTTAAATCCCTTAAGAATATGTGGCTGTATTGAATAACCACCATTTGCTATCACTGCCATTGCTTTTATTCCCTGTAAAGCATTGATACCTACCTCCTGTCCTATAGGAACAGCGGTAATTGAGTAACC
>Ga0116165_1002518_pt1 | contig 12960 bp, 12 predicted proteins | sample AD_JPNMR1_MetaG_FD_89885 | JGI IMG/M metagenome (GOLD analysis project Ga0116165, IMG submission 89885) | Active sludge microbial communities of municipal wastewater-treating anaerobic digesters from Japan - AD_JPNMR1_MetaG | ecosystem: Engineered > Bioreactor > Anaerobic > Digestate | place...
CAGGAATCTTTCAGATTTTTTTTTAAGCCAGTTCACCTCATATGAGAGTTGCCCAATTTGCTTAAGAAGCTCATCTTTCTCCTTTTCATACGACTGCTTTACTTTTTCGACCTCATATATTCATATCCATTGATGACTGTGGAAAAATTTGATATAATTGTCTGTAATCAAAAATGATTTATAGGATGAGAATTCAGATAGAAGCGAGGAGATAAATTTATGACTAGAGAAGAAGCATTAGAGCATTTTAAGAAGGAATATTGTGACAAATATTTTCTTCAAATGGATAAAAAAATAGATGCATTCATTAAAGAAAACGAAGAAAAGCTACTGTTAGAGTTTATAGAAAATTTCAGGAGTTTATGCTTAAAGATTAAAGAAATGCAAGCTGGAGGCCTAACACCCAAGATAGCATATATAACATATTCTTTTGGTATTGATAATATTAATGGTGAAAGCCAGGAGTATGAAGTTCAGGCATATGGTAAAGAGTGGTTTTTTGAAGAAAGTGAGGAATGTAAGATACCGTATGATGTTAGGTGGCTGTATAGTATTATGGAAGAAACCTATAAAGAACTATTAGATGTAAGCAAGAAATATATCGGACAGATAACAAGCGACGACCTTGCTGATGTAAGAAAAAGAGGAGTAGTTAGATGTGATGTAAGTCTTGTTAAATTTGTAAAAATAGCAATAGAAAAAGCAGTCCAGATAGATGAATTTAAATTAATTGAAAAGGAAGAAGTGCTGGAAATAAGAATAGGGGAATATAAAGGCTACAATGAAATAATCTACAAAGAGGATATACGAAAGAAAGACTCAAAAGAAATAGTTGCATGGCTGGAAGGCAAAAACGGTACATATTCTTATGAGATACTGAGTGAATTAGACCTTTCTGGTGGCGATTATGAAAAAATCACCATGCATTATGCTGATTTATCGAAATGTGATTTGTCAAATGCCAACTTTAAAGATGCAAGCCTTATTGGAACTAAATTTATAGCTGCTAAAATAGATAACACCAATTTTAAAAATACAGTGCTAGCTGAAGCAAATTTTGATTCAACAGTAATAAATAATTCCAATTTTCAAGGTTCATCTTTAAGAGCCTCAGATTTCAGTAATGCAAAAATTGATGGATGCAACCTTCAAAATGTAAACTTTTCAAAATCAAATTTATCAAATTGTATCATCAAAAATACCAATTTAGAAAAAGGTAAATTTCTCTTTACATGTCTAGAGAACTCGGATTTGAGTGAACAGGACCTTAGAAATTCGCTTTTTTCATCGGTAAATCTTAAAGGTGCAAACTTATCAGATGCTGATTTGAGAGGAGTAGAATTTGAGAACGTTGATTTGACACAAACAAATTTAGATAATGCCAAATTTGGTCAAAACAAAATTTTTAAGCTAAAAATACTGGCTAAAGATGTGGCAAAGCTTGATATAACTGAGGAACAAAAAAAAGAACTAATTATTGTTAATTGATTGCTAGGGGGATAGTCTATGGGGAACGATGTTGCAAAAACAGGTGCCTCAAGTGCTGTTCTTGCTGATTTAATAATTTCAAAACCGAAAACAAGAGACGAAGTGAAAGCAGAAATTGAAAAGAGACTGGAAGCATGGAAAGCAGGATTGACAAGTCTTGCAGAAGGTGCTCAAAGGCTCATGAATACTTATTTAGATAAAATGGATGAACTTGAACGTAGACTCGGTCGAGGAGAAGATGTCAGCAAGGAAATAGCTGAATTAGAAGCTTGTATAGCAGATCTTAATGAAAAGAAATACACGAGTGAAGACCTTCAAAAACAAAGACCAGTAGTACTTCAAAGCGTAATGAAAGATTGGGAAAGCAACGTATGTCCATACTGTGGCAGAGTCTTTAGTGATGCAGGCGGAGTTGGAACTCACTTGGGTATGAGTGATGAGCAAATGGAGAAAATGAATACAGCTGCTACAAGAAGTAGTAACTATGCAAAGACTTTTAAAAATAACAGAGCCAACGAAGGTGGAGAGGCAATATCAGGAACTGTAGATGCAGGCCTTGAGAAAGAAGTTGCATATAGCGAGGAGATACATCACCTTATATCAGTAGATCCTTATGCCACTACCCTAAGACTTACCAGAATCGGCAACTTAGCCGGATTTGATGTTAATGGTGTCAATAATTTGATTGCACTTGCAACAGTAGCTCTAAGCTTTAAAAAAGACCATGGGAAGTCATTTTCAAAGCTACCGAAAGAAGTTAAAGAAAGAATTTATGAATTAATCACAGAAAAAACAGGCAATCAAATTCATCAAGGGTCACATGATGGACCATATGAAGAAAGGTTAATTCAACGATTATCTGAAATTGAGCAAAAGATTATGAAATTGAGTGAAGGTGGCTGTATAGGGCAGACAGAAGAAGGACAAAAGCAAGTTAAAGATATGTTTGATAGTGAAATAGGAAAGCTTCAGGACGAGATAAAAGAGGATCTGATAGAATTTGATCCTAAGGAAATAGACCCTGAAACCGGTTGGATACTATCTCAGATCAATTTGAACATAATTGCTAAGAATCAGGGGGAAGTAGTATGAGAAAGTTTTACACAATTGAATCGGATTTTATGGCACAAGATTACAAAATAAGATTGGGAAGACTGCCTGATGGTATTAACAAAAGAGCTTTTCTTCTGGATGAATGGCAATATGTTGATGATTCAAGGGTTTTTATGCAATATGAAAAAGTCGGCACAGGCTTACCTGATGTTTATACGTATAATGTTCCTTTGGTTTCAGCTAAGTTTAAAGAAGTGCTGGACGATGCGGGCATCACAAATTGCTTTTTTAAGCCGATATGCCTATTTGAAAATAAAGAACAAACAGCCGATTATTTTTTGATGCTTGTTGAACCTCTTGACTGTGTTATATGGGATAAAAGTCAATATATCGAAGATTGTGGCCTTAGGAAAATAACCGGAGGATTTGATATAGATTCAAAAAAAGTTGGCAATTTTAAAATATTTAAAATAAAAGATATTTTAAACAGGTTTTGGGTAATAGATCAGGACATGAAAGAGAGAATTGAAGAAGCAGGAATTAATGCTGCAAGAATTTTGGAAATCGGTGAATATTGGGGCTTATAGGAGCTATTACAATGAAAAAGTATTATATACTTGAAAACGATAAAAATTTGATAAATATTATAGAGCCTAAAGGAATTACCAAATCCATAAACCCGGATTATGTGAAAGAAAATAAAATACAATTCATTAATCCTGATCCTGAAATGTTTTATATTGAGCATAAATCATCTAATATTTATCCTGACTATATTAAAAAGCATCTACCTTTTATTTCCGATAAACTATACTGTATTTTTTCAGGGCTAAATATTAAAAACATATTTTATAAGCCTGTTGTTTTTTCTGATGTTAAAAAGATGAGAATGGACTTATATTGGCTTATTATACCAAGGAAGATAAATTGCTTATCGGATAAAACGGAATTCAATGTGGATGGCTCTGTTAAAAAGCTGGTAATTGATAGTAGTAAAATAGGTTGCTATAAAGTATTTAAAGTGAAAGATATTAATGAAGACTTTATAATTGTGGATGAAGATATTGTTGCATCGCTTTGTGGTACTAATGCTACAGGAATAAGTTATGTAAAAATAAGTTCTATTTAGACATAGCCTGTCTCAAATGTTGTTCTGTTCGGAAATAGTTAAACGGCACGATTCCTATCTTATGAGATACTGTGTGAATTGGACCCACCTTGTATTATGCGGATTTATCAAAATGTAAACTTTTCAAAATCGAATTTATCAAACTATATCATTAAAAATTTCAATTTAGTAAAGGGAAAATTTCCCTTTACATGTTTTAAAAACTCAAAGCTGATTTATTAATTTAAAACAAGAATCTACCCTTTATCTTCAATAACTTTACAGATATGGATCCAATACATAAAATATAGTGTTGAATATTAAGCATAATATGGTAAAATATAGATTGCAGCTTAATGGTGTAAGATAATCAGACTGAAGATACTAACACCAAGCGGTAATATATTCTTAGATGAGAATAATGATAAATCTCAATATTATGGCTCTGATGACGTACATTATAGAGTAAATTACAATAACGTCAGAACCTATGATGCAGGTGATGCCAGCCGTTTCTATACAGCTACCAAGGTAGGAGAAAATGAGTACATTGTTGAAGGAAGAATCGAGTTACAGAAGGCTGCAAAGAATAATACCATTTATGGTATTGAATTACAGGTAAATGACTGTATTAGTTCAGGCAGAGCCGGAACAATCACTATATTTGATACTACCGATAGTGCATGGAACAACACATCTTTGTTTGGCGAAGTTGTGCTTACCGGTAAAAAGCCTGGTGATGTTCCCGGAATAAATCCGTATAAGTTAATGTCCTTAGTTGAATCTGCTAATAGTGTAGATGTATCTGCATTTACAAAAGGAGTTGCAGCTTTCACAGCAAGAGTGGAAGCAGCGAAAGAAGCAATTGATACAGCAACAACTCAGGCTCAAATAGATACGGCATATAATGAATTGAATGATTTAATAAATTTCATGAATGTTGTTAAAAGATATACCAATTTGGACTTAAGCTCCTTGCCAAATGGTGAAGAAGTTAATAAAACAGCAGCAGCTGCAGAAGATGTTATTGCTAAGGCTGATGCAACCTCAGAAGAGGTAAAACAAGCAATTGAGGCTTTAGATGCAGCAATAGCGGCTTTGGGAAGCTATAGCTTAAAAGAAGTATATGAAGATAAATTCTATATAGGTGCTGCTGTTCATTTGAATGGATTAAATGACGAAAAGTATACAAAGAATTTATTGACACACTACAACAGTATCACTGCCGAGAATGATATGAAGCCGGATGCGTTATTGGATAAAGCAGAATCACAAGCAGCCGGTAAGGTTGTATGTAACTTTGAAAAAATGGATCAATATTGTGATTTTGCAGTAGCTAACGGCTTAAAGTTGAGAGGACACACATTCGTATGGCATAGCCAGACTCCAACCTGGTTCTTCAAAGAAGGATTTGACGATAACGGTCCTTATGTAAATCCAGATAAAATGGATAAACGCCTTGAACAGTTCATGAATCAAGTATTTGGACATATAAAAGAAAAATATCCCGATCTGTTCTATGCTTACGATATATGTAACGAAGTTGTTTCATCTTATACTATGCCAAATAACAATTGGAAAACTGTTTATGGAGATTATTCCTATGTTACAAAGGCATTTGAATATGCAAGAAAAGCTTCGGAAGGTACTGGCATTTTGTTATACTACAATGATTACAACGAGTATGATGAAGGAAAAGCTGAACAGATCATTGAATTATTGGCGGATGCAAAGGCAGCCGGTAATATTGACGGTATTGGTATGCAAAGCCATTTAAATATCGAGTACCCATCAATGGCTCAATATAGAGCTACAATTGAAAAATTCGTTGCAGCAGGTTATGATGTTCAGATTACAGAGCTTGATATTGCAACAGCTATTGATGGCAACGGTCCGCCACCGGATTCGGAAATGGCAGCAAAACAGGCAAAGATTTATAAAGAATTGTTCAAGATCTATATCGATTACAAAGATTATATCTCATCCGTAACATTATGGGGCATCAATGATCAGCATTCATGGCGTGGTTCACAAGAACCGTTGATCTTTGATAGAGAATACAAAGAAAAAGATTCTTTCTGGAATATTATTTCTGTTGGCTTAGAGGAAAATGAATAATCGGCGAAAATGATTCATTAAAAGATAGTTTTTTGTAAATAGTTTAGTGCACCCCAAACATTTGATGATAATCAAATGTTTGGAGGTGCGTTTTTTCTACAGTAAATTGACACGATCAATAACGTATTTAATATACACATCGATTTGATTATCTAGTAAATTATACGTATACTTTGAATGGCTTCTTTATGAACGATTCAAAAATGGTACATTGGATTTAGAATTAGATAAAACAATTGTATACGCTGGAGGGTACTAGAACTTGAAAATTATTAACCGAATTTTTGAAGGATTGTGTTTATTTTCATTACTTGTGTTTTTATTGATTGGTTTTCTTTTTCCTCATCAGAATACTGGTTTTCATTTCGATAGCTTGGTTTCTATGAACGAAGGATGGGATTATAGCGTTAATGATAAGCTGATTAAAGATATTAAATTACCTTATAAAAATTATGAAACAAATGTTGGAGATACCTTTTCTATTTCCCGAATACTCCCTGAAGCATTTAAAGATTCACAGGCAGTGTGTATTTTTACAGCATATGATTCGGTACGAGCTACGTTAGATGGCAAAGAAATTTATTCATATGGTTATAATAATTCCAATCATTTATTTATAAACAATAAAGGTTTTTTAAATAATGTCATACATATTCCGTCAGGCAGTAATGGGAAAAAACTTGTTATAGAAATGGTTTCAGTTAATGCTAAATATGCAGGAGTAGTAAAGAAGATATCTTATGCCAATCAAAATTCCGTATATGCCACATTGATTTTGCAAAAATTTCCTGGGATCGTGATATGTACGTTTATTATTGTGGCAGGAATTTTATCACTTATTATTTATTTCTCGTTGCATATTAAAACAGGACATTTGGATGATAATTTTAAAATAATCGGCATTTATGCAATTTGTAGTGGTTTATGGAGCATAAACCAGTATGATTTTTTCAGCTTAATTATTGGGAGTGCACATATATCCTATTTTGTTGATTATTCTACCTTATTTCTTATGCCTATTGCATTTAGTCTTTATATTTACAGGCTGTGCCGCGAAAGATGTAAAAAAATTATGGGTGCTATGATCACCGTTCATACTTTGTTTGTATTAGCAGCATTCATTTTACAGATTGCAAGGGTTAAAGAAATGTTCAGTCTGTTAACCCTCTTTCTTGTTATGCTTATACTGGAAATAATATTGGTTATAGGGACAATTATATATGAGATTGCGGTAGAAAAGAATACAAGAATTAAATTATTATTGATACCGATAATGATTGTATTAATCGGTGCATTATTTGATGTTATTTTATATTATTTAAGAATCTACAGTGAACGTTTTGTCACCTTCCCAATAAGCATTTTAATTTCCATAGTTACTGTAATGATTTTTTCTTGGAAACGTTATTTAAAAATTATTGCGGATCAGGAGAAAAATGACCTTATAATAAAAATGGCAGATTTGGATCTCATGACTCAGGCTAAAAATCGTAATGCCTTTGAAAAGGAAATAGTTGAAATTTCTAAAAATCCTGAGAGACTGAAAAACATTTATATAACGGAATTTGATTTGAATTATTTGAAATATATAAATGACCATTATGGACATGATACTGGAGATGAAGCTATACGTAACTGCTATAAGTTTATAAAAAACATAGTGGGCAACAAGGGAGAGGTGTTTCGCACAGGAGGGGACGAGTTTATCTGTATAACAGATGAACCGATAGAAAATATACAACCGGATCTTGAAAGGATGATAAAGGAGCAGAATCTTCCTTATCCATTGGAGCTTTCTTATGGGACGGCTTATTTTAATCCTGAGTTGGACGAAGATATACACGATGTTATTAAAAGAAGTGATAAATTGATGTATAAAATGAAGCAAATGATGGAACGTGGCAAGGATGAGTATAAACGTAGAACAATGGAGAATAAAATTGGAGCGGATCAAAAGTAAAAGCCCAAAACACATTTGTTTCAATGTGTAAGGGCTTTTTTTCATTATGTAGGAAACCTTCAAAGAGATTTTGCTTAAGAGAGGCAAAAAATATGGAGTAAAAATACTGGAAATAGAGGTGAAATAATATGAGTTCTACTTTTGATGTAATTAATTAGCTTAATGATAATGAGTTTGAAAAATTTTCAAGATGCTGAAAAAAGAAGGGGCATAAAGTCGAATATACTATGACTTGGAAGAAAGATAATACTATAAGCTTCAATAGTTTTGATTTAAGTATGGAAATTAGTTATTTTAGAGATAGTAAGTACTTGGAGTCCTTTATAAATTTGTGTAAAGACTTAGTTGAATTACTAGAACCTGTATATGGCTCTATTTCTAACTGTTCATTTCCAGACTGGAGAGAACCGATTAATTTAAGAGTTAGATTGCAAAATGTAGGTGTAAAGCCTTGATAGAATGAGGCTTGTGGTGGGGTGATGAAAAATATTTTTGTGATAGTTTTTAACAATATGTATATATGAAAATTTGTTGAAAAACTTCAAAAATATAAAAAGACAGTGTTTAGGCTATTAACCAATACACTGTCTTTCTTATGCATCATTTTGGTTCATCCTGCTTTATTCCCCATTTTGCAAGCTCTTCCTGAGTGCCTATATATACCTTTGTATTCATAGGTATCTGTGGGAAAAGGCTTTCAACGTCGAAATTAAACATCCTTATACAGCCATGAGAGGCATATGTACCTATCGAGTAAGGATCTGTTGTGCCATGTATTCCGTATGATGACCCGCCTTTTATTGAAAGTCCCATCCATCTATATCCTAAAGGATTGGACGGAGAGCCTCCTTTGACAGGCTTGGCATAACCTCCTCCTCCCCAGTCGGGATTTACTATTTTATTAACTATTGTAAATTTTCCCGAAGGAGTAAGGGATGGAGGATTACCAATTGCTACAGGATATTTTTTAACAGGCTTGCCCCCTTTGTACAATGTCAAAATATTTTTTGACTTATTAATTGTGATCCAGAGGCCTTCTACAGGTATATCCGATACCTTATCCAGGGAAGGAGTATCGATACCTAAAAGCTTATTCATTACTATATCAGTGATTCGCTTATCCCATTTGCCGTCCGGCTTTATGTTATACCCCAAGTACATTTTCAAAATTATTTACATAGGATATGGGGGCTTTTGCAGTTTGCACAGCACTTCCGGCACTAAAGCTGTATGCCGCTTGAGATGCGATTGTTAATACAATAAGCAATGGATATAAAAGCAACCTTTTGGATTTTACCATAAGTGTATTAAATTTCATATTCATAGTATCACTTCCTATAATATGTATGATTAGTTGAAAAACAGGCAAACAATAAATACTATTCATACTTATTTTTACCTGTATTCAAGCTTAATAAACATTATATGCGGGGAGTTTGTTTTCTAAAACCATAATATGGGCATTATGGAAAATTTGTTGTTGGGAATTCAGAATTACTGATGTTTATCCTTCGTATTTTATAAAACAAATTGTGAGTAAATAATTGGATTTGTCACGAGCAAATGTAAGATATTTTTTGAAAAAATGAAGGGGAGCTATCCCTTAACATGTGTAAATCGACAAAATGTAACTTTTCTGTAATTATTCTTAATTAATTCTTAAATTAATGAAATATTTTAAGCTGTAATATATATATCGGAATAAAAATGGAAAAGTTTATATGGGGTGGCAAAAGTGAACGAAAAAAAATTAAAACCAAATATACTATTGTTGCTGGTAATCCTGCTATTTCCAGCGTGCAGCAGTTCTAAACAACCTATCTTTTCTGTGAGTAATAATAGTGTCCAAAATTCAACAGACGAACCCAATAATTTTTATGAAAGTATGTATGTCGAAAGAAATAAAAAATTCGAAACTGAAAATTCCGGTAATGAGGAGCCAAAAAATAAAGAGGAATTGGTAGAATATAAAGGCATCGTAGAGCATATTTTCTTTCATCCTCTTATAATATATCCGGAAAAGGCTTTTGACGGCGATTATCTGTCCAAGGGCTATAATGATTGGTTTGTTACGGTATATGAGTTTAAAAAGATAATAGAAAGTTTATACCAAAAGGACTATATACTGGTTGATATTAATGATACATTTGATACGGCTGAAATCTGCGGAACAAAGATGCTTGTTCGGAAAAATCTCATGATTCCCAAAGGAAAAAAGCCTTTAATAATATCAATTGATGATATGAATTATTATGAATATATGATTAGCAACGGTAATGCTCATAAACTTATAATAGATGATGGAATAGTAAAGACATATTCAGAGGACAGCAATGGACAGCCGATCATATCCCATGATAATGATATTGTGCCAATATTGGATAATTTTGTTAATGAACATCCGGATTTTTCTTTAAACGGTGCCAAGGGAGTTATTGCATTAACAGGCTATGAGGGTATTTTAGGCTACAGAACCAATGAACTTGAATCCCCTTCATATGAAAATGAGAAAAAGGAAGCTTTAAATCTGGTAGATAAACTTAAGTCTACGGGGTGGACTTTTGCGTGCCATGGATATGGACATCTGGATACCAATGAAATAGACATAAACAGGCTCATGAGGGATACAAACCGATGGAAGAGTGAGGTTGAGCCTCTCACAGGGCCAACATCTGTCTATATTTACCCTTTTGGCAGTGCTGTCGATTATACCGATCCAAAGTTTAAGTTTTTAATGGATAGCGGGTTTTATGTTTTTTGCGGAGTTGGGCCTCAAACACTCACAGAGTATAAAAAGGACTGTATAATTACAGACAGAAGGCCAATTGATGGAATTAGCATGCATAATGCCAAAAGGCTTGCTGATCTGTTCGATGTTAATGATGTGGTAGATAAAGTTAGACCGGAGAAGTATGGCGGTTGAAGATTAAATATAGTACAATATCTATTGAGGGTCAATTTAAATCAATATTGATTAATAACGTATTTAATGGACCTAATTTGTAAGAGCAAATGATATAGGAGTATAAAATATGGAAAATGCTAAAGTGCTTGTTGTTGAGGATGAAAGCTCCATTAGGAAGTTTATCAATATAAATCTTGAACGAAACGGGTTTGAAGTAATAGAAGCCGAGTCAGGGGAAGAAGGTCTCAAAAAGCTCATTGAATATGATCCGGATGTAGTTATATTGGACATTATGCTGCCCGGTATGGATGGCTTTGAGGTGTGCCGAAGGATTCGCGAAGGAAAGTTTGATGTGATTATTATAATGCTTACGGCCAAAGGCCAGGATATGGATAAGATTGTTGGCCTTGAACTGGGTGCTGACGACTATATGGTTAAGCCGTTCAATCCATTGGAGCTGGTGGCAAGGATAAGGGCCAATCTCAGAAGAATAAAAAAGCAATCGGAGGACGATAAAAACATTATTGCAACAGGAAAGATAAAGCTTGATATTTCAGCACAAAAGTTTTACAAGAATGATGTTGATATTGAGCTTACACCAAGGGAGTTTGCTATTGTCAAAGTGTTTATGGAAAATCAGGGTAAAGCCATCAGCCGGGATGAGTTATTAAACCATATCTGGGGAAGGAACTATTTTGGAGATATAAAGACGGTGGATGTCCATATAAGAAGGCTCAGAGAGAAGATAGAGGATGACCCGTCTGAGCCAAAGCTTATTGAGACGGTTTGGGGATTCGGATATAGATGGCGGAAGGCGGAATAATATGAGAAGCATTAGAACCAGGTTGGTTGCAAACTTCATGTTTGTAATTATCATAACAGTCCTTATTTTGGAGATACTTCTTATAAATGTAATCAAGCAAAACTATTACATAAGCAGAGAAGGTTTTCTGGTCAGCCAAATCAAGGTGTGTTCTGATATTTATTTGAGGTATTATTCCGATACTTCAATTTATGAAAATGTTCTAAATGATGTTGACACGTTTTGGAAAACCACATCGGCACAAGTTCAAATAGTTGATCTTAACGGTATTGTAACTATGGACTCAGTTCCCAATGAGAATAAGGATGTATCCGCAATGAAGGATGTCCAGCAAGCTTTAAGCGGAAATATAGGTACATGGGTAGGAAAAGTCGATTATACTGATGATGAGGTTATGGCTGTTTCATGTCCCTTAAAGTCAAGGTCAGAGAATGAAACTGTGGCTGTCTTAAGGTTTATAGCCTCTTTGGAGGATATAAACAGGGAAGTGGGTAGAATAACTAAAATTTTCATTTTTATAGGGATTGCAGTAATCTTAATTTGCGGTCTTTTAAGCGTATTGCTTGCAAATTCTATTGTTGAGCCTCTCAAGGAGATTACAAATGTTGCAGAAAAGATGTCAATGGGGGATTATGAAATAAAGAGCATTAAAAAGAATGATGATGAGATCGGAAGGCTTTCCGATACGCTGAATCATATGGCGGAGGAAATCCTAAAGAAGGAGCAGCTTAAGAATGACTTTATATCATCAGTATCCCATGAACTAAGGACTCCTCTCACATCTATTAAAGGCTGGGCGGTTACATTGAAAGCCGGAAACTCTGAGGACAAGGAACTTGTTATGGATGGCCTTGAAATAATTGAAAAGGAAAGCGACAGACTTACTTCCATGGTTGAGGAATTGCTCGACTTTTCCAAATATGTATCGGGTAAATTGCAGATAGTGAACAGGGAGGTAAGCTTGAAGGATCTTGTTGAATACTTGGAAATACAGCTTACACCAAGGGCTGAGAGGGAAAATCTCAATTTTACCGTTACTAAAAGTGAAGAGCTTCCCAATATAATTTCTGACGAAAACAGATTGAAGCAGGTGTTTATTAACATACTTGACAATGCTTTCAGATTCACTCCACCAGGTGGAAAAATTGGATTTAATATATATTGTGAAGATGAGAAGGCCATATTTGTTATAAAGGACTCAGGCTGCGGAATTTCTCCTGAGGAACTTCCAAAGGTTAAGGAGAGGTTTTATAAAGGAAAGAACGAAAAATCAAGAAACGGAATAGGCCTTTCCATTTGTGATGAATTGGTTACACGTATGGGAGGTACATTAGACATAAAAAGTGAACTTGGATTGGGTACTGAAGTCACAGTTACAATACCTTTTTATGGAGGTGGAATAGCTTGACATTGATTAAAGCTTTAAGGCTTAGTGCATTGATTTTGATTGTTATTCTGCTTCCGGGATGTTCAAATATCAGCATGCCATCGGGAATTGAGATAGC
>Ga0116165_1002532_pt1 | contig 12904 bp, 13 predicted proteins | sample AD_JPNMR1_MetaG_FD_89885 | JGI IMG/M metagenome (GOLD analysis project Ga0116165, IMG submission 89885) | Active sludge microbial communities of municipal wastewater-treating anaerobic digesters from Japan - AD_JPNMR1_MetaG | ecosystem: Engineered > Bioreactor > Anaerobic > Digestate | place...
CCAATTTCATGGCCTAAATCGGCTATCTTGTTAATAATATCAATATCAAAACTTTCAGGAACCATTCTGAAGTAGTATGTTCCTTGAATTCCCAATTTATTTTCAATTATTGCAGTTGCAAGAGAATTCTGGGGTATAAGATCTACGTCGTGGCGAAGGATTATTAAACAATTTTGAAAAAACCGTTCATTATAGAATTTTTCAAATTTAAATCTCTTAACAAGAAGTTTATAAAGCAAATTCCGGTATAAATGTAATGAAAAATCCATGCTAAAAATTCAATCTTTTTATTACTTTAGCAGGAACTCCAGCAACAACTGTAAAATCATCAACATCTTTGACTACTACAGCCCCCGCTCCAACAATTGCCATTTTCCCTATTTTTACACCTGGTAATATTATTGCACCCGCCCCAACCCAACAATCATCACCTAAAGTTACAGTGGATTTTACAAAATCAATATGTTGCATTAAATTTGACCAATTTGCATCAGATGATAAAACAATTGTAACTCTAGGTCCAATTGCAACTCTATCTCCAATTATTAAATTACAAGATTTTTCTGAAATGGGACTTGCAATTATTAGATCAGGCCCAATATAAACATATTTTCCAACCTGGAATCCGCACATTTTAAGACCAAATACTCTTGCTCTATTTAATGGGAAATACTGAATTATTATTTTCCCAAACTTAAAAAATACTTTCTTTATAAAGTGGACTTGATTATACTCTTTTTTGCTTGCGTAGACCATATCCAATTTTATAAATTTTTAGTCCAAAAATTCCGATTATATATAAAAAATAGTTATGTATTTTTATAAACCTTCCATAATTAACAACTTCACCTCCAAATTTTTTTTTATATTCTCTTACACCATAAGGTTTATTTGGTTTACCGGCACCTCCAAAATCGAATCTTTTAAAACCATTTTGTTTACCCCATTTCATAATCTCCCACGGTAATATATCATTAGGTCGATATTTTAGATAACTTTCATCAGATCCAGCATACCAGTCATAAATAAGATCTTTATAGCATAATACAATACGAACACCAATAAGTTTATCATTATAATAAGCAGCAAATGTTTTAAAATAATTTTTTTTATTCAGAACATCATAAATATTATAAAAAAATGTTATATGGGGAATAGGAAGTTTAATTCTATCATAAATAGACGCAATAACTTTATATGTTTCTAAAATCATTTTTTTATCATTTGAGATATCTTTAATAGTTAAACTTTTTAAAGCTAATTTTATAGATTTTTTTCTATCTCTTGATAGATTTTCCCATAGCTTATTTTCAGAAAGCTCCAAATTGTTTATAATATCTAAATGATTTTCAAATTTGAAACCATTTTTCTTAAATATTGGTTTAAAATGATTTAAATCATTAATATTTCTAAACTGAGTAAATATTACTTTGGAACTTACGAGTTTATTATATTTTTGAAGTATTTTATCTAGAATCAAAGGATCATTATCTTTTACTAATGGACCACCCCATACAACTGATCTACTAGATAGTTTACCAATAAACCCAGAACCTTCCTTTTGGATTACCGCTAAAAGTATACCGATTATATTTTTTTTGTTATTTTGTATACTAACAATTATTGGTTCGTAATTAACTGTTTTCTGATAGATTTCATACATTTCAGGGGTTTGAAATATATTACCATCAGGATGATTGTAAACAAAATCAGACCATTTATTAATAAAATCATCCATGACTTATACAATTAATAGTTTGGTATTTTGTAAAAATTTGGTATAGAAAAATCTTTTCTCCGTTTTATAATAACATTAATTATTATTGCAGGTAAAAAACTAAAAATTAAAAAAAATATAAATGGGAAAAAATATTTGTATAATCTCTTTGGTTCTTGAATAAATCTAAAGAAACTGGCACCTCCAATTTTTTTTAACCATAAAGGTGTTTGAATTTTATCACCAGCTAAAATATCAATCACCCCGCCACATAGTAAAATAATCTTTACATCTAATTTATCTTTCCATCGATTGATAAATTCCTCTTTTTTTGGGGATGAAATCCCAACGAAAAGAATATCAGGTTCATGTTTATTAATCTCATTTACAATCTCTTGTTCTTCTTCTTCTTTAAAAAATCCATTGATACCATTTAATACTCTTATATTTTTATATTTCCTTTGAATGTTTTCAACTGCTTTTATATTATTTTCTTTGGTGGCACCTAAAAGTTTTACACTAAAGGAGTGTTGGTTTGCCATTTCTAATATAATATTGGACAATTGAGGAATTGAAATATCATCTTTAAATGGGAAACCTAAAATTTTACCTAGTAAATAAAGTCCTCTACCATCTACAATCATTATGTCTGCTTTTTCCCATCCAAAATATAACATAATTGGATATTTTTTTAATATTCTTATTGAACCAAGAGAATATCCAAATATTACTTTCTTTTTATTTGTTTTTATTGCATAATAAATTTCTCTTTTAAGCAAGTCTAATTGAATTATTGAAAGTTTAAGACCAAAGAAATTAATAGAATTCATTTTAGTTCAAATGATATTTTTTGAAATACATCAATTAAATTCTTTTCAAATACTTCAATAGTATATTTCTCCAAATACTTTTTCCTCGCTGATTTTCCCATTTTAGTTCTAAGGACATCATCATCTAAAAATATTTTTATCTTTTCAGCAATTTGATCAGGGCTGTGCTTATCGACAAGGAAACCGGTTACGCCATCATCTACAATTTCAGGGATTGCTCCTTCTCTTGTAGCTATGACTGGAATTCCGAATTGCATAGCTTCTAAGATTACTAATCCCCAAACATCATTTAGTGTAGGGAAAACAAGAATGTCTGAGCTATAAAGAATCTCGTCTTTATCCTTACCATACTTAGGGCCTAAGAACTCCACAAAAGTATTTAATTTTCTTTTTTCAATTTCTAAAAGTAACTCTGATTTACTCATTTCTACTTCATGTCCGACGACTCTTGCTGAAATTTTTTCATTATAAGAATTTTTTAACAGATCTATTGAATCAAGAAAGTCTAAAATACCCTTTGAATAAATAAGGTTTGATAAAAAAAGTATTAAAACTTTAGAATTTTTAACCTGTCTTTCAGTTTTGACATTGCTATTATAAGGTATTCCATTGTTTAATATATATGGATTACCTGAGTATACATTAACGATATCCTCAGTTAGCATTTTTGATAGGCAAATTATAGAGTTATTATTAAATGCCCATTTATATAAATTCTTATAGATTTTCGATTTTTTACTTGCCTCATTAATCCCTTTTCCATGCAAATGGAATACAGTATGAACATTGAATAGTTTTAACCAAAGAACATATGTACAGTCGCGCAAAAAAGCTACACCTAATGGAGATAATTGAAAATATACAATATTAGGTCGAAAACTGATTAAATTATAAAGTAATAAAATATGATAATTAATAATTTTAAATATTTTATCTAGTTTAAATGATTGTTTTATATTTTCTTTATATGTAACATTTATTATTTTTAAATTGAAGTTTTTACTCAACAGGGTTGAATCAGCAATATATTTATTCATTAATGTTGCACCAGTTAATGGAGGAGGCGTTTTTATAAAGAGGAGAACCTTAATTTTTTTCATAATAGAAGTAGTGCCCATTTAAAAATCTTAATAAAATTCGTTTGAATTTAAAATATATTTTTAAAAAAAAGGAGTACTTTTGTGGTATATACTTAGAGATAATTAGTTTCCTATATGCATTTTCAAAAACAAATTTGTCTTCTTTGGTGGCAATTTTATGAGCCATACTTGCCTTATTTTTCCTAGTAATTGTTTTTGCATTTTCATGCCATCGAAATGAAGCAATAACTAATGGAATGTGTTTTATTTTTCTATTAAATAATAACCTTGACCAATATTCCGAATCCATTGCGTAATGAAAATTCTCATTCATAAATCCAATAGAATCAGTTAATTTCTTTTTCCAAAAAATGGCATTAGAAGGTATTATTTTACCAAATCCATTAAATACCCCTGAGGGATAATCGAAATTTAAATAACGGTTGACTTTTACTATATTTCCTTTTTCATTTACAATTTTGATATCTCCAAAAACAGCATCTAATGTAACATCATTGTTAAACTCTTGAATTATTTTACTAAATATATTGTTGCAAAAGTAATCGTCCGAATTAATCCATACTAAAATATCACCAGTTGCTACACTTAATGCCTTATTTATAGCCTTTGTCTGTCCTTTGTTTGACTGAGTTATTAAAGTTATTTTGGAAGGATATCTATTAACATAGGACTGAATTATTTCTACTGAGTTATCTGTTGAACCATCGTCAACTATTATATACTCAATGTTTGGATAATCTTGATTAATTACACTTTCAATTGTTTGCCCAATGTATCTAGAATAGTTATAATTAGGCGTAATTATTGTAAGTTTTAACATTATTTTCAAATTTAAAATCGTAATAATACATCAAACTTAAGAATATTGGTGTAAGTAAAATTGGTTGAGAAAAAGATACAATAAGGATTGTGCCTAATATCAATAACATACCCCTTTTCTCAAATTTATTATGCTTTAAATAAAAGTTAATAGAACGGACTAAAAGAAAAAAGTAAATTAATGAGCCAATTATTCCGAATTTTAAGATTGTATCAGTAATACTGTTCAATATTGGTCTTGGAGCTTCATCACCTACCCAATAGTCAACTTCATCAAATCTTGTTGATTTTGTAAGCCCCCTACCAATAAAAGGGTATTTTTTAATATCTTTAATATCTAACAACGCACTACCAAATCTTCCGGCTTCCACGCCTTCTTCTACTTGAGTTGTGTATTGCTCATTTACTTTATTTTGTAAAAAATCTAATTTTTGATATGTAACAAACGATGCAAAAAGGGCTACTGGAATTATAAAGTATTTATAAGCGCTTTTTATAACAAAAATAGTGTGTATAGTTAAAATATAAAAAAGTGAAATATATCCTGCAGTTGATAGTGTAGTTAATAAGCCAACAATAAAAACCAAATTTGTTTTTGAAAACAAGTTCTTTTCCCTAAGCAAATTAAAAGAAAGCGCTACTGAAAGTATAGATGCGAAATAACCAGGTTCTGTGAAGTTACCTGAATTTCTTAGCAAATTATTATATTTAGCCTCCCAAGTGTAAATAATAAAATTTTGATTTGCAAGATATGAGTCCGTACCTAAACTTGGAGAAATCTTTCCTATTTGACTATGTATTGAATCTGAAATTAATGATGGGAAATAGAAGATAAAACTTACAATAGTAAAAAAGTAAATAACTTTAATAAAATAATTTAAGTAGTTTTTACCTATTGATTTCATAAGAAAGTATGGCAAAAGAATATTCATAAATAATCGAGAAGTAGAGGAAAAACTGAATCTTTCGAAATAGGATGTTTGTAATATGAGTAATACAAAATTTAAAATTAAGAATATAAAGAAAGTTTCTTCAATCTTTTTTTTATAATATATAAAAATAAAAAAAGAGATGATGAAAATTATAGAAAAAAGTAGTTGTCTATTTGGTAAAAAGATTGTAACAGGTGCAATAAACAAGTAAGCTAAAAAGTAATTTATTATTTTTTTATAATACCAATTCATTATATATGTTTATTATTTTTTTAATATTAATATCAGAATTACAGATCTTTTCTATTCTTTCTCTCCCTTTATTTCCTAAAGCCTCACTAAATTGTTTATTTTTAACAAGTAACTTTATTTTTTCAGCCAATGCTTTTGGATCTGGTTCTACCAAAAATCCAGTAACACCGGGAATAATATAGTAACTCGATGAACCTGTAGCAATTATAGGTTTACCAAAAGCCATCCCTTCAATAATGTCTCTACCCCAGGGGTCAAGTGATAAAGAAGGTCTCACTATTATATCGGAATCCCTAATTATTGAATATATGTTATAAGTATAAGGAATGACTTTGACATACTTTTTTAATTTTAATTCTTGAATTTTATCAAATATTTCTGTCAAATAATCTTCTACTTTTAATAATCTTTTTAGGTATTTTTTGAAATAATAAAACCTTAACTTTGCACCAACTATTACAAATAAAAAATTATCATTTGAATATTCATCAGTAAAAATTTTTATTGCATCTAATAATAGTAAGTGTCCTTTGGGTTTATATAAATGTGAAGACATTGTTATTATTACGATGTTTTCATTTATTTTATGAAGATTCCTAAATGTGTTTTTTTTTACACTATCTATTTCATCAAAATCAACTGTATTTGGTATAACTTCTCTTTTTTGAAAATCAATAAAATTCTTTTCTTCATTTTCACTTATGCATATAATAAAATTTGCGTTGTTTTTAATGTTTTCAATAATTTTTATACCAATTACATTATCACTAGGTATCAACTCTCTTATATGGACAATTATTTTAATGTTTGTATTTAATTTTACTTCGTTAAGTATGTGAGAAAATACAGTTGTATTAACATGAAGGATATCTATTTGATCTTTTTTAATTAATTCTATAAAATAATTAATGTCTTTTTTATTAATTTTATTTAAATCATTTTCATTGCTTGTGTAGGCTTGGTTTGCAGTTACTATATTTAATCTTACTTTTTTAATACACTTAACCCTTTTAAGTATTTCATTTTTAACTTGATTTGATGAAATTGAAACTGTGTATACGTATATATCAAACAATTCAGTTTTATATAATTTATCAATAAGCTGAATAAAACTTCTTGAAGCACCACCATAGAATATTCCATGTAATAGAAACCCGATTTTTTTTCTTTGAGAATCCATATTTATTGCCTTTTTAAAATACCTTTTATTTTTAAAATGTTATTAAAAAATTGATTATAAGACGAATAATAATAATGAGAAACAGGCTTTTTTTCTAATATTTCATTAAATTCTAAATTGGTAATACCTAATTTTTTACAAAAGAAGTTTATATCTTCTTTCAATTTTAAATCATTGTATAAACTTTCATTTAAGTTCAAAAGTGCATTTTCTCTTGTTATTTGATTTGAAACTATCAAACTGGATAAATGGGCCCTTCTCTTATCTACATTAAATTTTTTGGGTAGAATATAGGCTTGATAGAATTGGGTTATTTTAGACTCGTAATGCTTACCTCCATAATCTCTCCAATCAAATTCTTTCTTTAATATTTCAATTGCTTCTTTCTTATTGTAGTTAATAAGGTCCAAAATGTTAACAGGTATAGATTTATTAAAAAATCTGTATTTTATATACTCAATAAGATTAAAAGTTGGATATGTTCTGAGTTTTTTACCTGAACCAAATTTTTTATAGATAGATCTAATATTTAACCCATCATATTTTGGTGAATAAAGCCAACTTGATGGCATAATTGATTCTGATTGGTAGTTATGCCCAATTAGGAAGAATTTTATGCCATATTTTTTCATTAACCTGTGTATAACAACCACAATAGCATTGTCTGATAGAACTTCTAAATCAATTACAGAAGCTTTTAAATATGCTTTCTGCAAGTCTTTAAATTCTTCCCAATCTAAAACGTAAGTATATAAGTCTATATCTAGTTTTTTAATAATATTTTCAATATTTTGTATTGCAAGTTCTGTATTCCAACCATTATCTACATGTACGGCTAAGGGTTTTAAACCAAGCTGTTTAACAACTACATATGCAAGATAAGAACTATCAACACCTCCACTTAAGCCTATGATGCAGTCGTATTTTTTACCTTTACTCGATTTTTTTATTGTACTTACTATCTCATTTAATTTATTAATCCTTTCATTATCGCTATTAAATAATTTTTTTTTAAGTAACGACAATGCGTTAGTGCAGTGGTTACAGTAACCATATTCATCAAAAATAATTTGAGGGTCACTTGTATCCATTACACATCTTTTGCAGATTTGGTATTCTCTCATTTTATTCTTCAAATAATTTAATCAATTCACTGTACTTAGGATAGGTAATCAATACAGCCCTATGAACACCTTGAAAAACAAACATGCTACCTGCAGCTACTGCGGATGCGCCACCTTCTTTGACTGCTAGTTTAAAATCATCTAAACTGCGCGCACCTCCGCAAACAATTAATGGTATATTAAGGGCTGTTGATACTTGTTTTATAGTGTTAATATCGTAACCTAAAAACATACCATCGCGGTCAATAGAATTTAAGAATATTTCCCCTGCCCCTTCGTCCTGTTTCATTTTAACATATGTTAGCAAGTCTACCTTTGTGTTATGAGTTCCGCTTTTTATATATACTTCTTTTTTACCCCAAAAGTTGGTTTTATAGTCTACAGATACAACAATACTCTGGTTGCCATACAATCTTGCAGCTTCCATTATTAATTTTGGGTTTTCAAATGCAGAAGTGTTTAATACAACCTTTTCAACGCCAATGTTAAATAAGCTTTCAATGTGGTAAAGACTTTTAATACCTCCTCCATATGCAAAGGGCATGAAAGCTTCGCTAGCAATTTGTTTTATAAATTCAAAATTGGGTTCCTTTTTTTCGATTGAGGCGGTAATATCTAAAAAAATCAATTCATCAACTTCCTTTTCATTAAAAATTCTAACTGAGTTTATTGGGTCTCCTATATAGATGGGATTCTTAAACTGCCTAGTTTTAACTAGGCCTGAATTTTTAAGCAGCAAACAGGGTATTACTCTGGTTTTTAACATATTGTTAATATTGTTCTACAAAGTTCTTGAGTAACTGTAAACCAAATCTATGACTTTTTTCTGGATGGAATTGTACGCCTAAAATGTTTGATTTTGCTATTGCTGATACAAATTCATATCCGTAATTGGTTGTAAGTAGAATGTCGCTTTTATTGTAACATACAAAATGATATGAGTGAACGAAATAAAATCTAGAATCACTCGGTAAGTTGTCGATTAAAGGGTTAGATTGGACTTTATTGACTAAATTCCATCCCATATGTGGTATCTTTAAAGCATTTAACTCACTAAATTTAAACTTTTTTACTTCCCCATGAATTAAAGACAAACCAGGTAAACTACCTTCCTCGCTTTTTTCAGATAAAAGTTGCATACCTAAACAAATCCCTAGTATCGGAATTTTTTCATTTATAGCTTTATGCTTTATTACTTCGATTAGGTTTAATTGATTTAGATTATTTATTGCATTATCAAAACTTCCTACACCTGGCAGAATTAGTTTTTCTGCACGTTCAACTTCGGTTATGTTGTTTGTCACTAAGCATTCAACGCCAATCTTATTAAGCATATTAGTAATGCTGCCTAAGTTACCCATTCTATAATCAATGATTGTAATCATAAGCATTTAAGTTCATCAATGAAACTTGCTGTTAAAACCTCAGAATTGCACTTTTCTTTCCAAGTTCTATATGCTTCCTCTCTTTTAGCAATCCATATTTCTGTGTCGTAAATTACAGACTCAATTGCCTGAATTAATTCTTCAATTTTAGGTTTTGAACTCAACAGGATACCATTTTGATTATTAATAATTTCTGGTATGCCACCAACATTCGTACCGATTACTGGGATTCCATAACTTAACGCCTCTTGCACGGATATTGGTCTTCCTCCTTCTGATAACGATGTAGTTACAAATGCATTTAAACTTTCATTTTCATAAAATTCAAAAATTTTATCATTGGTTTTATAACCTAGTAAGTTTACTTTTAAGTTTGATATTTGCTCATTAATAACCTTTTCCTTTAAGCCATTATACAATACACCATCGCCAAAGTGAGTCCATATAATTTTTTTATTTTTATTTTTTTTGGCAACAGCTTTCATCGCATCTAAAATTAATGAAACGTTTTTGTTCTCATCAATATTTGAACATGATACGAAATGAAATATATCCTTGTACACAATATTATTTCTTTTTTTATGTGCTTTCACTCCTAAAGGGAATGTAAAATATTTACTTAAAAATTTGGGATAACGTTCAGCAATATAATTTTTACCGTTTTCCGAAACACAATATACACGAGATAAATATTTAATCGTAAATTCACGAAAAGGGATATAGTTATTATTACGGTATTCATATAAATCAATTCCATGAGCTCTAGTAATTATATTTACTTTACTTGATTTTTTATAATAGTAACATAGTGCTGTTGTTATATTTGTAAACCAGTATGTGTATAGTATAACCTTTGACTTTTCATTCTCAATATTTTTATCTAATTCATTTTCTATCCATTCTAATACATTTATAATATTAATAATATTGATTATTAATTTTTTAAAATGTAATAATGATGTTGGTTTTAAATATATTTCTTTTATTAAAAAGTAATAAAAATCAATTTTTAAGAAGTAAGAAAAATACTTCTTTTTATTCATTAAATGGGATGCTAAACTTAAATTTACATTTAAATCAACATTTAAACTGTATTTTTCTTCATTGATTATGGTTGGTATTATTAAAGTCTTATTAAAGGAATTTGTTATAGTTAATATTTCATCATCCAAAAAAGTTAATTCTTTACCAATTGTATAAGGGTAAGAAAGTGTAAAAATAATAATCATGTACTTTTTACAATAATATTAATACTAAATATTTTTATTAATAACTTTTGCCGGATAACCAGCTACTATAACATTATTTGGTATGTCTTTAGTAAGCACAGAGTTAGCTCCAATTATAATATTATCTCCAATATTAACCCCTTCTTTAATAAATACGTTGTCACCAATCCATACATTATTACCAATAACAATGTCTTTTTCTATCATTGTCATATTTTCACCTGTTGGGCAATTAATATCATGCGTTCTTGATTTAATGTGAACGTTATAACCTATTGCACAATTTTCTCCGATTATTATCTTTGAGGAATAACCAGCATGAATTTGTCCAGAGTTAAAGTACGTACCTTTTCCAATCAATATATTATGGATATTAAATATTTGGACATGTTGAGAAACTTTAAATCCATCAATATTATATTCTTAAGATATTCAATTCTTTTTCTTTCAAAATATAAATCAGACTGCTTAGTAATAAAAGCACATAATTTACTGAGTAACTTTATTTCTTTCATATAATAATAATTTTCTAATCCATAAAATGATTATTAAAAAATATAGTGCTATAAAAATAGAAACAATGAATAAAGATAAATAAAAGTTAATTTTATTAACTAATAGTATAAAAAGTAAAATAGGAATTGATACATTTAATAATAGAGTTAAGAAAAAAAAGGATTTTTGTTTCCCAAAAATATTTATAATGTTTGTTAATGGTGATACAATGAACCTAATTATTAACCAAGGTAAAATTATTCGAGCTATAATACCTGATTCTACCCACTTTTCACCAAAAACGAAAGAGAATATTGTAGGTCCAGCCACGGCAATGGGTGTAAAAATAAAGATTGCAATTACTATCAATCTTTCAATAAGTTTTTTAGAAATAATCCACAAATCATTTCCCTCATTATATAATTCGCTAGCTTTCTGATAATAAACTTGAGCTATTGATGCGCCGATAAGTTGTAAAGGCCTTTGTAGTAACGACATTGTAAAAGAAAAAAAACCGAGAGTTGTAGACCCCATAAAAAAAACAATTATAAAGGTTGTACCCGACGAATTAATCATATCAAATAAACCTTGCCAAGCAGTATATTTAGGGAAATTCTTATATTTTGAAAGGTTATTTTTAATTTCTTTAATTTTTACATTTTTTAATATACTCTTATCATCTTTCCAAGTAAGATACATTAGTACAAGTGTTGATGTTGCCTGCCCTATTATTGTAGCTGTTATAAGACCCCCTTTAAAAAAATGCTTAATTCCTAATGCAATTTTTAAAATATTTGTGGTAATTGTTTGAGATATAGTCCTTATCGTAATTCTTCTGAATTGTTTTTTTCTTGTAGCCCAATAATTTAATGTATTAAATACTCCTGTAAGAAATACTGGAACTGGAATCAAGTATATCCAAGAACTCAAGTTTTCGTTTCCTAGCCATTGTAAAAGACTTTGTTTAAAAGAAATCGAAATTATTAAGGATAATACGCTAATTATAATTGTTAATATTAAGCAAAGATAGACTAATGCAGCAGCATCCTTGTCATTTTTAGGTAAAACAATTGCTGATTCATACTGGAATGTTGCAATAATTGAAAATATTGACGAAACAGAAATAAAAAGAGATAAAAGACCAAAGTCTTCTGGGGGGTATATTCTAGTTAGAATAGGAGAAACAATAAACGGTATAATTTGCGCTATAGTTGAACCGGTAAATATTGTTATAACGTTTTTACTAAATTCTGAGTTAAGGTTGAAATAATTCTTAGTTTTTTTAATTAAATTCATGATTTTTCTACTTACAGCTTCGCCCTGTCAGTTACAGGTTTTAACCTGCAATTCAAAAATATATTTTTGTTTAGAGGCTGTTTTTTTAAATAAGCAACCGAAAATTTGAAATAGTGAAGATTTTTCGGCTACGCTCAAAATGACAAATTAGTTCAAAATGAGAAAAGGAACAGCCTCAATTTTTAAAACAACCGTTTAATACGCTCCTTCCAGGTTAGTTGCGGTTCATCGTCGTCGGAGTAGTAGCCGCTGCCGGTATAAGGGCCGTAGCCATACCCGTAACGGTAACCGTACCCGTAACTGTAGCCATAGCTGTAGGCATAGCTGTAGCCGTAACCATAGCCTCGTCTGGGAGCAAAGTCGTTTATCACCAGTGCCAGGTTACGCACCTCGTGGTGCTTGTAAATGTCGTTAATCAGGTTAAGCACCTCGCGCGAGGAGTAGCCAAATCTAACCACAAAGAGGTTGGCATCGGTAAAGCGGGCAATAAGGAAGGCATCGGAAACAATGGCCACAGGGGGGCTGTCAACCACAACGTAATCGAA
>Ga0116165_1002541_pt1 | contig 12871 bp, 23 predicted proteins | sample AD_JPNMR1_MetaG_FD_89885 | JGI IMG/M metagenome (GOLD analysis project Ga0116165, IMG submission 89885) | Active sludge microbial communities of municipal wastewater-treating anaerobic digesters from Japan - AD_JPNMR1_MetaG | ecosystem: Engineered > Bioreactor > Anaerobic > Digestate | place...
AAGATCTCGGCCAGTATCTCAGCTGCGCGCTTCATTGATGCGATAAACTCTTTCGCCCACTCGGGATCTGCATTATGTATTAGACTGCCGACTTTTCGGCGACCGGTGGGGTGATGGGCTTCTGGCTGAATAAGTAAGAGATCGGGAGAGTGGGGAAAAACTTCTCTTGCACTGCGAAGGCTTTGCCGATCGGGAACTCGCCCTTTCCTTTGAGCCAGTTGTTGATCGTGTCGGGTGATTTGTTCACCACCTCCGCGATAGCTTTTGGTGTAATACCTTGACGTTTCATCTCAGCGATCAAATTTGGGTATGCCATGTTCTTACTCCTTTCTGTGTTTAATTCTTCCGATACATCGGAACTTATCTAAAATTATAACGATATTTCGGAAAAAAGCAAACCCTTTTTTTGAATAAATTCCGATAAATCGGAAATAATTCTTGAATAAGAGCTCGCTTTCTGTCTTCACATCAAAGGTTTTAATTTTCTTTATCATTTGCATAAAAAAAGGACCTTTAAAGGTCCTTTACAAGTTTGTTAAACTCTTGATAATTAATGTTCAGTTGACGTAGCACAAGTTTAGCGTACTTTTTAACATCATCATCTAATGATTCATCTTCTGCCATTTGGCAGTAAGCCATAATAAGTCCCATTGTGTCAATAAACATTGAAGTTTGATCTTTCCAGCAGGACTGGCAGAGTTTGTTATACTTGGCTTTAAAGTCTTTGGTAACTCTGATGTTGATATTCATGATCAACCCTCCCTCTATCAAATAACTTTTGATAAATTTTTGGCGGTCCAATAGCTGTAATAAAGGCGTGAGGCTTTTTGGTCATTGATAGTACATGTAGTGTTATAGCTGGACCTGAAACAGACGATAAAGAGTTTAACGAAGATCTTGAGCGTTCTGGTCATTGACTTAATCTTCCACCTGATTTTTAACATGGCAATACCCCCTACAAGTTTATTTTGATATGTGAACAATATGCAGTTATGACATCATCCCGACGCTTACGGTATCGTTTTCGGGGCTTCCTGATGTCTTACCTGGTCCCCTAGACGTTGGGCCGTTGCGGTGCCGGTCCGTGCAATAATATAGTATCACATTTGCAACACATTGTCAACACAGTTTGATTAAAATTTTAGCCGGACCGAAGATCTTTACCATATTAGCCGGACCGAAGATCTTAGCCGGACCGAAGATCTTAGCCGGACCGAAGATCTTTACCATATAAACCGCCGTTGGTTAATAGTCAATAAAAAAAAGACCGCCAGATACAATAAATACCCGGCGGTCCTTGTCTGTGTTATTCCGTTGGAAAAGCCTCCAGCGTTCCTAAGGCTCCGGAGCTGTCGCTGCCTTGGTTGCTTCCAGCTTGGCCATCATGGCCACGATGTCGGTGCCATAGGTAGAAGCCGGGGCCCATTTGCCTCCGAGTTGCTCCACGGTTGGAGCTGTACCCTTCAGGTATGGGAAATGACGAGGATCCGGAGTTCCTGCTTTAGGATAGCCCGGAGCCCCTGCGTATAGTGCGAGGTGATCGACCTGTGCGGTGATGCCTTCCTCCCATGAACTGAAGCGCTTGTGAGCGTTCGGGTCATTGTTCGCACCGCCGGCCGTTGTCTTGAGGCCGCATGGGTTCATAAAGCTGGCATCCAGCACGCCCTTGAAATGTCCGTACCCGGTTTCTTTGGCGCTCTGTGCATATGCGACGACCGGATTGACGCCGGCGGCCTGTGCGATCCTCCAGAAGGTGTCGGCCAGCTCAATGAATAAAGAGGTCGCTCCGTTGTTCTTGGCCCATGTCTTGGCCTGTGCTGCGGTGGCCGTAGCCTTTCCCACGATCGGATGACTGCCAGCTGTCGGAGCCTCTGGCTGCTTTGTGGATCCTTTGAGTTTTAGGCCATAGTGCGCAGCGATGACGTCTACCTCAGCCTTTGCCAATTTCTCAAGGTTTGCATCCTGAAGCAAAAAGCCGCAGTCCTTTGGGTTGGTGTGGAAGCCGTGCTCGATCAGGAGCGCGCTCTTGCAGCCTGCTGCTATGGCACTTCTCAAGACTCCATACCAGTCGGTTCCGGAGTCGTTTTTCTTGTATGTGATGCCCCTGAAGTGGTGGCCCATGACCTTGGCCACGGTTTCGCCGAGGGCGGTGGCCAGCGTCTTATTGGGTCTTGTTACTGAGTCCAGCACGGTCGTCCCGGTGATGGCGTTATAATTTGCGGCACCGTCTCCGGGTGCGTTGCTGTGGTCACTCAGGAACAGATCGAAGCCAGCGGCCATCTGGCCCCTTGCTGCGAGGCTTGGATCGTCTGTGATCTTCTTTCTGGTGATGACGACGGTTGTGTTCTCGTACTTCTCAAGCTCAGCCTTTTGCAGCTGGGCGAGTTTGAACATTTGCGTCCCTTCGTAGTATGGTTTTGTTACGCCCGGGTTCCCATACTGCCCGTGCCCGGGGTCAATACATATTTTCATGACGTTTTCCTCCTATCCGCTGAAGGTTTCGTTCTGGAGTTCTCCAGTCGTAGCTTCTGGATCTTCTTGCTGTCCTGCTAAATACTGGGGCAGCTTGATCTCATTTTCCTTCTGTGCCTTCCGGTAATAGAAGCCGGTGGCTGTCGCCAGCTCTGCAAAGACAGATGGGATCAGGTAGGCCAGAGGGGAGAGATCACCGGTTCTCCAGATCATAACGCAAGCAAAAACGGCCACCGATATGGTGACCGTAGATATGCCGACGAATATGACCTTGGAGAACTCGATCTTCTTTTTTCTTGAGCTTTTACGCTTCCTGCTCATGCTGTTCGCCTCCGTTATTCGATAATAAGGCCGATCTCGCTGTTGAGCTGCTGGACGGCTGCTTCGATCATGGCGTCGATGGCCTCTGTGTCGACAGTGAAGCCGTTTTTCTTCAGGAACTCAATGACGTAAGCCTTTTTCTCTGCGCCACGGCCCGCACCCTTGTAGAGCTGCTCGGCTGCTGCGACTGCGATCTTCACCCATGCGCCGATCTCTTTGCGCTGCTGCTCCGTGGTCTTGCTCTTGATCCACGGCACCAAAAAAGCCGTGATCACCGCTGCGATGATAGCGATCACCGCGTTGATTACTGGGGTAATGTCGATCATTCTCGTTTCCATCCTTTTACTCGTTTAATGAGTTTCGTGCCCTGACAACGGTTTGCCCGTGGTCTCTTTCGAGGTGTTCGTTGAGCCGGTTGTGCTCCATCTTTGCGGACTCGTAGCCCTTGGCCGCTGTGCCTGCAATAGTGACAAGCTGGTTGCTGAGCTCGTCGATCCTGCCCTCGAGACGCTTGATGTCATCGTTCAGGCGTGTCTCGATACGTTCGACGCTCTCCTTGATGTATTTCAGGTCAGTCGCCAGACTGCCGGCCTCCTTTCCCTCTGCTTTGTGAGCTGTCGCTCGGCCTATCCAGAAGCCGGCGAGAGATAGAACGCAGCCCACGACTGCGATGACTGTGCTCAATTCGCTCATAGGCTGCCACCTCCTTCAGTTCTGTGCATCGTCGGATCCCTCCATTTCTGGTGTTGTTCTCTTGAACACCACCGTTTGTGACAATTTACGGCGCAGGCCGTAGCTGTTGAAGTGCTGCATAGCTCCATAATAGGACTGGACTGTGGCGTTGACCTTCTCGAGACTCATGCGTCCCGCTGCGTACTCTTTGGCCACATATTTCAGCCGGCTCATGAGTTTGCGCAGGGATTTCTTCTTGTACTTCCGATGCGTCGGAAATATCCTGAAGCCGACGAACTCGATCCCGGACTTCACTTTCCGGATGGCCGTCTTGTTGTTCAGGTGGAGCCTGAGCTCCTCGTTGAGGAATACCTCGATCCTGTCCTTTACCTCGTGCAGATATTTCTTGTCTTGGTGCAGGATGATCACGTCATCCATGTACCTGATGTAATAACGGAGCCGGAGCTCGTGCTTTGCGAATTGATCGAGCTCGTTGAGGTAGATATTTGCGAACAGTTGACTCGTCAGGTTGCCGATCGGCATCCCGACCTCCATGAGTCGGTCAGCCTTGTCGCATTGGTCAGGGCTCAGGCCCAGCGGCAGGCCGAAGGCCGTGTGTTCGCAGTTAATGATCGTACCGAGCAGCCAGAGGAGATCCTCGTCGTCAATCTTTCGGAGCAGGATGTCCATGAGTGTCCGGTGATCTACACGGTAAAAATATTTGCTGATGTCGAGCTTCAGGTAATACCATTCGCTCGGCTTTCTGTCGACTGCCCGCATCCAGTATTGAAGGCGGTCAGCTGCTCGGTGGGTTCCCTTGCCTTCCCGGCAGCCGTAAGAGTCATAAATGAATTGCTTATCAAATAGGTGGTTGATTTGCCGGTATATAGCCCACTGCACGACGCGATCCCTGAATTGCAGCGCCATGATCAGGCGCTTTTTAGGCTCGTAGACATAGAACTCGCGGTACCGGCCGACCTTGTAGGTGTGCCACATGAGCTCGTTTTGGAGCTGGATCAGGTTTTCCTCGAGGTGAGCCGTAAAGCGCGCCACGTCATCCCTGAACCATTTGCCGCGAGCTGCCTCTCTGTACGCGTTGTAGAGGTTGTCCCAGCTGTAAATGCCCTTGTAAATGTTCGATATTTTTGCCATCTGTCTCCCTCACAATATTGACGCCATGCGTGGCAATACCCGGAGGCTGCTTTTGGGTTGGTAGCTTCCGAGTCCGGTCTCCCGGCACGCCTGCCTTCATGGCAATTTAATCTTTTGCACCCTGTTTACTCAGGAGGTAGGGAGATGCGCCCCTTTGGCCTTGGCGTTGTCCTTCGCCCTTGAGCGTTAGGCTTCTAACATTCAGGCCAGAGCGGAGCGGAAGCCGATGTTCGTGTTGACGTTCGACCGAGGGTTGTTGCCGTTCATGTAGAACACACCAGCGTTCGACGTGTTGTTCCAGTTGCCGCCACGATACGCGAGCCGCTCGATTTTATTCGGCGCATCCCCCGCAGGTGCTATTTAGTGGATTGTATCCACTTGCCGAGGAGACGGCCGATCTCGTTGATTTCCTTCGACCATTCCTCATGCACACCTGTGGAAATAAGCCGTGCCTCTGGTGCGACTGCTATATCAATATAGGCCCGTAGAACTTCGAGCTCTGCGTCGATCTCCATCTGGTACGGTCTTTTGCTGTCCCTTGTCTTGTTCCCGAGTATAGTGAGCCGCAGGATCTTGTATTCGCTTTCCCGGATCGCAGCGCCGAGGACAAACTTCTCGGGCTTTTTCATGTTCATGATGCGGGGCGTCGATTTCAGGATCATACGGTTTATTCGCTGTTGTAATATAAAATCGGCCATGTGTTCACCTCAAATATGGAAGGGCGTCCTTTGGTGGGACGCCCTTGTCAGATTTTCAGATTGGCAGATCTCAGATCCCCGGAATGTAAGCGGAGCGGACGCCGACGTACGTGCTGACGTACGACCGAGCGTTGCCGCCCATGCAGAACACACCAGCGGACGACGTGTTGTTCCAGTAGCCGCCACGATACGCGAGCCGCTCTCCGTTGTTCTTCATGTATATACGATCGCCGCCATAATCTCCTCCCGGTTCATTAGGGAATAGGCAGAGGACTTTCAGGAGTTCCGGCACATTCACGCCAGCGGCAGCAGTTAAGGTAGAGAAGCTCACGCTCCCGTATGGAGTATCATCCGCTTGGGGGAACTCGATCGTAGTGTTGAGCCTGAACGCTGCGTCTGTTGTTGGTGCTGCAAGGTAGTCCCATTTCAGTGTCCCGGGTGTGCCCGGTTCCACCAGTGAACCGTCCGGCATGATAGCCTTCCAGAGGGTGCTTGTCGCGCTCTGATTTATTTGTTTGGCCGCGTTGTTGTCCGGTATGATCTGGATTTCTCCGTTGACCGTCCTGTATGCACCTTGCCACTCGTAGACATTACCATTCAAGTCCCATATTCCATCTTCTTGCCAGTTGTCTGACCATGAGACTGGGCCTGAACCTGTGGCCACTCTGCCGATATAATGAGAGCCACCGCTGCCATATTCATATGTCGGTATACCTTTTTCCCATGGGGCCGAGTGGTCTTTGCCGTAGTTGTTGTTGCCTCTTGGCATCGTGCCACGGTTCTTTGCCTCCTGTGCAATAAAAGCATATTCGGCAATAGTCGGGAGGTGGAAGCCCGGGCCGTTTGCCTCGCAGGCTGCCTTTGCATTGTCGAAGTTTATGGAGTTTCCCGGATCTTGCATAGGCAGAGAGTAAGCTCTGCCCTTATATACGACGTTCAGGAACTTGCTCATGTAGAAGGAAGGAACCTCGACGCCGTCCACTATAAAGGCTGGGTGGGTGCTTGCACTGCCTCCGGATATGACGTCAGAGATCTGCTTTTTGTCCTTCCTCACCATGATGGACGGGAGGCCGACGTCGTTGTATATTGCTTCATTTGTGCCGCCGCTCAGCAGGCGAACGGCGACATCAAAGTCTCTGTTTGTTATAGCCATGACTTACACCTCCACAAGAGCCCACAACACGAGCTCGACGTTGTCCATCGAGAAGGGGATGGGGATGGTTTTCTCCGGATCTTCGTACTGTCTCGCCGGGATGTAGATATTTGCGACAAAATACTTTGAATGGCCAGCGATCAGGATCTTGTCGTCATCCATGCATATGTCGATTGTCTGAGCCTCGTCCCTCTCGTACTTTATGAGATTGAGGGTGATCTCGTCGTCTCCGAACGTGATCTTGTTGCCGTCCACCGTGTAGGGGATTTTTGGGCCTTCGTTTTGTTCTCTTACGATCATATTCTGTTAGCCTCCATTTCTTTTTTTATTTCAGCGGTATGCCTTGAGATCTCTCTCGCACATTCCCGCTGCTCAGCGGTTGCTTTCTGCGGGTTTATCCCATAGCTTTTCAGGATCTTGGCCTCGTGGGCCCTTTGCTCGTCTGTTTTGATTATGACGTTGGCCATTTACATCATACCTCCTTGAACCTTCAGCCTCAGCGTTACACTGGAGGCCGTGCCACTATACTGCGCCTTGAAGCCGTTGGCCTGCTTCGCGGTGATGATAATGTCTCCGACGGTTCCCCCGGTTGCTCCTGTTATTTCGGCCGTCACATTGTAGGTGGTACGGTTCCTTGTTTTGGTCGCCGGTATGTCAACATTTTGGGCTGAATTGCCGGTGAGCGTCTTTTCAATGGCCACGACTTCGGCCTCGGCCTGTGCATCACGCTGCAGCCTTGCTCTCATGGCGAGCAGGCCGTTGAGCGCGATGGACTCAAAGATCCCGGCGTCCATGGTGTTGAAGTTTTCAGCGCTTTGGTCTGTGCCTTCCTGAACGCCTTCGACATGATCCACCCAGTTGATCGCTCTATACATTCATTTCGCCTCCTTTACACCGCACCCTCTATAATGGGGAGCGTTATCTTGAATATTGCACCTTGCCCGGATGCGACCGAGACATTGTCAGACTGTTCGGCTGCCACCTCGCCGTCGATGTCGATGATCCTTATCCCTGTAATAGTGGCAGGGGCCCCGACGTTTGCGCTGCTAAAAACAGCATGGATCACGATGTTGTTGCCCTCGATGACCTTCCTTTGGATGGTGCCGTCGACATAGTTGTTGCCGACTTTGGCCTGAACTTTGTGGATGTTTTTCATCCACCACGTTCTCCTCTTGGCCAGAAAATTACTTGTGTAAAATGCCACTGGTTTCGCCTCCTTTATTGCATTGTTTTGCGAGTGCCGCATTTTATGAAGTTGAACGTCTGTTTCGTTATGGATGCGCCCGCGGTGGCTGCTGCGGCTTCCATAACTTTCCCGACCATGGCCGGCTTATGGTTGAGTCCTGCCTTTGTTGTGCCGGCCTTGCTGAAGTTGAAGGCTGTGCTGGTTATCGCACGCCCGGCCTCTGCGGCTCTCTCTATGATTTTTCCGAGATATGCGGGCTTGTGTCTTGTCCCGCACTTAGGAAAATTAAAAACCGTAGGCTCCACCGTTCTGGCTGCTATGATGACAGCGCCGCACTCCTCATAGTAGAAAATGCTGTCAAGTATAGAGCGGGCACTTTTGGCTTCGGTGGCGATCCTGCGGAACTCTTGAAATATTTCGTCCGTCATGTCCTTGTTTGAGGTCAGGACGATGAAGTGGTAAGGAGCTGCCTCGAAGGGGTACGCTGCATCAAACCACTCCTGAACGTAACCGCTGCCGAAGTAAGCGCTGACCAGCTGCTCGACGGCTCGCTTGGTGCCGCGCTTTGAGCGAACCAGATCCGAGACTTTGATCGTTTCGCGCTTTCGATCCAGAGGAAGGGCCGAGCTGTACCAGTCGACATTTAGCTCCCACGCCAGCTCGTCAAGTTCCGCATCGTCAAGCTCGTCGATCTTATCCCATGTCCGCAGCTGCTTGACCTTGCTGCCGGGTTCCGCGATTAGTTTATTGACCGCTTTGGCCAGAGCCTCGACGGCTGCATCATCCCGCATGAATATCGGGATCAGCTTCCGGATGTCTGCATCTGATAGCCGCATCATACCACCACCTCATGAGAGACAACGAGCGATCCGCTGTGTTTGGCCACGGTCGTCTCTGATAGTTCTGTAAATGTCGGCTTGATGATGTCCACGCGAACCGCACCGACCAGATCGCTGGCCCACGAAGGGGCGAGGATCAGGGCGCGCAGCTTGTCGGGGTTGATGTCGCGATCCAGCGCTGAGTCTTGCCAGTAGATATACTGGTCAATAGCTCCACCGGGGCCCTCAATGGTCTCGATGGCTCTGCTTTCGTCCGCGGCCGTCGTGTAGTATTTGAGCTCAATGTCATAATAGTGGACGTTTGGAGCTTCGACGATCACATGGTCGGTGAGTGGTCTGACGTCGTCGGCGCTGCACGCAGCGAGAACCTTATCGAGGATGCCTTGGCTCGGTATAACTCCACCGTAGCAGATCGGCACGATCTTCACCCGGCCGTCCATTGTCCGGTCGATTTCGATGTCGATTTCCTCGGCAGCCTCCAGAGCGCCGCCCGGTTTCATTGTGATGGTGAGCAGTTCGTCCTCGTATGTCGCAGTATAGTCCGTTCCGGCAGTGGCCGGCGTAGAGTTTCCGGATGCATACACCTTCAGGGTGTCAGGCAGTAGATTGCCGCCGCCTTTATATGCCTTGCCGGCAGAGACGGGGAGCGTCCGGGTAATGGTTTCCTTTTCGTTCTGAACGACCACGTCGGAGATCGTCGGGTCTGCGGATTTGGCCCAGTATTTGTAAGCATTGACCGGCCCGGCTGTCGATAATTTGGAAGGCGCGTTTCGGATCCTTTCCCGGAGACTGTCGTCGCTTTCCTCGTCGCTGCCCCCGGCGGTGGTTGTTATGTTTTCCACACTATCCACATACGGGATCAGGTCGACGATGACGTTGATGTCGCCGATCTTGATGTCGTTGTATATTGTGCCGCCTTCCGTACTGGTTGCCTGTACTGTCACGGAAGTCGCTCCGGCCATAATGACGGCCGTGGTGTCTGTCGCGAAGTACCTGACATTATCATTGGTGACTCTGGTGCCGGCTGGGATGATCACATTCCACTCGACTGGCGCGTTCATCAAGAAGCGCAGCGTCGTGGTTGCCGGTACCGGCTCTTGCCTTGTTACGCCGGAGCGTTCGCCCAGTGCATCGAGGACAGGGCCCCGGGCATATCTGAGCATTTTTTGACGAGCTGCGTCATTGACGGCGTTATACATGGCCACGAAAAGAGGGACGAGAGCCTCTCCGAACAGGCGACGCTCGTCCCCGGGGTATAACGGCTCAGCCACGCCGTTCTCCAGCTCGCCGATGATCGTCGCGTGGATCTCCTGTGAGTCAGTCGTTATAAAATTAAGATCAGGCATTTGCGTCTCCCTCCTTTGCATGGTTGATGGTGATGCCTGCGTCCAGAAGGAAGTCGCCGGTGATGGTCGCGATGGCTCCTATGTTCACGCTGTCGACATCAATGCGCGGCTCAAAGTTCTCGAGGAGCCATGCGGCGTCGGCTGCCGCATCGCTTCCGGCGGTTGTTGCCGGCGAGTCGATGTTTGCGATGCTCAGCCCTTTGGTGCGCTCATATGGAACCTCTCCGCGAGCTATTCGCAGCAGGTTGGCCGCGCAGAGCTCTGGCCTGCTGTTGCCTTTTGCTTTCAATACGCATTCCTCCTTTACGCGAGCGATAAGTCTTTTGTATATACCCAGCTGTTGATCCCGTCCGGATGTCCGAGCAGCGCCCTGTCGTTTTTGATTTGAGAGACGACGTGCGTGCGGTCTTTCACCCACCCGGGGATCTTCTGGCCGGTTGCATAGTTGGAACCGACGATCTTGACCTTGCTGCCGACTTTCATGGTAGTGCTGCTTGCTTTCTGGAGCGCTGTGTTCGTCGGTTTGACTTCTGCTTTTGTTGCTGATGATGGGCCGACAGTCAGGGCCGTCCCTGTTCCGGTGGCTTTTTTTTCTTCTGCGATTTCCTCGAAGGTCATGCCGAGCTTGGCCCGGTGCATTCGGCCGAAGTCATCCAGCAGCACGTCGCTCAGGTCGATCCTCTTAAGCTGGAACTTTGGCCCGAACTTCTTGCCGGACAAATAAAAATAGTCGGACTTGCCGACCAGCTGTTCCCACTCTTTGATCTCTGCCTCGACATTGACTCCGAGAGCTGCATTGAGCTCGGTGGTGAATGACAGAGGCACCAGCTTCCGGCCTCGCTCATTGGTTGCCGGAGAGTCCTCGAGGTCTGTGTTGGTCTCTGCTTTTAACTCATAGGAGGTAGAGAGCCCGGTGAGTGTGAGCACTTTCTTCGGCGTTACCTCCCATTGTTTTGTCCTCCATTTTGCTATAACTGCCAATAGAACCGCCTCCTTTACTGTGGGCCGCTCGTTGTCGAGCTGCCGGGTTCAACGCCGCCATGGACGTGACCATTGACGCTGTCGAGGCTTCCGGTGGCGATGTCGCCACCGACCGCGAGGCTGCCATTGATCTCGACGTCTCCACGGAGTATGCCGAACCATTCGCCGTCCATCCGGCCGAGCAGCTGCCCGGTGTGGTCGTCGAATATCACATAAATGACCTCGGTGCCTTTCTTGAGGTTTCCGGAAGCACCGCGCATATACCACGGTATGACCACTGGTCGGGAGACGAGGCTGTTGCTTTGGCTCGGGCTCACTCTGGCCATGGTCAAGTCTCCATTTCTATCGGCAGGGCCTTCAATGGTCAGGATCGTGCCTTTTTCAATGTTTGCCATCAATATCCCTCCAATAGTTTCCTGAAAAAGAGCTTTGTCTCTCCCTTGATGTAGTCGTGGCGGGCTTTGGTAATGAAAACAGGGCCGTCCCATGTGCTGGCCTTGGCTGTCTTGATATTGATTAGGCTGGCCGCAGCATAGCCCAGCAGGAGGCTCTTTTTGATGGTTCCGGTGTAGCTTTCCTTGTTTGCTGCCCTGAGCAGGTTCTTAGCGTATCTCATGGCCTCGCCGTTACTTGTGCAGTTGATCGGGTTCCTCGGCCTTAGCACTCGGCTGGAGTTGCCACCGTTTGGCGCGGTGAATGTTCCTTTATATTTCCCGCTGACTACCTCTGCGGAGCCATAAGAGAGGGCGCTGTTGTCAAAATACTCGAACACACCGTCCTCACCGATCTCCAGCGTGGCAGTCGGCTCCAGTCCTTCAATATACCGCTCGTCGTAGACGATCAGCTTCCCGTCAAATATAAGCATCCCGCATCCTTCAAGCTGGCACCTCTGAAGGTAGAACTCGAAGTCGGTCATGCCGTTCTGTGATAGGTAAGGGTAAATCTGATCCTTCACGCCGTAGTATGCAAAGTCGAGGCCGTGCCGTTTTGCTATGTCTTGGCCCAGTTGCAGGAAGCCGATGGACTCCCATGACCTGTTGTTGATGTTCTCGCCACTCAGGGGCATGGACATCGCTCTCAATGTAAAGAGCCCGTTCTCCGGTTCGATCCCGGAGACGAACATTTTCCCGGTACGGGCCGCGCCCTCAACGAGCTCGACCTTTTCGCCCTTGACCGGGTTCCATTTGCTCCAGAGGCCCTTGGTGTCGTTAAAGCGTATGACCAGTGTGTCGCTGCGGCCGGATGCGTTCATTTCATGGACGCAGGCATTGACCGAGACACTCGGCCATATATCCACACCTTCGTATATCAGCTTCATGATGCGCTTTGCCTCCATGGCGGCAGCGTGGCGGGCGTTTCCACGCTGTCGAAGATCGGGATCCTCAGCGGCACGTCAGCATCGAATATTATTACGTCAGCATAGTCCGGGTTATATTCGATGATGCGGCTCGCCAGTTTCTCGTCGTTATAAACAGACAGGGCGAGCGCGTCGAAGGTGTCGCCCTGCCTTGTGGTATAGTTAATAAATCGCGTGACGCGCAAAGTCTCCGACCTCCCTTCTGGCCAGCCAGCGCTCAAGCCAGTCAAAGAACTCGAGCTCGTGCTGCTTCAGTTTTTCCATGAGATCGCTGGTGTCTGTGTTTCCATCGGCCTCGATCTGCGGGTTGTAGTGGAAGCCAGAGAAGTCGTAAATGATGACTGTGGACTCCGTCAGCCCGGCGAGCGAAAAATCGTCCAGTCCGAGAAGTTGACCGGCTTGGGCCCAGTAGCCTATGTTCTCTTTGCGGTGCGCCGGGTCAAAGGATATAATGGCTTCTGTGCCAGCTTCTCCGGCGATGCTTATGCCGTCGGTGAAGCCACCGGAAGCAAACGCCGGAAGCCCATCTATCGACACGACGATCGGCTGGTTTTTGTCAATGACTCCGAGCAGCTCACCGGCTTTTTTCCAGTATTCAATATTTTCCTTCCTGAACTGAGGGAGGAATGAGATCGCTGCCTCCATGCCGGCCTCGCCGGCGATGCTTATGCCGTCGGTGAAGCCGCCGGAAGCA
>Ga0116165_1002564_pt1 | contig 12810 bp, 10 predicted proteins | sample AD_JPNMR1_MetaG_FD_89885 | JGI IMG/M metagenome (GOLD analysis project Ga0116165, IMG submission 89885) | Active sludge microbial communities of municipal wastewater-treating anaerobic digesters from Japan - AD_JPNMR1_MetaG | ecosystem: Engineered > Bioreactor > Anaerobic > Digestate | place...
CGACCTTCCCGTTGATTCACCCGAAGGACGCGCGGCCGGCTTTTCTCAGCGGCCGTTTTCATTCTCCGGGCCTCCTTCTCCGAGGTGCTTTCATGAATCTTCTCTTCAAGCCATGGTTTTTATCCGTCCTTCTCCTGGCCGGGGGCCTCAATGCCTCCGACGCCGGATCCAACCGCATGGCGGTGTTGATTAGTGTGGACGGCCTTGCGTCCGATTATCTGGAAGATCCCCAAGTGGACCTGCCCACGCTCCGGCAGCTGGCGCGGCAGGGCGCATCGGCCCGGCGGATGGATGTCTGCTTCCCCAGTGTTACGTGGACCAGCCATACCACTCTGGTCACGGGCGCCTATCCCCGGAAACACGGCTTGATCTCCAATACCGTCCTGGACCGGGAAACGCTGAAACCCATCCGCTACGTCGGCGATCCCATCTTCACCAAGGATGAGGCAGTCAAAGCGCAAACCCTCTACGACGCCGCGCATGAGGCCGGACTCCAAACCGCCGCGGTGATCTGGCCGGCGGTGCGCGGCGCCAAAACCCTGGATTGGCTCACACCCGATGTGAACAGCGAAGAATTGATTTTGCAAGAGACCACTCCTGAGATCAACCGGGATCTAGGCCCGCCCTATGGCAATCCCGTGGCCGCCTTCGCGAAATGGCGCTGGGGAGTCAATCCCGGTCCCATGAGGGATTGGAAATACAGCGAACTGGCGGCCTATTTGCTCACCCAAAAACGGCCCAACCTGTTGCTGCTTCACCTGGTCTGTCCCGACGCGTACCAACACGAATACGGTCCTCAATCCCCGGAGGCATATTGGTCCATCAACTATATCGATTCCCGGTTGAACTACCTGGTGGAACATGTCCGGCGGGCGGGATTGCTGGAGCGTACCGCCTTCTTTGTGGTCTCCGATCACGGCTTCGAATCCGTCACCCATCAAATCCTGCCAAACCTGGCCTTGCGCCGAGCCGGCCTGGCGCAATTCGGCGAGGCGGGAATCCTGCCCGGCAGCCGCGCATACTCTCTTTCGAACGGGGGATCCGCCGCCGTGTATATCCTGGATTCGGAACACAAAGAAGCAAGCATTCAGCGAGTACGGGACGTGCTTTCGCAAGTAGAAGGCATTAAGCAAATCCTGGGGCCGGAGGACTTCCACCGCCTGGGATTACCCACGCCGGAGGAAAATCCTGAACAAGGCGACCTGATGCTGATCCCCGAGGAGCATTACGCTTTTTCTGAGAAGGCCACAGGAGAGGCGCCGGTTCTCGTGCTGGATCAAACTGCGGGCACGCACGGATATCTGCCGGATCATCCCCGGATGGGTGCTATCTTCGTGGCCTGGGGCCACGGCATTCGTCCGGGAGTCCAGCTGGGAACCATCCAGTCCGTGGACGTAGCCCCTACGATCGCGCGGTTTTTGGGGATTATACTGAAAGATGCCGATGGGCGGATACTAGAAGAAATTTTGAATACGAATTGAATGATGCCCGGTTCAGAATGCTTCCTTTCTCTTCTTCTCCGCATTGCATTGAAATCATGAGGCTGGGATGGCCGGAAAATCAAACCCTTCTTGGCCGCCCCGCTCACTTCCTGATGATTGACAAGATTTCTTTTCGCAGGTAAACCAATAAGATGAATTGTGCGCGCTGATTTTAGTTCAGTTTTTTTTACCTTTCTTTGCGCGCATGGTTCCATTAACGGGAAATTCACCATTTTTCAAAAAATAGACAATCCATGAGGACCAGTCCGCAGGGAGCCGAGGCATGCCTGACATCGAAACCACCCGATCTACTGATTTCATCCGCGAGATCATCAAGGAAGATCTGCAATCCGGACGCTTTGACCGTGTTCACACCCGGTTTCCCCCGGAACCAAACGGGTATTTGCATATCGGCCATGCCAAGGCGATTTGCATCACCTATGGCGTCGCCGAAGAGTTCGGCGGGAAATACAACCTGCGCTTCGATGACACCAATCCCACCAAGGAAAAGGACGAATACGTCGGGTCCATCCAAGAAGATATCCGCTGGTTAGGGTTCGATTGGGAGGACCGCCTATTCTACGCGTCCGATTATTTCGGCCAACTGTACGAATGGGCAGTGGACTTGATCAAAAAAGGCAAGGCGTATGTCTGCGACCTAAACGAAGAGGAAATCCGGGAATACCGCGGCACCGCCCGGTACGGAAAGGACGGTATCCGCGAAACGCCTCCTGGGAAGGACAGCCCCTACCGTAACCGTTCCGTGGAAGAGAACCTGGATCTCTTCGAGCGCATGCGGAAGGGTGAGTTCCCGGACGGCGCCAAGACGTTGCGCGCCAAGATCGACATGGCGCATCCGAACCTCAACATGCGCGATCCGGTCATGTACCGCATCCTGCATGCTGAACACTACCGGACGGGCAACCAGTGGTGCATTTACCCCACGTACGACTGGGCACATGGGCAATCGGATTCCATCGAGGGCGTCACGCACTCCATCTGTGACATCAGTTTCGAAAACCACCGCCCCTTGTATGACTGGTTTTTGGACCAACTGGGTGTCTTCCACCCCCGGCAGATCGAATTCGGCCGCCTCAATCTGACCTACACCGTCCTTAGCAAACGCTACTTGCGCCAACTCGTGGAAGGCGGCTTCGTCTCCGGCTGGGACGACCCGCGCCTTCCCACCCTGTGCGGAATGCGCCGCCGCGGTTATCCTCCGGAAGCCATCCGCGAGTTTTGCCGGCGCATCGGAGTCAGCAAAAACGAAGGCGTCGTCGAAATCCAGAACCTCGAGCATTGCGTGCGCGAACATCTTAACCGGACCGCTCCACGGGTCATGGCCGTGCTCAATCCGCTCAAGGTGGTGATCACCAATTACCCCGCAAGCCAAGAAGAAGAACTGGACGCGATAAACAATCCCGAAGATCCCGCCGCGGGCACGCGCAAGGTGCCCTTCTCCCGCGAACTCTACATCGAGCGGGACGATTTCATGGAGGATCCCCCGAAGAAATTTTTCCGCCTCGCTCCGGGGCGGGAAGTGCGTCTGCGGTATGCCTATTTCATCACTTGCCAAGAGGTCATCAAGAACGCGGCCGGCGAGATCACCGAATTGCGCTGCACGTACGATCCCGCCACCCGCGGCGGCGACGCCCCCGACGGCCGGAAAGTGAAAGGCACGATCCACTGGGTCTCGGCCCGCCACGCCGTCCCGGCCGAAGCACGCCTCTATGATTATCTTTTCATCAAGGAAAATCCCATGGCCGTCGAGGAAGGCCATGATTGGAAAGAGAACCTGAATCCCAACTCGCTGGTGGTCCTTTCCCCTTGTTACGTGGAGCCGGGATTGGATCCGGCGGAACCCGGATTCCGTTGCCAGTTCGAGCGGTTGGGCTATTTTTGCAAGGATCCCGACAGCACTCCCGGCCGCCCTGTCTTCAACCGCACGGTTTCGCTTAAGGATTCCTGGAGCAAGATCCAGGCGAAAGAAGGTTGATACAGGATAGGGAATTTGGACGCAAGGACACCTAGCCGGGCCGACTCCAAACGCGTTGGTTCATCGCGGCGGATGGAGTTTTCCCTTATCCTGAATTTATCCGGAAGACAGGTGCCCGCTTTTCTCTCAAATCCCCGCATGTTTTTCGGCGTATTCCACCGCCGCGCGCAGCCGGGCTTCCACCCGGTTCGTGCCCAGCAGGCCGATGATGTCGAAAATGGGCGGACTGACCACGGTGCCGGTCAACGCCAAACGCACCGCTTGGGCCAGGGCTTTCATCTTGAGCCCCTGTTCGTTAAGGACGCGTTGAAAGACCTGTTCCCAGGCTTCAGGGGGGAGGTCTTGATCCCGATGGGCGGCCGCGAAAGCCGCTAACGCGCGCAGGCCTTGAAGCGCGTCCGGCCGGAAGAACTTTTGGGCCTCTTTTTCGGGATAGGTTAGATCCTCCTGGAACAGAAACAGGACCATTTGGTAGATCTCGTCCAAGGTTTTCGCCCGGACTTGCGTGCACGCCACGATTTGTTGAATGCGCCCGCGGTCCCGTAAAAAGGCTTCGGTTTGCTCTCCCAAGTATTGTTTGCGGCGCATGTGTTCCGCGAATAGATCCGCCAATTCCTCAACCGATTTGGCGCGGATATGTTCGCCATTCAACCACAGCAGTTTCTGGGGATCGAAAACCGCTGCGGATTTGTTGATCTCTTCGATAGAAAAAAGCCGGATCAACTCCTCGCGCGTGAAAAATTCCTGATCGCCATGGCCCCAGCCGAGACGGGCAATGTAGTTGACCATCGCGTCGGCCAGGTAGCCCTGATCCCGGTACTCTAACACCCCAGTCGCGCCATGCCGTTTGGAAAGGCGGGTTTTGTCATTCCCCAAAATCTGCGGCAAATGCACGAATTGCGGGAGGGGATACCCCAAGGCTTCATAAATCAAAACCTGCTTGATGGTGTTGTTCAAATGATCGTCGCCCCGGATGACGTGGGTGATCCTCATGTCGTGATCGTCCACCACCACGGCGAAATTGAATGTCGGCGTCCCATCCGTGCGCAGCAGCACAAGATCATCCACTTCCTCATTGGATACGGTGATCTCGCCCCGGATCCGGTCGGAAATCCGCGTAAATCCGGTACGCGGGGTTTTTAAGCGGACACAGAACGGGGTGCCGTCGTCCGGGTAATTCTTATCACGGCACATGCCATCGTACATGGGCTTGAGCCCCGCGGCCATCTGCCGCTCCCGCAAGGCGTCGATCCGTTCGGCCGGGCAGCGGCAGCGGTAGGCATGGCCAGTATCGATCAAACGGCGCGCTTCTTCCTGGTGGCGGGCAAGATTCCGGCTTTGATGAACCGGCTCTTCATCCCAATCCAGCCCCATCCAGCGCAGGCTTTCGTAAATCGCCTCCTCGTATTCGGGACGGGAACGTTCCTTGTCGGTGTCCTCGATGCGCAGGAGGAACTGCCCTCCGTAATGGCGGGCGAGCAGGAAATTGTAGAGCGCCGTCCGGAAATTGCCGACGTGCGGATAGCCGGTCGGACTCGGCGCGAAACGGACACGGAAAGGCGTGGTATTCATGAAGCAATGGATTCCGTTCTATCGAAGATGTTTATGAGTCAAGGGAAGTACGTGATGAAAATTCTTTCCCGAGTTCTTTGCGGAAAATCTGGAAAACCAGTTGGGCGGAGCGGTTCATGTCCGAGTTGAACCGCTCCATATCCAAGAAGCCCTTGCGTTGGAGAATGCCGATGAGCCGCAGCAAAACCTGTTTTTGCTTGCAGGCCACGTCGTGCAATGTGTCCACCGGTTGGAGGGCCGCCTCCTCCGGCATTCCCCGTTCCCGGTTGGCGAACGACTGAACCGCCTCGACCTTGGTTTCATACCGGTCAAACAACTCCAATACCCGCCCGATGCTTAAAAAGCGTTTGACGCCGTTCTGAGGCCGCAGCAGTTTGATTTTTCCCCCGTGGCCGAGAAACTCCCGGTTCATCCGCAGCAACATCATGATGGTGGGGCTGCCGATGAATTTCACGTCCTCCAGGTCCAGCACCACCTGGTAGCGTTTTTCTTCAATCAGTGCCTCCAGGCACCGCCACATCTGAGCCGCCTCGGCCCGCCCGATTTCGCCCTGGGGTTTTAATACCGTGACGGAGTGATGATCTTCCCGGTGTATTTTCATGATCGCGCGGTGGTTGCATCGTGGGGATTATAAACCGGCAGCCCGCTTCGACAAAGGCGGATGGGAAAGCGGGCGCGGATTTTGAATTCGTCCCATACCCACGTACGGAATCATCCAAAAGGCGGCTTTGAGTTTCCCATGCCGGCTCCACGCCGCAATTGTTCCACCGTCTCGCGGATCACGCGCGCATAATACCCGCAAAGTTCATCCATTCCCTGAAAAAAGGGCCGATAACGCGCCACAGTTTTCGCCACGTTAGCCAGATCCGTGGGTTCACCCAAAGGCCGGCTGTCCTGGCGCAGGAAGGGATGCAAAACCCGGTCAGCGGCCTCGTCGAGAATCGCGTAGACCCTGTGTTCTTGGATTAATGCCCGGTGGGCCTCGGTGATCTCATTCAGGATCTCGCGCAGATTTTCCCGCCGGGGCGCGGGGCTGCGGGCCACGGTTTCCAGCGCTTCCACCAGCCGCAACCCCCTGCCGGCCTGCTGAACCGCCTCCTCCAGGACTTCCAGGCACCGGGTCAACACTTGCCAGCTTTCATCGGCCGGACCCCCGAAATAAAAATCCACGGCCTTACGCAAGCTATCGGCCACCGGCCAATCCTGGATACAGGTTTCCCGGATAAACTCCGGCAGGTTCACGGCTTCCGCGCCTTCGATTCGTGCCCCATCGGAGGCGTTGACCACCCGCGATGGAGTAGCCCGGATCTCCTCTTCCATCGAACGGAGATAGGCCAGGAAAAACTTGTTGGTGGCGACGGTGTCTCCCCGGTTGCCGGGGATCAAGATTGGTTCAAATTCTTCCAGCGTGGGCTGTTCCGAGATCAATTCCACGAACATCTTGCCCGGCGTGGGCGAGGGGACGATTTTTCTCCGCCATGCGGTTCCTGAAGCGTGAGTCGTTCCTCCCTCCCGGGGAAACGAAAAATCCAGCCCTACCAGCGCGATAGGATCACACCCCATGAATCGTGCCAGGTTGAATGCCGTCTGCCCCACGTTGGTCCCCGGTTTGAGCCATTCCGGCGCGTTCCGCGGCGGATACAGCAGCCGTAGCAGACGCGAGGTGGCCAGGGGAATCGAAACCTGGGCGCCTTTCCATTTCCGTGGGATTTCGGGACTGACCGACGGCGAATACACCAAGACGGTTCCCCGCGAATCCCCGATCCCTTCGAAATGCCGGACATTCAGGGCCGTGGGATCAGTACTCACCACCAGATGGGGATCGATGCCGCGTTCGCGGAGCGGCTTCAACACCGTGTCGCACGCAATCACCACTCCCCGGTTCCCGATGGGCGCCAGCGCCTCCAGACTCCGGTCCAGCGAAGGCCCTGCACCGATCACAAAGGCGGGAACGCCGGCCAGCAGGGATTGCCACACGGCCACGGAGGGGCCGGCCAGGAGATGGGGGATGTTACGGATGATATTTTCCTGAATCATCCCGCCCAGTTGCACCTTCGTGCGCAACAACATTTCTCCGCTTTCCAGGCATTCCTCCATCAGGCGGCGGGTGTCGGCATACCACGCCGGATAGAGTTGACACGAGGCGGGATGTTCGATCAGGGATATCCCGTCCAATACAAACGGCGTCAGGTGGCGGTTGAAAAAGGCCCGGATTTCGGCTGGAGTGGGATCCACCAGAAAAAAAGTTCCACGGGTTTGCAAATACGGAGTGAGATCCAGGTGGGTAAACGCCAGGCGTACGACCTCCCAATCTTTTTCCACGATGACGAGATTGCGCAAGGTGGACAGGTGTATCTTCACCAGCGCGTACACATGGTGCAGCAAACCGCATCCCATCACCAGCAAGTTGTAGGGAGACGGCACCGCCACGCCTGCCGCCCACCGTTCCGCTTCCCGGGCCGGATCCTGGCCGCTGTGCAGCAACCAAGGCTTAGGATCCCGCTTGACGCGCAGGGAGAGTTGATCGTGGGGAGTCTGGAAGATTTCCACCCGGCCGGAGGGGACAACCTGGTGGAGACGCTTCGCCAACGCGGGATCGTAGGTTTGCAGTTGCCGGAGGTTGGATTCCCAAAAATTCGTCATGCGGATTGCCCAAGCCTTTATGCCAGGGGAGTTGGATTATTCCGGCGCCGGATCTTTCGGGGCCTGAGGGGTACCCATCAGGCGCGCGAGTTCTTCGACAAACTGATTCAGGTCTTTGAATTGCCGGTAGACGGAGGCGAACCGTACATACGCCACCTGGTCGAGATCCATAAGTTCCTTCATCACTTCCTCGCCTACGACTTCGCTGGGGATTTCACGTTCTCCGCGCGAAAAGAGACGGTGCTCGATCCGCTTAGCTATCGTCTGGATGGTCTCTTCCGACACATTCCGCTTTTGGCAGGCGATGCGAATGCTGCGGGCGATTTTTTCCTGGCTATAATCTTCCCGCCGCCCGTCCCGCTTGATGATCTGCAATTGGATGTTCTCGACCCGCTCGTAAGTGGTGAAGCGGTTGTTGCACACCTGGCAAGACCGCCGGCGGCGGATTTCGTACCCGTCCGCGGTGGTGCGTGAATCGATCACGTGGTCTTTGTCCGCCCCGCAGTAGGGACACTTCACGGTGTTTCTCCCTGGGCCGAATCAAGCCTTCACCAGCACGTTTTCCCGCCAGCGGGGATAAAGGGGAAACGCTTCCACCAGTTCGTGGACTTGGCGCTTCACCGATTCGATCACCGCCTCATCGAGTTTCGATTCCAAAATGTCCGCGATCCAGTTGCCGATCCGGATCATTTCCTCCGTCCCCATTCCCCGCGTGGTCAAAGCCGGAGTTCCCAGGCGGATGCCGCTGGTGACCATGGGGGATTGCGTATCGAAGGGAATCATGTTCTTATTCGCGGTGATGGAAGCCCGGTCCAGGGCTTTTTCGGTTTCTTTGCCGGTCAGGCCGTTGTGACTGACATCGAGGAGCAGCAGGTGGTTGTCGGTCCCGCCGGAGATCAGGCGCACATTCCGTTCCTTGAACACTTTTTCCAGGGTTTTGGCGTTCACCAGAATCTGTTTCTGATATTCCTTGAACTCCGGCTGCAAGGCTTCGTGAAAAGCCACCGCTTTGCCCGCGATCACGTGCATCAAAGGACCTCCCTGGCATCCCGGGAAGATGTGCTTGTCCACGGCCTTTTGATATTCTTCCCCGCACAGGATCATCCCCCCCCGGGGGCCGCGCAGGGTCTTGTGCGTGGTGGTGGTCACCACGTCCATGTATGGGATGGGATCGGGATGCAAATCCGCGGCGACCAGCCCGGCAATGTGGGCAATGTCCGCCAGGGCCTTGGCTCCCGCCCCATGGATGATTTCGCCCAGAGTTTGGAAGTCAATGATCCGCGGATACGCCGAGGCCCCGAGGATGACCAAATCGGGCTGGAACGCCTCCACCGCGCGGCGGAATTCATCCGCCTCGATGCGGTGGGTTTCCGGGTGAACGCCGTATGCCGCGACTTGAAAGAGATTGCCTGAAAAATTGACGGGACTGCCGTGGGTCAAATGCCCTCCCTGCGAGAGATTCAAACCCATGAGTTTGCCCCCGGGTTTGATCAACGCCAAGTAAGCCGCCAGGTTGGCCTGGGAGCCGGAATGGGGCTGCACGTTGGCGTGCCCGGCATGGAACAAACGCTTGGCCCGCTCGATGGCCAGTTTTTCGGCGATGTCCACGAATTCACATCCGCCGTAATACCGCTTGGCCGGGTATCCCTCGGCGTACTTGTTGGTCAGGGGCGATCCCATCGCTTCCAGCACGGCCTCGGAAACGAAGTTTTCCGAGGCGATCATCTCCAGTTTTTGGTGCTGGCGGTTAGCCTCCTTCAAAATCGCGTCATACACTTCGGGATCGGCGTTTCGCAGGTGTTCTAACACAATCCAGTCTCCTTGTCTCTCGGTCTCGGGTATCAATCCAGCCCGGCGGCTCCGGCTCGTCATCTCCAACGCGGAATCAGCGGAAGAATAACCTGGAATCCTGCCCCCTGCGGATTTCCCAACCGGGTTGAGTCCGCGTAAATCATATGAATAAATTTCTTGAATTCCAAGAAGCGTTGTGGTTTTTCAACACCGGAGTGAATTTTCGTACCGGGAAATCATGGCCACCCGCCGCTGATAGTTCCCGCCGAGAAAAGCGGTCCGCAGCCATTCCCGGGTTATGGACTCTATGGCTTCCCGTTTGTGAAATCCCGCGCCGAAAGCCAGAATATTCGCGTTATTGTGGGAACGCGCCAGATGAGCATGTTCTTCATTCAACGGCAGGATGGCCCGGATCCGGGGAACTTTATTGGCCGCCAGGATCATGCCATGCCCCGTGGAACAAACCAGAATCCCCCGGTCGGCTTGTCCCTGGCTCACCAGCTCCGCCACATGCAGGGCGTACACCGGGTGATCGCAGGATTCTTCTGAATTCGTTCCGCAATCGATGATCTGATACCCCGCGGAAGTCAACCAACCGCTCAACCACTCTTTGACCGCATATCCCCGGTGATCAGCCCCCAACGCCACGACTTTCCGGCCGGGAGAATAGTAACGCGCCTTGAGGCTGTCCCATTGATGGAGCAGGTTGTCGATTGCGGAGTCGATGAGATAATAAGTTTTTTCGTATTCTGCTGAACCGCCGCCCAGGGGATCGGGAATTCCGTACGGCGGTCCGGAAAATAAAAACTGGCCTAACAAACGCATTTTATCCCCATGGGCCGGCTTCTTTTCCCAGATAAAATCCTCGTGGCTTTCATCCAGGACCAGAATCAAATGCGCCTTTTCACACAAGGCGGAGGTCAACACCCGGGTACGAAATCCTTCCAAGGAGATCCCTTGCTTCCGGAGCCGCTCCACCGTGGCCGCCGCCGGGGGGGCGCCATCCACGGCCGCAATCCCAGCCGATACGGTCATCACGTCCGCGTCTAATTTTCTCTCCTGCAGTTTTCTCCGGAACATCGCTTCCGCCATGGGACTTCGGCATGTGTTCCCGGTACATACAAAAAGAATGACCATCGGATCAACCATCATTCAACCACTATCACCCTGAAGAATATATCCCATATCGTACCCGTCCGCCTGCATTATCCCACCTGCGCCGCCGTGATTTTCCAGCAATCGGCTCAGAAACAACAGTTATCCCATCCTTCTCCCGGGCATTTCCATTCGCAGCATCATTTTACAACGCCTGCGGGGAATTGGTTCTACAACCGGGGCTTCATCCGGTGATGGCTGGTTCCCAATTGAAAACAATGCGAAACATGGAGGAGAAGGCTTTCACTCAACACCGGGCCTATGAATTGGATTCCGATCGGCAAGCCCCCGGCGCTGAAGCCTCCGGGGATGGCGATGCCCGGCAAGCCCGCCAGATTAACCGGCGCGGTGAATACGTCCGACAAGTACATCTCCAGCGGATCGCCGGTTTTCGCTCCGGCCGGAAAAGGCGGGGTGGGAGTCGCGGGGCACAGGATCACATCGACACGGGTGAACGCCTGGTCGAAATCCCGTTTGATTAAGGTCCGTACCCGCTGCGCCCGGCGGTAGTAGGCATCGTAATACCCCGCGCTGAGCACGTAGGTCCCTAGCATGATGCGCCGCTTCACTTCCGGCCCGAATCCCTCGCTGCGGGATTGGCAATACATCTCGATCAGATTATCGAACGGCCCCGCCCCGCGGTGGCCAAAAACTACCCCGTCGTACCGGGCCAGGTTGCTGGAGGCTTCCGCCGTGCAGATCATGTAATACGTGGCAATGGCGTATTCGGTATGCGGCAGAGAGATTTCCCGGCAAATTGCCCCTTGTTCCTCGAAAAACCGGGCCGCGTTCTCGACGGCCGCCCGCACTTCCGCGTTCAGGCCCGCGATCATGTATTCCTTCGGAATGCCGATCCGCAAGCCCTTGATCTCACCCGTCAATTCGGCCGGATAATCGGGAACCGGCGCGTCGATGGACGTCGAATCGCGCCGGTCCTGCCCGGCGATGATGCGCAGCAGCCCCGCCGCATCCCGCGCGTCTTTGGTGATCGGCCCGATTTGGTCCAGCGACGAGGCGAAGGCGATCAGCCCCCACCGCGAGACCCGCCCATAAGTCGGCTTCAGGCCCGTTACCGAACAAAACGCGGCCGGTTGGCGGATCGAACCGCCGGTATCCGACCCCAATGCCAGGATGGTTTCATCGGCGCTGACCGCCGCCGTCGAGCCTCCGCTGGAACCACCGGGAACATAATCCAGATTCCAGGGATTGCACGTCCTCCCATACGCCGAGTTTTCCGTGGACGATCCCATGGCGAACTCGTCGAGATTGGTTTTTCCGATCGGGATCAATCCGGCCGCGCGCAGTTTTTCAACCACGGTAGCGTCGTAAGGCGGGAAGAATTTCTCCAACATTTTGGAGGAGCAAGTCGCCGGAACATCCCGCAGACACAGGTTATCTTTGAGCGCTATGGGAATGCCGGCCCAGGGATGCAGGGCCTCGCCCCGCGCGCGGCGGGCGTCAATGTCCTCCGCCAGGGCCAACGCCGGCTCGGCGATCACGTGTTGATACGCATGAATCCGGTCCTCTACCTGGCTGATCCGGTGCAAAACGGAGGCGGTGAGTTCGCGCGCGGACAATTCCCGGGCTTGCAAGGCTTCAGCGGCTTGCCAGGCGGTCAATTGGTATGGTTCGGTCATAACGGTGGCGGCGGACGCAGAACGTTCTGCGAACGTTTCCCGGATAAGATGGATAATAAAGATATATTTATTAAGCAGAATACGAATCTGTCAATACGCGCGCCTTCCTGGTCTGATCCGGTTCTCTTCCGGTTTTCCGCGGATAAATCCGTTTTCTCCTTCTCCTGCGTTTATTCAATAGCCGCCAATGGCCCGATTTCGCCGGCGAATCGGAAAAAACGCGCCCGGATTCCGGCAGGTATTGACGGAAACCGAAGGAAAGATATATTGATTTCATCACTTCATGCTTGATGTCGCCGATACACGATTCCCGATGGGGGATTTCCATTGGTTTCAAAAATATTGATTTTAGAATGAAATTGATTTTAGAATGAAGTGAAAAAAAGGCGTGTAGCTCAATTGGTAGAGCAGCTGACTCCAAATCAGCAGGTCGGGGGTTCGAGCCCCTCCACGCCTGAGATTAAAAAACCTAGAGTTACGAAAATAAATTCAACCAATTTTTAAGTCTACTGTATACATAACTGAGCATACGAAA
>Ga0116165_1002568_pt1 | contig 12798 bp, 9 predicted proteins | sample AD_JPNMR1_MetaG_FD_89885 | JGI IMG/M metagenome (GOLD analysis project Ga0116165, IMG submission 89885) | Active sludge microbial communities of municipal wastewater-treating anaerobic digesters from Japan - AD_JPNMR1_MetaG | ecosystem: Engineered > Bioreactor > Anaerobic > Digestate | place...
AAGGGCTGATAAAGCCATCAACGATGCCGGTTTCACTAAGGCGATCCGGAGTGCGTTACCGGGTTTGAAGGAGAAATACGAGCAGCAGAGCGCCGAAACGCCATACGGGATCCCGTACCGGCCGTTCATTTGGGGAGCTGGATGGATGATCCAGAGGATAGGGTTCGAATATTATTTTCTGCACAAGGCCTACCCCGATATTTTCGATCCTGAACTGGTTTTCAATGCGCTGAACTTTGTCCTGGGATGCCATCCGGGATCAAACTCCGTTTCGTTTGCATCAGGAATAGGCACTGAATCTGCAACCGTGAGTTACGGAATAAACCGTGCCGACTGGTCGTACATCCCGGGCGGCGTGATTTCAGGGACTGCGCTGATACGCCCCGACTTTCCTGAGCTGCTGACATTCCCGTACCTGTGGCAGCAAACGGAATACGTGCTGGGCGGCGGATCTTCGCATTTCATGTTCCTTGTGCTGGCAGTGCGGCAGCTGATCAGGGGAGGGTGAGCCTATGCCTGTTTATGGGAAAACCACATTGAAGTCTTTAGACTCCAGCTGTCCATATATATCTTTGATTGGCATGTAATTTGCTATCGGGTTATTTGACAAAAACAGTGACTTCAGATTTACTAATCCCTTGAGAGCGGCGATATCAGAGATATTGTTGTCTGACAGATCCAATTCTTCCAGGTTTACCAACTCTGAAATGCTGCTTATATCGTTTATTGAATTGTTGGAAACTTTCAGTACTTTCAGGTTTTTGAGTTTTTTCAGCACACTGATGTCACTGACTTTGTTGAATGTCAGATCCAGGTAGCTCAGGTTTTCCAGTTTGGCCAAATGGGAAATGTCGCTTATTTCATTTGCTCCTGCATAAATCCAGGTCAGTTTGTCAAGGTTTTCTACCAGCTTGAGATCCGACAAATTTAGTCCGGTCAAGCTTAGCTGTTCCAGGTTTCTCAGGCTGGATACCGGTGTGATATCTACGATCGGATTATTTCCAATACCCAAAGTTTCCAAATTTGCAAGTGATTCTGATGGCTTGATGATGTTGATTTTATTAACCGAAAGATCAAGAAACTGCAGATCTGTAAGATTGCTCAGAGTATCGATGTTTTTGATTTCATTCCTGGCTGCCAGGAGGGCTGTAAGGTGTACAAGCCCGCTCAAAGGTTCATGATCGGTTATTTTGTTATCAGTGATATACAACTTCTTAAGATTTTTGCAGTATTGCAGCCCGTCGAGCGAAGAGATACCCGAATTGCGGGCGTCTATTGATCCGATTTTTTTCCAGTTCATAGGCAAAAAGTTCCCCTTCCTTTTTCCCTATTATCTCTCTGATTTTCGCTTCCAGGTTCGGATCCTTTATGGTTACCGGTTCAAGAGAAATGAACCCCGCACCGGCTGCAGCTTCCATATCGATTGCGCCTTCGTAAACAAGCTTCTCCAGCAGCGTGGTGCCCGAATCCTTGACATTTGTTGAGAGAGCATTCACTATGATACCTACGATATCATCCCTGATAAAACTGTCCTTGCTCGTGTAATAATATACTTCCTCGTTGTTGAGCAGTCCGATCTGAACAGCCTTTTCAAGGCATTGGCTGTACTTGAAATCGCCTTTCTGGTCACTGTAACCCAGTACCCTCAAAATAAATGTTACGAACTGCTGCAGTGAAACATATTCCGATGAGCCGTATAAGGTAGAGGAAATACCGGTGGTTAGTTTATTCGTATACAGATAACCAACATATTTGTCAGCCCATGATTGAACGTCGGAAAACGGGTGAGAATAATTCCCATTGAGTACTTCTTTTTCTTTCCCGATCAACCGGACGATCAGTGCAGAGGCTTCAGCTCTCGTAAGCTGTCTTTCCAATCCAAATCCTGCTGAATCACCTTTAAATATATCGATTTTTGACAATCTTTCTGCATTTTCGGCGTGCCTGATATCACCGGTGACAGAGAATGAGACCTGAGCAAACACGATCGTAAAGATAAGGGAAACCGTTATCAAAGTACACAAGAATCTTCTCATACGCATTTTCCTGCTTCCTTTCATTTTATTTTCCAATACTGACATGCTGTTTATACAACCTTGATTTTCGTGTTTTCCATGTATTGCGACAACATGTTTATTATTGTCAATAAATGAACGTGACGACATTGCCTGAGGTGTCCTGGATGCCATAATCAACATGTTACCTGACTTGAAACAATAAATTCAGCTTTATAAAATGCTGATTTGTCAAACAAGGAATTATCATTTATATGACGAAATACAATAAGAAAACGATTTAAGTGGTGAATAGCTGTGGCGCATAAAAAGCCGATACATGAAACCGATCTGTACCAACCCGTCCGGGGGTATCTCGAAGAGTTGGGATACCAGGTCCAGGGAGAAGTGAAAGGATGCGATCTTGCCGCGGTCATGGGGGATGACCTGATCGTGGTGGAGATGAAAACATCTTTCAACCTGAAGCTTCTTAGCCAGGCAGTCAAACGTCAGAGGGTGACTGATTCGGTTTATGTGGCAATACCGTATCCAAAGGGCGGCAAGAGGACCGCTGCGTGGAGAGACATGTACATCCTTTTGCGCAGGCTCGAGATAGGGCTCATAACAGTCGACCTGGCCAAAGACGGCGGAAGGGTGGAGGTGCATTTCCACCCCCATACCTTTGACCGCCTTAAAAGCCTTCGTGCGAATAAACGGGTAAGGTACAGCATTATAAAGGAAGCTGAGGGAAGAAGCGGACACTACAATACGGGAGGAACCACCAGGACCAGGCTGATCACAGCTTACAGGGAGCAGGCGATCCATATAGCATGCTGCATGATGAGATACGGCGACATGTCCCCTGCTCAGCTGCGGAAAATTGGCACAAGCCCCAAAACGCCGAATATATTGAGAGACAATTATTACGGCTGGTTCACCCGGGTTTCACGGGGGGTATACAGGCTTGAAGACGCAGCGCGTGAGTTCCTGAAAGATTACCCTGAACTGGTCGGACATTATATGAAAAAGATAGTGGAAGCGGGGCGGGAGCAATCCGCAGAACAGGATGAAGCAAAATGAGGGATGTGAATGGAAATAAGGAAATCAAGCAGGGCGGTTTTGCTGAATCCTGAAACAAAATCCTGTTGTTCAAATTTGAATTTGAAAAACCTTCAGGGAGCAAAATCCTGTGGGTAACGCCCGGCGGCGGAGTCGAAGACGGGGAAAGCTTTGAACAGGCCTTGCGCAGGGAACTGTATGAAGAATTGGGACTCAGGATAATTGGAGATTACAGGTGGATCTATTACAGGAACATGCCGTTTACAGCAAAATCGGGCGAGGAGTTATGTCCCCATTTATGATCCTGGTAAGTTCTTCGGCAAGATTATCCATAAAGAATTTCTCCGACGATTCTCTTATTTCATCAGAAGACCACCATTTGCAGTCTTTTGTCTGCCTTTTCTCATTTTGCGTCATGTTGCTGAAACATACGTCCGAATGGTCGATCCTTAAAAGGTAATACCTTTCGGCCGAAAGGCAGTAGAGACTGAAATCCTGAAAAACAAGCATATTGAAAATATTTCATCAGGTGTACAGATTAACAATATATCAGCCATAAATTTTTGGATCGGCATGGGATACAAAATAATAGCTGATCCGGAACTATTACCTGATGGCACGGCTTGCTATAAACTGAAAAAAGTATAATTGATAAAGGCTAGGACAGTCATTTGACGGCAGCTTTAGTTGGCACGAAAAGGCGCGGATACTAGGCAAATTTTCCTGACAAAAAGTGTTGACTCATCGGCATTCCCCTGCTATACTATCAAAGTATCAAGGGCATAATAATATGCCCATACAGAGTGAAGATCATCTAATCTGGTGATAAAGGACAGTTGAATATGCTGGTGTAGCTCAGCAGGTAGAGCAGCTGACTTGTAATCAGCAGGTCGGGGGTTCGAGTCCGTCCACCAGCTCCAAGGGTTTCAGGAATTCTTGAAGCCCTTTTTTCATGTCAATGCCGCACATTATGTTGCAGATTTTTCTTTTTCATCCATGTGTTCCTGTTTGAGGCTGTAAAACTTCTTGTATGGTAATGAATGTGATGAAAAAATGGACAGTAAAAGGGAGAAAGTGACCAAAAAAACAACCTTCCTTGCCAGACAAGTTAAATTTCACATAATTATATTATGGGTAAGCGCTGTCCGGTCCAGAACATTATTATGGTTGTTGCCTGCTGACACATAAATAATTCAGCCGGGAACATACTGCCTGATACTGAAATATGAATAGCTAAATAATTAAGCTAAATCTCATGCCGAAAAGATAGTAACCACCACAGTACATGAAATTCTTTACACTACCTTCATGCGTCAACAGTTACACATCTATTATACAATAACTGAAACGAACTATATGCGTAAGAAGCTGCTTTTTCGACAAGCCTTGTACATTTATTTATTATCTGCCATAGCTGCGAGTTTTCTTGTGGCAATCTAGGCAAAGGATTTCACAGTTTGACAGTGTATCAGCCCCGCCAGAGGAAACGGCAGTCTTATGGTGTGCTTCCCATGCACCCCATGCGCCTTCTTTTCCCCTGTTCTCGAAAGACAAAGTCTTATTGCAACGCCCAGTATGATTATGCGTAATCCTAGCGCACTCACACTTTCCGCCTGATCGTTCCCAAGCGGCATTGATAGTTTCCTTTGAAAAGGCCATTATCTTCACCTCCATTTTTATACTATTGGTAGACATTCAACTTGTAATTATATGTGATCACTGGTCTTGTATTATAGGCATCTCTTAACTACCATTGTATACCAACTATAATATACATCAAAAAAATTAGAAATCAATGTTAAATATAAAATCAAAATAAGGGGAAATATCTCAAATATTATCAACGGAGGGAAATATCTATTACTTTATATTAGTAGGCTGGTTTTCCCTACTTATAAAGAGAATATGGTATCTTAAAATGGCGGTGTCATTATAATATACTTAGAAGTTAAGGACCTTGAATACTTCATTTATTGCTAACTGCACTTTTTATTATATTTCAAAATCTTTATATCTGTTGGAGCATTTGCTCAGTATTTGCAATTGTATGGGATATAACTTGCGGCACAGCGGCAATGTGTCAACAATAGGGTTTTTTATCTCGATGCCGATGTCGCAAGCTGCTGCAAGAAGGAATTTTATATCAAAATTATAGGCATTATGGGCAACTAACACATCATTGCCTGCAAACTGCATAAAAGTAGGCAGCACTTCTGAGAAACTGTCCCTTTACTTTGGACATTCACTGCCTTATTGTAAGGTTGGTAAATTGATGGTATTATTTACTTGGTATTATTTACATGGTTGCTCAATTATACATAAGCAACTTCGGAGGACATATGGTATTCTCAAGTTTGGTATTCCTGCTGAGGTTTTTGCCGGCAACGCTTTTGCTTTACTTCACGGTGCCCGGGATGAAAGCAAAAAATGCCGTACTGATAGCGGCGTCGCTGTTTTTTTATGCCTGGGGAGAGCCTGTGTGGGTGATACTGCTGATCATCAGTTCTGTTATAGATTACATATGCGGCGGATTTGCCGGGAAATATCCTAATACGCCGAAGGGCAGGCTGTTCATGATAATTTCGCTGGTGCTGAACTTCGGACTGCTGGGTTTTTTCAAATATGGAGGATTCATCGTAAACAACATCAATTCGCTGCTTGGCCTCAATATACCGGATCCGGGAGTATCTCTGCCGATAGGCATTTCATTCTATACCATGCAGACAGTTTCATATACTATCGATGCATACAAGGGCAAGGCAAAAGTGCAGAAGTCGTATGCCAGGTTCCTGCTTTTCGTGTCGATGTTCCCTCAGCTGGTCGCAGGCCCCATCGTCCGCTATACCGATGTGGAAGACCAGTTGGAGGAACGCACCGTCACAATGCAGGGGATATATGAAGGAATCACACGGTTTGTTGTGGGGCTTGCAAAGAAAACACTGATAGCGAATTTCGCTGGTTCTGTCGCGGCCAAATACCTTGACGGGGACCTGCTGGGCATGTCGGCCCCTGAAGTGTGGTTCGGGCTTTTATGTTTCACGTTCCAGATATATTTCGATTTTTCCGGCTACTCGGACATGGCGATAGGCCTGGGAAAGGTTTTCGGGTTCACGTTCCCGGAAAACTTCAATTACCCTTACACTGCACAGAGCATCACGGATTTCTGGCGGCGCTGGCACATGACGCTGGGAACGTTTTTCAGGGATTATGTCTACATTCCGCTTGGAGGCAATCGAAGGCTGCAGATGAGGAATATTCTTATCGTCTGGATGCTGACCGGCCTCTGGCATGGAGCAAGCTGGAATTTCGTCATATGGGGCCTGTATTTTGCAGTGATCCTTGTGCTTGAAAAGAAATTCCTGCTCAAAGCGCTCGAAAAAGTGCCTGAAGCGGTCAGGACCCTATATTCGTTCCTGCTTGTCATGTTTGGTTTCAACTTTTTCTATTTTGAAGACTTCAGCAGGAATATCGACGCGCTGAAGGTGATGTTCGGGCTGGCCGGCGCATCATTACCCGCGGCCGATGTATTCCGGCTTGTGGTCAGCTATCTTCCGTTTATCGCAGTGTGTGTGATTTGTTCGCTGCCAGTAAAACGCTTCATCCTGGACAGGGCGGAGAAACTCAGGCTTCCGGAAGGCGTGAGGGCAGCTGCGGCAGCACTTTGCATTGCCATAGTATTTATAATGTCGGCAGCAAGTATAGTGAGCAACAGCTATAATCCGTTCATATATTTCAGGTTCTGACCGGCGGCAAAAAAGCATCTTAAGCGGCGGAGAAGAGGAAAGATATGAAAAAGACTCAACACGCAGTAATATGCACATTTGTTGCATTATTGGCATTGCTTATCGTTTGCTCGCTGTTTGTCGACAGCGACGGGTTTTCTCCTTTCGAGAACAGGTATCTCGGCAGGAAGCCCGAATTGACGATATCAGGCGTATTCTCGGGAGAGTTCATGGACAAGTATGAGACTTTCCTTCTGGACAACTTTTTATTAAGGGAGTTGTCGGTGACCGGTTTCCAGGCTTATGCGGACCTGCTTTACCTGGACCTTTTCACCGGCAGCGAGATCGTGCTTGCGAATGTGGATGTGGATGAATTCGTGAAAGCCGGGGGCCAGGAAGGCATTTCAGCGGCCGGAAACGGGATCGCTGTGGAGGCAGGAAACGAAGGCACCAGTGGAGCGACGGGTGAAAGCGCAGTGTCGGGCGGAAACGCCGACATTACGGCGGGGCAGGATTCAGGCAACTTGCAGGCTCCGGACGGCAGTTCAGCGGAAAGATACGGGCTTGCCGACAGGGCGCAGCAATCCGTCAATGCCGGCACACAGACGGTATCCGCTCCCGGAGAAGCAACTGGGGCAGGTCAGGCAGCGCAAAACGGGGAGCAGGATACTGAAGTACAGCAGGAAGGCCAGTCTGCCGGGGACCAAACCGGCCGGCAGGATGGCGGGGATAATCCCGGAGAAGGAAGTGCCCCTGTAAATGAACAGGCGGACGAACGGCTCAACAATTCACTGATAATAGCAGGCGACAGGGTCATGATGCCGACCGGAGCCTACAACCTGAAGGCGTTTGGCGGGATCCTGTCCGAGTTCGGCGAGATCATGCCGGATCTCAACCTGTATTCGATAACCGGCCCGACAAGCGCTGCTTTCTATGCGTCGAAAAAATACAGCACCGGCAATTATGACCAGAGCAAGGCTGAAGCCATAATTGACCAGAATGCTGATGGTGTCACGGTTGTCAGGGTATTTGACAGGCTGATGGAGCATAAAGATGAGCACATCTATTTCCGGTCTGATGTACACTGGACCGCACTGGGGGCGTACTATGCCTACACTGCGTTCTGCGAAGCGTCAGGACAGGTAGCGGCCGACATAAATGATGATTTCACCAAAGGGACGTATGAACCATTTCTGGGCGGATTATATGCCCAGATATACAAGATGCCGCAGGCATCCAGGCTGAAGAACAACCCTGAAAAACTGGATTACTATATTCCGAGAATCGGGCACCAGCTTACGCTTTATAAGATGGGAAACCTGAAAGACTCGTACAAGGTCGACAGCATCATCAATACAAACTTCAAGAGCCTCGGCGCTTACAAATATTCATGTTTCGCATGGGGAGACCAGCGCATAGAAAGGATCGACACAGACAACCCCAACGGGCGCAAGCTGCTCGTGATAAAGGACTCGTACGGGAGTGCCCTGGTACCGTTCCTCGTACACAACTATTCGCTTATCTATGTCATAGATCCCAAGGGGTTCAATAACGAGGGATGCCTGGATTTCGACGCCAAGGTACTGATAAATGACGAGGGTATAGACGACGTGCTGTTCTGTTTCTCGATCTACGGAAGCGGAAGGAAGATAATACAGGACAGCCTGAAAAGCCTGCTGCTGAGGTGACCGGGTGTATAAGAAAGGACTCCTGCCCTGTTCGGCGGGAGTCCTTTTATTATTGCTGCTTGTCAGATCCATTTATTTATCTTTGTATTCCGTTTGCCTGTCAATACTTGATATCAGCCCTGTCTGTCCATTGATGTTGATATGACCTGTGGTGTGCTTTTTGCAGGCTGGCGTTGTATGCAGGCAATGACGGACTGCCGGACGGTACTGCCGATGCTGCTATTCCGCCAGTACCGCTTTTAGCTTGTTGATGTAGTAACTGAGGTCGCTTTCACCGATATCGAGGTCATCGACTGAAATGCTGACTATCTCGTATTTGACCTGTCCGGCCGGAGTACTTACAGTCACGATGCTGCCGGGTGCGTTGAGCAAAAGCGCCTGACCCATTGGCGACAGGCAGGATGCGTCAAACAGGCCGGCAGAGGATTTCCCGGCATATGGAAGCACGATCCGGCAGTTGATGATTTCCGAATCCTCGAGGTCCTTTATCTGCACTACGCTTCCGATTATGGAAAAAGGACATGAATCAGCGCCGTCTTTTTTAACTTCTGCGTTTTTCAGGAATTTTTCCAGCCTGTTTATATACTCTCTGAAAAATGCTTCGCTCTGCATCGCAGTCTGGGCGTTATCTGAAAAAAGGCTCTTGAGTATCGGTTCCTTTTCCCTCTCTATTTCTGTAATGTGGTCGGCCAAAAGCTTGTACATCCTTTCGGACAGTGCCGTTTTTCGCATTTTCATCTCCCTTTCGATATTTTTGCATGCAAAAACAAACATAAGAAGACACTTCGCAGGCCAAATGCGAAATGTCTTCCTCCAGTCTGGCATTGTTCTTTCTAAATATATGCTAACATAAATGTAAACACATGTCAATGTAGGTTCTCGCTGGAAGAAAGTGAAAAGAGGAAAGGGGACACTCCTCCGCAAGAGGTATTCCTTTGTGGATGAGGAATATCCCCTGAAAAAAGAAAGGGGACGCTCCTTCACATGAGGTGTTTCTCTTCAGTTAAGGAGTGTCCCCATATGATCAGGGTTCCTGTTTCTGGTATTGCAGAAGGTACAGCGAATAATACATGCCCCGTTTGGCCAGGAGTTCCTGGTGGGTACCGGATTCCCTGACCTTTCCCTTGTGCAGCACTATTATCTTGTCGGCGTGCTGGACTGTTGAAAGCCTGTGGGCGATCACGATGGTGGTCCGGTTCCTGGTGAGCTTGGCAAGGGCGTCCTGTATCAGCATTTCAGTCTCCGTATCGATATTCGAGGTCGCTTCATCCAGCACCAGTATTTTGGGATCGAATGCCAGAGCCCTGGCAAATGCGAGCAGCTGCCTCTGTCCGGCGGAGAATGTGGCCCCGCGCTCCATCACTTCCGTATCGTAACCCAGCGGGAGTTTGCTTATGAATCCGTCGGCATTGACATACCTGGCGGCTTCCCTGACTTTATCATCAGTGATGCTTTCCTCGTCGAGCCTGATATTGTCCTTCAGTTTGCCGCTGAACAGGAAGACATCCTGGAGCACTGTCCCTGTCAGCTTCCGAAGGTCATCTTTCCTGATATCCCTGGTATTTATGCCGTCTATCAGGATCTCGCCCTTCTGTATTTCATAAAGCCTGCTCAACAGGCTTATGATCGAGGTTTTGCCAGCTCCCGTCGCGCCGACGATAGCGACGGTTTTGCCGGCGGGCACTGTAAAACTGACATCGCGAAGGACCCAGTCGCCTTCATTGTATGCGAACCACACATTCCTGAACTCGATCTCGCCCCTGACGCCGTCCGGTAGGCTGAGCGCACCGGAGTCATCTTCGGCTGGCGTGTCGAGTATGAGGAATATCCTTTCCGCGGCTGCCATCGAGGCCTGCAGGATGTTGTATTTTTCAGCGAGGTCATTGATGGGCTGGAAAAACATGCTTATGTAGTTAACGAATGCATAAAGCACACCGAACTGCAGTGTCCCGTGCAGCACTTCAAGGCCGCCGAACCATATCAGCAGCGAAAGGGCTATATATGACATCATCTCCACGGCAGGGCGGAACAGGCCGAATGTTATGATCTCGCTCATAACTGCCCTGTAGTATTCATGGCCTATCCTGCCGAATCTCTCAAAGTTCTCCTTTTCCCTGTTGAACATCTGGATGACCCGCATCCCTGATATGTTCTCCGATATAGCGGAATTGATCTTCGCCAGCGATGTCCTGACGTTCCTGTACACTTTTCTTATCCTTCTCCTGAAAAATACCGACAGCACTATAACGACCGGCATTATTGCAAGAGAAACCAGAGTCATGGTCACATTAAGTTTGAACATGATCACCACGACGCCTGCGAGTATTGCTATATCTTTCAGCAACGTGACGAGCACATTGGTGTAAACTTCATTCAGCGCCTCAGTATCGTTCGTCACGCGGGTAACGAGTCTTCCGACAGGATTTTTGTCAAAATAGGAGAGGGGCAGCTTCTGCATGTGCGAAAACAATTTCTGCCTGATGTTGAATATGATGGACTGGCCGGCATAGCTCAGGACATATATCTGCAGCAGGTTGAACAGGAAGCCTGAGACCACGAGCAGCAGGAAATATACTCCCATCCTGCTCAGCGAAGCAGCATCGCCTTTCTTTATGAAATCATCGATGGCAACGCCGATCAGGTAAGGTCTTGCCAGGTCTGCAGCCGTCGATGCGAACAGAAGTATTACGGCCAGCGCGAACAGATACCAGTATCGGGCTGCAAATCCCAGCAGCCTTTTCATCAGGCGGAAGTCATATACCTTGACCTGGAGCTCTTCTTCTGCAAAACCTTCGTTTTCCCTGTTGTCATCAGCCATGCTACTCCGCCTCCTCTATTTCATCTGCCAGAAGCTGTTTCGTGTACAGGTCATGGTAATATCCGCCCTGTTCGACAAGCGAATCATGAGTGCCCCTTTCCATGATTTTTCCTTCATCGAGGACTATGATCTCGTCCGCATCCCTGATCGCCGATATCCTGTGGGATACGATGATGCAGGTGCGGTTTTTCATTATTGCTTTCAATTCACGGAGGATGCCCTCCTCTGTTTTTGTGTCGACCGCGGACAGGCAATCGTCCAGTATCAGTATGGAAGGCGACCCTATAATTGCCCGCGCGATGGCTGTCCTCTGCTTCTGGCCTCCGGACAGCGTGACGCCCCTTTCTCCGACGAGCGTATCGAATTTCTGCGGGAATTCCATGATATCGTCATATAAGCGGGCCATTTTTGCTGCTTTTTCTATTTCTTCCATACTGAAGCCCCTGTAGAAATCGATGTTGTTCTTTATCGTGTCTGAAAACAGGAACGTGTCCTGCGGCACGCATCCTATATTGCCTCTCAGAGAAGACAGCGATATATCGTTTATATCAATGCCGTTTATGAACAACGTGCCTTCTGGAGCCGACAGGATCCTCGGGACGAGGTTTATCAGGGTCGACTTGCCGCTGCCGGTTTTGCCTACAATGGCCAGTGTTTTGCCGTGATCCACCGAAAGGCTGATATCTTTCAGCACAGGTTCCCTGCTGCCCGGGTACTTGAATGTCAGGTTCCTGAATTCGATGGCTTTGGTCCCCACGGCGCCGTCCGGATTCTTCCCGCTGACGTCTGCTTTTTCGGATACATGCAGCGCGGCGGCACCGGGGATCACCAGCGTTACGGCTCCTGTTTTGTCCGCTATTTCCGGTTTTTCATCCATCAGTGCATTTATCCTGTCCAGCGACACCGAACCGCGTTTGAATATGTTGGCTACCCATCCGACAGCGGTGATGGGCCAGATCAGCATCCCGAGATAGCTGTTGAATGCTACGAACTCTCCGAGCGATACCGCTCCGTCGATGACCAGCAGGCCTCCATACCAGAGCGCTATGACGAAAGAAAGAGATGATACCAGCATCACGCTGGGGAACATCATGCTCATGATCCTGATGAACCTGAGGTTGGCACGCCTGTTTGCTTCGTTGACGCTTTCGAAGCGTTCTGTCTGGTGGTTCTCCTGCACGAACGATTTGATGACCCTTATCCCCGAGAAATTCTCCCGGGCTGCCTCCGTCAGGTTTGAGAAGGCTTCCTGCTGCCTTTGGATGGTGCTTTGCATGATTCTCATATATGAAAACACCAGGATGCCCAGGACAAGGATCGGTGCGAAGCTGGCCGCGGTCAGCCTGAGGCCGCCTGTCTGGAGCATCATCACAAGGGAAGCGACGGGCATGAGCAGGCAATCCACGGCAAATATGACTCCCTGTCCCGTGGCCATCGTGACGTTGTTCATGTCATTCGTCACATGAGCCATGATGTCTCCGGTCTTGTGCGTATTGAAATAATTGGCCGAAAGCTTC
>Ga0116165_1002586_pt1 | contig 12736 bp, 14 predicted proteins | sample AD_JPNMR1_MetaG_FD_89885 | JGI IMG/M metagenome (GOLD analysis project Ga0116165, IMG submission 89885) | Active sludge microbial communities of municipal wastewater-treating anaerobic digesters from Japan - AD_JPNMR1_MetaG | ecosystem: Engineered > Bioreactor > Anaerobic > Digestate | place...
GGAAACCTTGTACTTGGAGACCTTTCAGGAAAAAAGGTTGTGGCAATGCAGGGAAGGTTCCATCTTTACGAGGGTTATTCTGCCTTACAGATAGCACTTCCTATAAGAGTAATGAAATTTTTGGGGGTAACAACTCTCATTGAATCAAATGCTGCGGGTGGACTGAATCCACTTTTCTCAAGGGGTGACCTTATTATCATAACTGACCACATTAATCTTATGGGACATAACCCTCTTATTGGTTATAACGATGAAAGGTTCGGACCAAGATTCCCTGATATGAGTATGGTATATGATAAGGGATTGATAGAAGTTACTGAAAATACAGCTCTTGAATTGAAAATTCCTGTAAAAAAGGGTGTTCTTGTGGGACTTACAGGACCGAATTTAGAAACAAAGGCAGAATACCGTTTTTTGCGGATGATAGGTGCTGATATGGTATGTATGTCCACTGTACCTGAGGTTATAGCCGCAGTCCATTCAGGATTGAGAATATTGGGTGTTTCAGTAATAACCGATATGTGTCTTCCCGACGCCTTAAAACCTGTATCCCTGGATGAGATAATTGAGATTGCCTCAAGGGCTGAACCAAAATTGACAGAACTTATAGAAAAGGTTATAATAAAAATTTAAGGGATATATGACCAAAAAAGAGAAAAGAACCGAGAAGAAGGAAAGACAGGAAAAAAGAACGATAAGGTGCAGGAACTGTTTTATGGTGGATAGCTATACATCAGAGGAGCAGAAATGTAAACACTGCGGAGCAAAGATATTCATCATAGACAGTGTGTAATATATCGTCTTTTTCTGGAAGGCAGATTGACAGACGGTAGGTTTTACAGGAGTAGCGAGTAGAAAAACAGTTTTAACTTTTCTATTTACGGATTTCAGTAAATCCACAGGAATGGAGGTGAAAATTTTTTAATGCGGAGAAACCCTGACTTTGAACGTATATTCAAACAGTTCAAGAGAGATGTGGAGAGAGAGGGGATTATACGGGAGATAAAGAAAAAAGAGTTTTACGAGAAACCCAGCCAGATAAGAAGAAGGCGAAAAGCAAGAAAAGGAAGGAGGGCCCCTGTAAGATAAAAAATGACTTCCCATCCTGCAGTTTATACCCTTTCTTTTAATTCCTGTGTTGACCATACATTCTATCTCAATTCCATCAGGTTTGACGATATCAACAGGATAGAAAAGTCACGTGTGGATGCCGGAGGTAAGGGGCTGAATGTTGCACGTATGCTCCATATTCTTGGTTATCAATGTGAAGCACTCACATTTCTCGGTGGTCCAAACGGGACAATATTAAAAAAACTTCTTGAGGATGAGAGAATCCCTTTCAGATATGTCCCTATTAAAGGGAATACCAGAAGTATATTCAACTTTATTGCAGGGAAAAAGGTATTAAGGATTAACGAAAAAGGACCTTTAATATCCAGAAAAGAAAAGGATGCCTTTCTCAATCTTGTTTATTCTCTAAATTTTTCAAAGGGAGACATCCTCTCTATTTCAGGAAGTGTTCCACCCGGGATAGAAAAAAGTATCTGTAGAGATATAATTAAAAAATTGCGGACAAAAGGAGGTATCGTTACCCTTGATACAGATGGAGAAACTCTGAAAGAGGGAATTAAAGGAATCCCCCATATTATAAAGCCAAATCTGTGGGAATTAACCAGAATTACAGGAAGAAGAATACGGTCTTTTCACTCTCTTAAAGATACCCTGAATTCTCTTATAGATAGCGGTATATCCACAGTTCTTCTGACCAACGGTGAAAATGGAGCAATACTATTTTCCAGAAAACACTTCCTTTATGGCAGGCCACCTGCTGTCAAAGTATTAAGCACCATTGGTTGTGGAGATGCATTTCTTGCTGGCTTTCTCTACGGATACTGCAAAAATAAGCCCCCTGAAGAATGTCTGCGTCTTGCTGTGGCTGCAGGAACAGCAAAAGTTTTAAAAGAAGGGACCAGTATGCCGGGCAGAAGTGATGTAATGAAAATACTTAAAAAGGTAAAAATTGTTAATGCATCTGAAACTACCACTCTATCTTTCTTTTAAGAAAAGTATTATAACCGCCCCGATAACACTCTGAATAATAACACTCACAAGAAATATGATAGAAAGTGCAAAGGCATTTTCTTTGCCCATAGAGGAAGAGAAGAAGTACATATAGGTGAACTCTCTTATACCAAGTCCCCCAAGAGATGGAACAAGTGTTGCTGTCCAGATAAGAGGAATATATATAAAAAACATAGAAATAGAAACACTTCCTGATTGGTTCCAGAGGATAGAAAGAGCCATAAGATAGTTATTCAGGATAGATATTGCCTGCAGAGAGAAACTTACAAAAGCCGCATATAAAAGCCACTTTCTTGCAGAAAAGTACCTGTTAAAGGCGCTGTATGTATTCTCAAGGGTCTCCTTCAACCGGTCAGGAATAAATCTTTTAACCTTTAAATAGAAAAATGAAGCAAAAGCTCTGTATGAAAAGAATATGAAGATGAAGAGTAAAAAAAAGATTAGAAATAAAAGAAAGTATTTTACTTTTACAGGGATATCCGGAGTTAAAAGTCCTGCCACCACTCCCATTGTTATAACTGTAAGTGCGCCTATAAACCTGTCTATCAGAACGGAACTGCCTAAAAGCAGTTTATTCTCTTCTCCCCTGACAAGGTAAAATACCTTTGCTATGTCTCCGCCTGCCCCTGTTGGCAGGAAGTTATTGAAAAGCATTCCCACCATATTGAGTTTCCAGATATTTATATACCGAATTTTATCTGCCTTTACCTGCCCTTTAAGAAAAAGATACCATCTGAAGGCAAGAGGGAAAGAGAGTAAAACTGCTATAAGAAGCGATAAGACAGCAAGAGGAATATAACATCCCTTCAGTGTAGTGTAAAGCAGGGAGAGGTCAATTTTTCTGAAGACAAGATATAGAAAAAAGATACTTATAGATACCTTTAAGAGTTGTTTTAAACTATTTTTTTTCATCTTCAGTTGCCGGTATCTTTTTCATTTTTTTGACATATTCTTCTTTTATCTTATGCAGGATGCCATTTACAAACTTCGGAGATTCCTTTGTGCTGTATTTTTTTGCCAGTTCTATTGCCTCATTTATGGAAACCAGTTCTGGTATCGTATCAACAAATAACATCTCAAAGATAGCAATTCTCATAATATTTCTATCTATATATGGCATCCTTTTAAGTGACCAGTTGATAGAGTATTCTGATATCTTGCTATCTATAAAAGTCAGGTTTTTAATGGTGCCCTGTATAAGAAGCCGTGCAAATTCTGCTATCTCATCATCTTCTATTCCCTGCTCTTTCAGGAAAGAACTTATGGTATCTTCACTGAATTCGTTTAACTCATCCCTTATCTCCATCTGATAAAGAAATGCCAGTGTCAGCTCTCTTGCCTTTCGTCTTTTCATCTTCCGTCTTTCAATTACAGGATGGGAGAAAGATTTGCCATTTCAATGGCTGAAAGGGCTGCAAACCACCCTTTGTTTCCCATCTTTGTTCCTGCCCTTTCTATTGCCTGGTCTGTTGAGTCCGCTGTAACCACACCAAAAGATACCGGGGTCTTACCCTGAAGATTAAGTTGTGTTACCGCCCGTGCTATCTGGGAACTGACATACTCAAAGTGTGGGGTCTCCCCCCTTATTATCGCTCCCAGACAGATAATCGCATCATACTTCCCGCTTTCAGCCATCTTTGAAACAGCAAAGACCGCCTCAACACTTCCTGGTACCCAAGCGATATCAATGCTCTCTTCACTGCCATTATGCCTTTTTATACAGTCAATAGCCCCTTCTAAAAGCCGTTTTGAGATGAATTCATTAAACCTGCTGATAACAATACCAAATTTCTTACCTTTTGCATCCAGAATTCCTTCTTTTGTTTTCATCTCTGCCTCCTGTTTTTCCCCTTTTTACGCCTTTTCTCCTATATAATATGGCCTAACTTTCTCTTTTTCGTCTCTATGTAGTTTTTAGAATAGGCAGTATATTTTACCACAATAGGAACCCTTTCTACTATTTTAATACCATATCCTTCAAGTCCAACAACCTTCCTCGGGTTATTGGTAAGCAGTCGTATCCTTGTAAGTCCGAGGTCAGCGATTATCTGGGCACCAATACCATAGTCCCTCAGGTCTTCCGGAAAACCAAGATGTAGATTTGCTTCCACTGTATCAAGTTTTTTTCTTTCCTGAAGATAGTATGCCCTTAATTTGTTCTCAAGTCCTATGCCCCTTCCCTCCTGTGGCAGATAGATTAAAACACCTCTCCCTTCCTCCTCCATCATCTCCAGTGCCTTCTGCAACTGTCTGCCACAATCACACCTCTGAGAATGGAAGATATCCCCTGTAAGGCACTGTGAATGGACACGGACAAGAATACTGTCATTTTTATCTTTCAGTTTAAGATTCCCTTTTACGAGAGCAAGGTGTGGGTTGCCTTCTATCTTGTCTCTGTAAAGTACAAGTTTAAACCTGCCAAAGTCAGTTGGAAGATGCACGGATAAGACCCTTTCTACCAGCTTTTCTCTTTTTCTACGGTACTCAATGAGGTCTTTTATGGTAACAATTTTCAATCTGTGCTTCTTTGCAAACCTTATAAGGTCAGGGATACGTGCCATCCTTCCATCATCTTTCATTATCTCACACATTACACCGGCAGGATATAGCCCTGCAATTCTTGTTATATCCACTGCTGCCTCTGTATGCCCTGCCCTTACAAGTACACCACCATCTTTTGCCTTTATGGGAAATATATGCCCCGGTCTTGCAAGGTCTTCTGGCTTCGTGTCTCTGTCTATGAGAAGTTTTATTGTCAGTGCCCTGTCGTATGCCGAGATACCGGTTGTGCCACCTTTTGCCGGGTCAACTGAAACAGTAAAATCAGTTCTGTGCAGTGCAGTATTGTCAGGCGCCATAGGTGGAAGGTGAAGTTGTTCTATTCTTTCTCCTGTAAGTGCTACACATATAAGCCCGCGTGCATGCTTTGCCATAAAATTTATATCTTCAGGCATAATCTTTTCTGCTGCCTTAACAAGGTCGCCTTCATTCTCCCTGCTCTCATCATCCACGACAATAATAAACTTACCTTTTCTTATATCCTTTATTGCTTCCTCAATTGTGCTGAATACCTTCTTCATATATTCGTCTCTCCTGCAAAATTTTTTCTATATGTTTTGCTGTTATATCCACTTCTATATTCAACATATCCCCGGGCCTCCGATATCTGATATTTGTATGATTTATTGTATACGGGACTATAAAAATCCTTATCTCTCTTCCTTTCAATTCTGCAACTGTTAAAGAAATACCATCAACTCCGATAGAACCACGGCAAACCACATATCTCTGAAATCTGTCAGGCATATCAAGTCCCATTACAGCCGTATCCCTTTCTTTATGAAGGTACTTCAGATGTGTCTTAAAATCAATATGTCCTGTAAGAATATGCCCCCCTATTCTTTCTCCTGATTTCAATGCCCTTTCAAGGTTTACACAATCACCAATCTTTATTTCTGAAAAATTTGTCTCCTTCAACGTCTGCCTGCTTAAAGAAACGGCAAAAACTTTATCCTTCAACCTTTCCACTGTAAGACATACACCATTAACAGAGATACTATCCCCTTCTTTTAACCCATCAAATACTTTATCAGCACTGACCTCACACAACCAGACACTCCCTGCCGGAGATATCTTTTTTATCTTCCCAACCTCTTCAATTATTCCTGAAAACATGGCCTGCCTCTTATAAGGAGGTCATTTCCTATCATCTTTCTCTCATAATACTCTACAATGATTGCTTCAGAGATATGCCCCCTTTCTTTTCCAGTAATTGGGATAAGAGCGTTCTTACCGCCAAGTATCTTATTTGCTATAAAAACCATTATCTCATCAACCAGTTTCGCTTCCCAGAATGAGGTAAGGGTATAACTTCCCCCTTCAACCATAATGATACCTATATCCCTTTTATAGAGTTCGTCCATCAAAACTTTCAGAGAGAGCCCGCTGTCTTCCATAGGGATTTTTATAACATCACACCCTTTTTTATTAACAAAATATCTTACCCTATCCTCTGACGCTCTTTCTGAAATAATCAGTAGAACATTAGCAGATGGGTTTTCCCAGACCCTCCCTTTTTCAGGTATTCTAAGATAAGGGTCTATTACTATTTTCCAGTATCTTTTTTTCTCTATAACCCCTTTTCCTGTCTGGAAAGATGGTGGAATATAGTCAAGGGAAGGGTCATCATTTACCACCGTATTTATCCCTGCGACAATACCATCCACTTCAAATCTCATTATCCTGACGCGTCTTCGCGATTCTTCTCCTGTAATCCATTGTGAACTACCTTTATATGTGGCTATCTTCCCATCCAGGGTCTGTGCCCACTTCAAAATTATATATGGTCTCTTTTTTGTTATATAAGTCATATATGGTTTGTTTAAATCCTCCGCTTCCTCTCTGAGAATCCCTTTTCTGACAGTAATACCATTCTTTTCAAGTTCTTTAATGCCCTTCCCTGCAACCATGGGATTCGGGTCTTCCATTGAACAGATAACCTCTTTTATCCCCGCTTCTATAATTGCCTTCGTGCAGGGTGGTGTCTTACCGTAATGACAGCAGGGTTCCAGATTAACATAAAGGGTTGCTCCTTTTGCCTTATCCCCTGCCTGTTTCAGCGCCTCTATCTCTGCGTGGGGCATCCCGAAGGCATTATGCCAGCCCTTCCCGATAACACGCGACCCTTTTACTATAACCGCACCCACCATAGGATTAGGACTTACAAGCCCCCTGCCTCTTTCTGCAAGTTTCAGTGTTTCTTTTATAAATTCTTTATGCTCTCTCATTCCTTGTTAATTTCCACCACACACTTTAGCACTTCACCGCTTCTCACCATCTCTATACCTTCATTTATCCTTTCCAGTGGCAGCACACAGGATATAAATTTCCCTGCTTCAATTTTCTTCTCGGATATAAGTTGTGCTGCTTTAATAAAGTCCTTTCTGTTTGAGGCAAATGCACCGAATACAGAGAGTTCTTTATAGTGTATAAGGTTGGCATCTATATTGATAAATGAATCGTCCTTGGGTAGTCCGCCAAATAAACTTATCCTTCCTTTTGAACCAAGTATTTCCAGCCCCTCAATCTGTGCCTGTTTCGCCGGGCAGGCAGTGATTACAACATCTGCTCCATAACCATCCGTAAGCCGTCTGACCTCTTCCTTCACACTCACCTTTTTCGGGTCAAGCAGAATGATATCGCCGAAGTTTTTCCCGAACTTTTCAAGCCGTTCATAGGCAGGGTCTATCATTATAACCTTTGCAGCACCTTCTGCCTGAGCAAGCACAGCATGCATAAACCCTATTGGACCACCGCCGTATATAACCACTGCATCTCCTCTCCCTATATTCAGGTAACTCTGCCCGTTAATTGCACAGGAAAGTGCTTCTATTAAAGCCCCCTCTTTCAGTGAAATGCCTTCAGGAAGTTTAATCACTGCCTTCTGTTCCACCGCGGGGGTAGGTATTATAAGGTATTCAGCGTAGCCACCGGGATAGAAATACCCTATCGCTTTTGTATCAGGGCAGAGATTATAAAACCCTTTACTGCACATCTTACATCTTCCACATCCAATAGATGTCACCACAGCAACCTTATCCCCCTTTTTTATCTTTTCAGGATATCTGACATCTGAACCAATCTCTTCTATTACACCTGTAATCTCATGACCTATAACAGCAGGAGGAATAACCTTTTTGTGCCCTGAAAGATATATTCTTACGTCTGTACCACATATAGCACAATAGTGAACCTTCACCTTTACCTCTTCCGGCCCACATACAGGTGTTTCCACATCTTCTACCCTTATATCTTTTATTCCATAATAGACCGCTGCTTTCATAGTCCCTCCAGAGGTTATGGTAAAATATTTTTATGAAAAAATTTATACCTTTTTTCCTTATCCTGTTACAACCAGTTTTTTCCGGGAGTTCGCCTGTGCTTTATTTTACCCCAAACAGCAAAACAGACCAAATGTTAATTTCCCTTATTGAAGGTGCGGAGAGTTCTGTATATATAGCAGGGTATTCTGTTTCATGGAAAGAGCTCACACCGCTGATTAAAAAGAAAAAAGATACTATAGAGATAAAAATTATAACCGATAAGCGATGGGAAGACCTGCCGGAGAAGATATTAAAGGTATATCAAAAACCGGGCTTGTTTCATCCAAAGTTCATAACTGTTGATGGTAAGATAGTCCTGATTGGCTCAGGGAATTTTACAGATGAAGGGCTCCATCTCCATCACAATCACTTTCTTCTCATACAGGATACAAAAATAGCCGAATTTTTCAGGCAAAAATTTATTTCCTGGTGGAATGATACACCTTCAGAGGAGGTTTATGAAGACCATATATACCAGATATATTTTTCTCCTGAGACAAACTGTGAGTCCATTATTATACAGAATATATCAGACGCAAGAGAATCCATACATTTTCTTAACTACCATTTTACATCAGAAGAGATAGCAAAAGCCATTATAAAAAAGAAGTTGTCAGGTGTGGATGTATATGGAATACAGGAGGGCTCAACAATAGAGCCATACTCTGTCTTTTATCCACTTTCTGACTATGGCTGTAAATTAAAGAAAAGCAACAGAGCCGGCTTTCTTCACGATAAATTATTTATTATTGATGAAAAGATAGTTATCACCGGTTCTTATAATCCCACTGCTTCGGCAAGAAGAAACACGGAATGCCTCATAATAATAAAAGATAAACAGACCGCAGAAAAATTGCTTGAGGAGTGGAAAAAACTGTGGCTTTTCTATTCTCTCCCCTGAATCTCATTCTGTTCGTTGTTCGTTGACTATTAACTACCGACTACAAACACGCTTTTATCTTCCAATCTTTCTTTTTATCTCTCCTGCCCTACCTGTCTCACCTTTACAAATTTCCCTTTCTGATACGACTCCTTTGCTGCAAGGCAGGTATATACACTTGCCAGTCCTGTTTCTATGGGTGTCCTTGAAATATATTTACTGTCTTTCACAAGTTTTACAAGGTCTCTGGCAAGTTCATAGTCGCCACCAAAATGTGCAAGCCCAGGGTCTGTTTTAACAGTGTCTGAAAATGGTTTGTGGTGTCTTACATATTCCAGTTGATTTTTATACCAGTCAAACTTTACAGTCCCCATATAACCGCTCACAGTTGCACCCCTTGCACCTGCATCCCTTCTGGTAAAGAAAACCTGTGTATATACTCCGTGTGCACCGGAAGGAAACTCAACAATCGCACTGGATGTATCTTCATTGGTACCTGTTTCCACAGAACCGCAGTCAACACTGAAAAGGCAGAAGTGGTCTCTCTCATGAGGACCTGAATGGTTCCTCTTCCTGTTCTCAGGACTTTCAAGACAGGCCTCAGATTCCTTACACTGTGAACACTTCAAGCCCGAGGGTTTTTTCCCACCGAATACCTTCTGAAATGTCGCCATTGCCCCTATCCTCACAACTGGCATCCCCATAAGATACATCATATAGTCAAAGTCATGGGTCGCCTTCTGCAGAAAAAGCCCCTGTGTTATCTTGTAGTTACGGTATTCCTCCTCCCAATAGACGGTCCCATAAGGTACATAGTTCCATGCCATAATATGGACCGGCTCGCCTATTGAATCCTTCTCTATCAATTCCCTTGCAAAAACGCACAGAGAAGATACCCTTAAAGGAAAACTCACCACCACCCTGCACCTTGAATTTTCAAATGCCTTTTCCAGGGCTAACGCCTGCTGCATATTAATTGCTACCGGTTTTTCAAGAAAAAGAGGTATATCATATTTTGCTGCCTGTATTGCATAAGGTGCGTGAAGATTACACCTTGTCCCGATAAACAACGCATCCGGCTTTGCCTTACGCACCATCTCATCCAGTGTTTGATAAAATACAGCCCTTTCTCTATCCTCTTCTGAAAGCCGTTCCCTTGCACCCTTCTCATCAGGGTCAACAACTCCTGTTATCTGGATATCCGGTTCTACCTGTTTAATAGAACCATAGATAACTCCACTTATCCTCCTTCCCAATCCTACTACCCCTATCTTCATTTTTTCTGCCTCCTGTTAAGTTTTAAACTCTATAAGATTATTCTAAACCCTCTCCGATGTCAAGGAAATTTGATATCATAGGAAAAGTATATTAAAATTCAGGAGAATAGATTTATCAGGAAGGCAAAATGACAAAGAAAGGATAAAAATGATAAATTCTAAAAAATTGAAGGAAGTAGCAAAAAAGTCAGGGGCAGACCTTGTAGGAATTGCATCAATGGACAGGTTTGATGGTGCACCAAAGCAGATGGACCCCAGATATATCAATCCTGATGCAAAAGCACTGATTGTTATAGGTACAAGGATACCGAGGGGAACTCTAAGGGGGATAGAGGAAGGTACTTACTTTCTTTCATACTCTTCAATGGGATATGGCGGCATTAACAGGATATACAACCCTATGGTCCTGTGGAACCTTACAAGATATATAGAGGATGAGGGCTACGAGGCAACACCTGTTCCCAATGATTACTACAACTGGCCTGCCATTGACTATGCCACAGGTAAGATAAAAGAAAACTGGTCAAGACCTGTATCCCCTGACAGGCCAGCACCTGATGTATTTATACATTTCCGGATTGCTGCCTATCTTGCAGGGCTTGGAGAGATAGGGTATAGCAAACTTTTACTAACCCCTGAATTTGGACCAAGGCAGAGGTTTGCCTGCCTTTTAACAGATGCTCCACTCCAACCAGACCCAATCTATGAAGGACCCAAAATATGTGATAGATGTATGCTCTGTGTAAAGGAATGTTCAGAAAATGCTATAAGTGCAACAGAAACAGTAAAGGTAAAGATAGCCGATAGAGAATTAGAGTGGGGAAAGTTAGATATTGAAAGATGCAGCAGGGGATTTCAGGGGAGTAATAAGAAGTTTAATCCCTTTACAGGAGAACCACAGGAGGTTATTGTATATTCACGTGCACTTGAAGGAGCAAAGGGATGTATCCGTGCCTGTATGATACATCTTGAAAAGGAAGGGAAACTGAAAAATAAATTTAAAGAGCCGTTCCGTAAGAGAAAACACTGGGAGATGCATTGGGAATAAAGTTCTCTGTAGGTTATCAGTTGATAAAAGAAGGTAAACTTTTCAAAGATGTTGTTGAGGAATTTAAAGAAAAAATAGAAGAGGTATATTTTCCCTGGCTGAACATTCCGACGGGAAGGGGGCCCTTAGGAGATGAAGCAGGTTATATCAACTGGGAAGCACAGCAGCAGTTAGAGTATGAACTTAAGGCAATAAAAAAGGCGGGTATAAAACTTAATCTCCTTCTCAATGCATCCTGCTATGGCAGGTTATCTCTTTCAGCAAATCTTGCAAATACTGTTATATCTATTATTGAATATCTGAAAGAAACCACAGGTCTTGATTCTGTAACTGCATTTTCTCCTGTGATTGCTTATGTGATAAAGAGAAATTTCCCTGATATAGAGGTAAGGGCATCTGTAAATATGCGGTTGGGAACTGTAAGGGCAATGGAATATGTGGCAGAATTGTTTGACAGTTTTGTAATGCAGAGAGAATATAACAGGGACTTTGAAAGGATAGAAGAACTCAAAGGATGGTGTGAAAGAAACAGTAAGGGATTGGGTATCCTTGTAAATAGCGGATGCCTTAACTTCTGTGCTGTGCAATTCTTCCACGACAATATGATATCCCATGAAAGTGAGATTTTTTCCACTGCCAATATCACAGAAGAGATATCAGGGAATTGCTGGTCGTTATATAAAGACCAAAAAAACTGGGCAAAAATCCTTCAGAACTCATGGATAAGGCCTGAGGATATACACAACTATAAAAATTATTTCGCTGTTGTGAAATTAGCAACAAGAATCAATCCTGCTCCTGAAAAGATTATAAAGGCATACTGCGAAGGACGTTTTGAAGGGAACCTGCTTGACCTTTTTGAGCCATCCCACAGCAAACTTCTTTTACCCTATATCATTGATAACTCAAAATTCCCACCTGACTGGTTTGAAAAGACCAGTACCTGCGATAAAAAATGTGACAGTTGTTCCTACTGCGCAGAGACCCTGAAAAAGGTTCTTGTAAAACAGTTCTGAAAAAGCCCTGATGCCGTATTGACGGGGAAGCCACTGGCGGGATATAATACTCTGACAAAGTAAAGGAGCGTCTATGGGAAAACACAGAAATGAGATGAAGAAAATACATAAAAAGAAGATAAAGAAGGCAAAAGAAAAACTGAAGGCATTTGAAACACGGAATATACCATTTGGAAAACTGAACAGGTTAGCAAAAAAGATTTTTTTAAAGCGCCTGAAGGCGGGCTATGAATTCCCTGCAAAAATTTCATCCTGAAATACATAGTTTTACCTTTTGACTTTTTACTTTTGGTTTTTATTATATATCCGGAGAGGTCGCATAGTGGCCGAGTGCGCGCGCTTGGAAAGCGCGTATTCGCTTTTAGCGAATCGTGGGTTCGAATCCCACCCTCTCCGCTCAGGTGGTATATTCCGAGCACATCCTTTACACAATATTCCGAGCACATAGTTTACACATTAAGGAAATAACAGAAGGATATACTGCTTCCATATCAAAATTACACAACGGGTCATCAGACGTGATTGAACCTGTGAATTGACAAATTAATAAA
>Ga0116165_1002592_pt1 | contig 12715 bp, 13 predicted proteins | sample AD_JPNMR1_MetaG_FD_89885 | JGI IMG/M metagenome (GOLD analysis project Ga0116165, IMG submission 89885) | Active sludge microbial communities of municipal wastewater-treating anaerobic digesters from Japan - AD_JPNMR1_MetaG | ecosystem: Engineered > Bioreactor > Anaerobic > Digestate | place...
ATATAATGATATAAGGTACTTAGGAGAAACAAAAGAAATAAAGTATCTACGTATTGCTTAGGCAAGAAGTAGTAGAAGGTGTGAACCCACCCTATCGAAAGGTAGTTGCTTAGTTAGTGTATTACTATACTTCCGTTGCTTGCAACGAAGATATGTAACAACATATCCGTGAAGGTAGTAATACATGATGCTAAGAAACTCCAACCTCTAAGCGAAGCGTAGGTTGGAGAGGTTCATTAAATCTTCTATAGACGTAAAAATATAAGTAGCTCCATTAACATCGAAAATATTATGAGGAGAATTTCCTCCCCGTATTTTTTCGCAAACCCGATGAATAGATTTAAGACTGTTTCGCATAATAAGGTTAGCGTTAGAGGGCCTGTGTTGAATAAGAAAATTTTTAAATTCTTCTTTAATTCTAAAGAAGAAGTAGAACATTTGCTTATAATTGATAAAAAAACTGGAAAAGTATACATAGCTGTAGAAGAGAAAGAGGACAAATCTATTGACAAATAGATAATAATTATGTTATAATTTAAGTGTAAAAAGAAGGAAAGGAGGCAGATATGTTTTTTTTCGAGCTTAAAAAAGAGCAGGTATTAAAAATAAAACACTTTTTCCTGTCAGAAAAATATAGGGAAAAAGAGTTTTTGTTTGTTCTAAAATTAGAAGGAGATAATGTTACCCTTCTTTCTAAAAAAGAAGGGACATTAACAAAAATAGCTGTAAACAACGAAGAGATGGAAAAAATAAAGGAACTTTGTTATGCAAACTTTGGGAAAATTGTTTTGGTTCATAACCATCCTTCAAGTCCAGTTCCTATTCCTTCAAAAAACGATTTAGAAATAATCTATTCTTGTACTTTCCCTTATTTGGATTTTATTATCATCAATCATTCATTGGATACCGTTTTTTCCTATAGGGAAAATAAGTATTTTTGGAATTTAATAGAGGAGTAAGTAAATGGTTAAGATATATTCACTAAATGGGAATATTTTACTTTCTATTTTTAAGACAAACAAATTTAGCGAGATATTAAATATGTGTAAAACTATAGGGAATAACCGCTTCTCTGCATCCGAGAAGGCTTGGGTTTTACAAAAAGATAAAGTAGAACAGATTATAGAAAAAGTTAAAAATTTAGGGGAATCTGTCGAAATAACAGATTCTGCTAAACAGCTTCTTCAAAAGTTCAAAGAAGAGAATTTTGAAAAGGAATTTCCAAAGCAATATTTAAAAGTTCCTCCGATAGTAGGAAAAGAACCTTTCCTTAATTTTCAATTGGAGGATATTCAAAAAGCTTACAATAAAAAAAGATTTGCAATATTTAACGATACAGGAACAGGAAAATCTTATATTATTCTTTCTGTTTTAAATGCTTTTTTGAATGAAGGAAAAATTAATAAAGTGTTGTATATAACCTCTAACTCAGGAGTGTGGGATATATATAATAAATTTCCAATTTTTTCAGATTTTAAAAAAGAGGAGTTAATAATAGGTAATAAAAAAGTAAGGCGACCTTTCGAGCAATTCGATAAAAAAGTTGTTATATGTAATTATCGTTCTCTTTTACTTATGGCAAATGATTATGATAATAATATTACTCAATTTTCTAATAAAGTAAAAGAGTGGGTAGGAGATAAATCAAAAGCTGTAATAGTTTGCGACGAAAGCCACAATATCGCAAATATTAATGCTAAGCAAACAAAAGTTGTGCATGCTATAAAAGGTTATTTTGATTATCGATATGCTCTCACAGGGACACCGGCAGATAAAAAAGAAAAATATTATAGTCAATTAGGATTTTTAGACGAAAATCTTATTCACGGTAAAAATTATTTTCAATGGCTTAACTATTATGCTTATATTGGTAATGCTTTTTCAAAAATTGCAATAAATAGTTGGAAAGCAGATAAATTAAAAGAACTACAAGCCATTGTAAGTCAAAATTGTACTAGAAGATTAGCTAAAGATGTTTTATTACTTCCCGATAATGTTGAAAAAACAATTAACGTTGATATTCTTCCTGAACATTACGATATTTATGTAAATTACGCAAAAGAATATTTACGAAATAAATTTTCTGGAAGTAATAAAATATTAACTAAAGATTTTATGGCTTGTGTTCCTGCTTTGATATTGCCGCTGGATAATCCTACAGCAGTTTCTTATGAAAATCTTTCTTCTTCATTAGCGAATATGATAAGAAAATTTAATTTTGAAAAGCATCACATTAAAGTAGAAATTGTAAAGGATATATTAGAGGATATATCAGAGGAAAAAGTTATTATTTGGACTTCGCATCCTTCCGTTGCAGAAAAGTTACAAGAAATTTTCAAAAAAGAAAATCCTCTTGTACTAAATGGTACTGTAAAAGTTCCCGCTGGTATGACTCTTGATGAATACAAGAATAAAATTATAACAGAATTTCAAGAAAAAAAAGAACATAGAATTTTAATTGCAGGTGTTCAAGTTTTAAACTCCGCTGTTACAATTACAAAAGCTTCTGTACAGATTTATTTTGATACAGATTTTAATTATGTTACAACAAAGCAATCACAAGCTCGTATATATCGTATTGGGCAAGATAAAACAGTACATACGTTTAAGATAATAGCAAATGGTACATTGGATGTAACACGAAATAAATTAATGGAAAATAAAAATTATGTAAATGAAAAATTTTTGTCAAATGAGTATATTGATAACGACATGGCAGAAAGTATTTTGTTTGGGAAATAATACTAATTAGAGATAAGGAGTAAAAATGAATATTATAAATAGAATAGCTACTTTTATTGAACATTCTCCTACCGCAGAAAAAAGAAGAGAAAATCTAATTAAGGTTCTTTCTCAACTTAATATTTCTTTTTCCAAACAAACTTTTAAAGAAGGTTATAATTTTATAGCTAAAGGAACAGGAAATTTATGGTTTTCTGCGCACTATGATACTGTCGATCCTCAATTTTCTGCATTAGATAATACAGGGTCAGTTTTTTCTTTAATTTATTTGAAAATGAAAATTCCTTCTGCTAATGTTGTTTTCTTTGATAGGGAAGAACCTCCTTTTATGGGGAAAGGCTCCGAGCATTTTGCATTAACTAGCGGGCATGGGATAAAAATGGTTAATTTAGATGTTATAGGGAAAGGGAATACTTTTTTGTTAAAAGAATTTAATAATTCTTTTACAAAAGAAGCGAAAGCAATACTACAGCTAGATACTTATCAAATGCCTTTTACAGATGCTGATATTTGTAATAAACTTGGAGTTGAATCTATTATGTTAGCTGGAGCTTATAAGCTTCATGATGGAACTTATGATACCAGCCACTGGAGATTTTGCCACTCTCCTAACGATATTCCGTCTGTTTTAGAGTTAGAACAATTTGTAAAAATGTTTGATATTCAGAAAACTTTAATAAATTATTTTGGTTAAAATAATTAATTAACAATTAAAGAGTTGATAAATTAAATTTACTAATTAAAAAAAGGAGAATTTATATATGACAGATAATGATTTTATAACATTAATTCAAAGAAATCAATCTTTTAAAGATATTAATAGTTCTCAAGTTCATTCAGCTTGGAACAGCGCAAAAGAATTTGTAAAAGCATCTGCTGTTTCTGAAAATGATGTTAATTTTTATCCTTTAGTAATGCAAAAAACAATGGCATTGTTACAAAATAACGGTACAAATAGTAAAGATGAACAGAATAATAATTCTATATTTAAAAAAGAAAACTCTGTTTTTCAAGCTAAGGAAGCGTTAGAAAATATTATCGATAAAAATAATAGAAATCCTAAGTTTAGCAGAACACAATATGTGATGAATATGATAGCTGAATTTAAGGATAAAGGAATTTTAGATTCTGAAATTATAAATAAACTAGTAGATAGATTAAGAGTAAACGCCGATGAAGCAGAAATGTTGTTACAATCTTATAACCTAATTGCGAATGAAACAAAAATAGGAAATAAGCAAGCAACAGCTCCTAAAGAACGACAAGTAGGTAATAAACAAGCCAAATTACAGAAAAAATATTCTCCTGGAACTTTCAATTACTCTAATAAAGATGTTTATGTAGAACAAACTTTGAAGGAAGCTTCTATTAAAGAATTAGAGTACATGGATTGGAGAGAAAAATCTTCTAAAGAAAAAGCTACAGTAAGATTTTTAATTGGAGAACATTTATATGAAATGAATTTTACTTATATGGATAAAGATAGATATAATTGGAATTACGAATGGAAAGAATTGATTAAAATGGGAATTTCTAAAATTTTAATGGTTACTGTAGCTCAGCTTAATGGAAATTTTGATAATCTATCGATTAGCAAAAGTGCATCTAATATCAATTACTTAGTTTCCGATAGTTTTTTTAAAGCAATGAATTTAGCATTTCAAATGTATTTTGAGATGTTTGCTACAACTTCTCAGGTGCAGTTTATAATTTTTAACACTTCTTCTAATAACTATTCTAATTATAATATTGTGCAAAAATACATGAATGAATATTTTATTAAAAAATATAGAAATTTTTCTTTTGATGATATTGTAAGTAACTATTTAACAAATAGTACTCGAATTCCTAACCAAATTTATTATGCTTTTAAAAACAATTCTAAAAATTTACTAATTGAAGAAGAAGATGCTGCTGTACAGAGTACAGATTTTAATAATGCTGTCCCTGAAAATATGATAAAGATAAATATGTTACGATGGAATGATTCTTGGAATCAATATTTTATCGATAAGTTAAAAAAAGGAAACTCCAATGATTGGGAATGATAAAGACAAATGGAAATCTCGAAGATGGTTATTAGCATTATGGGCAAGTTTAAGTATTACTTTTTTACTTGTGTATGGGTTAATTTATCGACCTGAAGTTGATTGGGTTGCTAGTGTTATAAATTTTTTAATAACTATAATTTTAGCTTATATGGGGTCTGAAACTATTACTAAGAATAGTTTTATAAAATATAATAATAATAAAGGAGATATAGATGGCGAAGCTAAATAATAAAAATTATCTTAAAGAAGAGTTAGTTAGTGATAACATTATAGATGGTAAATTAAAATCTAATCAAAATTTTAAAAGAGAAGATTTGGAAGCTATTAATAATTTATATTGTAAAAATATAGTAACAAAAGAGCGAGAAGCATTTAACCTTTTGTGTAAATTTTTATATAGAAATCCTGATTTTAAAGAAAAATACCTTAAAAAAGAAAATGAAGAATTAACAGAAGCTTTTAATATTCTATTGCCAGAAAAAGACAAATCGTATTTCCCAGCCGATAAACGAGATTTTTTAAATGTTTTTAACACTCCTGAAGAATTAATACAATTTTCAAAATCATTTCAATTAGAGATAAAATATCCTGTAAAAATAATGTATGAAGATGATGAATTTATTTTAGTTGAAGTTTTATCTTGGGAATCTTCTAAATATTATGGAACTTCCTGCATTTGGTGTGTGGCTTCTGAGGGTGGGGATTCTTACTGGAAGACATATAGAGACGAATATAAAATGCGAATTTTTATGATACGAAAATACAAAGATAAAAGTGCAGCTTCAGCGGTAGACCGATTTGTAGATGATAGAGCTTTTATTGGAACAGATAAAATGGTTAATTTTTGTATCTCTGTACCTAAGGAGCGAGGAAAAACAAAATATTTGTGTGAATTTAGAAATAGTATAGATACGGTAGTTTCTCGTATCCAAGGGGGTCGTTTTAACGGTGAAGATGTTATTAGATGGTTTTCTCAAAAACCAAATGCCGACCCTGAATTAAAAGAAATATTAAAAGATTGGAGTGAAGTTTTATTAACAACAGATATGTATCCAAATGGTACAGGAAATCTTAATCCTGGAAATCCACTTCCAGCCGGTGCAAAAATTAAAACACAGATAACTCAATTTGAATACTTCTATTCAGCTGATAAAGAAAAAATCACAGATGGTTTAGTTATTGCTGGTCATAGAGACATTAAAGCTTCCTCGATTGAAAGAAGTTTTCATCTTGATATTAATGAAAGATTTTTAACTTTTTATGCTCCATTCCATGAATTTTTAAGAAAAGATAATAAAAATGCTATTGGATTAGCGCAAATTTTGATTGATGCTCTTCCTGAAGAGGATTTGAAGAAATTACCGTCGTTAATAGCAGAAGATAGTATAATTTTTGTAGCCCCAGCCTCTTGTATAGGGTCATATTTATCAACCTCAAAGTTTGATGATTATATAGAAGAAAATGGTATTACAAATATAACAATCCCTAATACGTTTTGGGAACAGATATTTTCTAATTTAAAATTACAAAGAATACCTCGTCTTGCTATCTTTGCAGCTAATGGTGGCTATGAACTTACTCCTTATAATTTCCCTATTTTATTTTCTTTCTTTAAAAATTTGAAACAAAAGGGAGCACAACCTAAAATTATTAAGTTAAAAACAGATAACTTAGATGTAGGATATTCTTATCAAAGGTTAGTGCGGGAGCCTGTTCTTAATACTACTCGTATTACGATAAATGATGAAAAAGATGTTTATTTAATTGTAACAGAGGAAGGTACACCTTCTGAAAATATGTTTAATGATATTTCACAACTTTGATTTTAGATAATTACTAATTATTATTAAGAGAATTAAATAAGAACACCTCTAAGTTTTAGGGGTGTTCTTATCCAATTATTACCTTTTTTTAAATAGAAGGTAGAAAATTATTATAAATAATAATTATAAATCCTAGAGTATAAAAATATAGGAAATTAAAAATTTTTAATTAAATTTTAAAAATATTTTTCTCATTTAATTTTTTAAACCTTTAGGAGTTATAATTATGTCAGTTCTTAGAAGCCACATGAATAATTCAACTTATGAGGCTCGTCTACCTGCATATAAAAACGAAGCTCGTATTGCTCGTGCTAGTCGTTTGGTAGAAAAGTGGTCTCGTGTTCCAGAAGTAGGTCTTGGACTTACTCTCATGGAAGAGCGAAAAGCAATGAATACTGCTATTGCTATGGAAAAGCAAGCACAGTTTATGACAAAACTTACTGAAACACAGTATTCAACTTCTTTCGCTACTACACCGGAGAATATGATTCGTCTTGTACGAATTACTTATCCGAATTCAATCCGTGATAAATTATTTACAGACTTCATGATGGAAACTGCAAAGGATTCTATCAAGTATATTCGTCCTGTTTTTGAAGCTAATACAAATATTCATCGTTCTTTTGACTCTCATGCTTTTGAGCCAGATAAGATTGTTTATGAATCTAAAGAGGACCGCTTCCCGACTGAAATGGCAAACGGTACTGTTAATGTTACTGTAGATCAAGGAGTAACTAGTGTATCTGTTAGCTTCACTGGAAACGAATTTAGCCTCGGTTATATTCCTGGTTATGCAATTCTTTATGATGCAAATCAGGTTGCACTTGCTGTTGAAAACCGCAACCTCACTTGGTCTGTAAAAGCAGGAGTTGACCTTACTATTACCTATGCAGGTTCTGGTGAGTATACTCTCGCTGGAGCTAACGCTGGTGATGTAGCGTTTGCTATTGGTCGCTATAATTCGGAAGCAGATATTGCAGGTGATTATCTTGGAAGCTTGCAGATTGTACTTGATGATTATCAGTTTAAAGTACGACAGCTTTCTCTTGGTGTATCATGGACAGCTCTATCTGAAATCGTGCTTGATTCTACAACTGGTGTTTCTACTGAAGAAATTCTTTTCGATGTAGCAGCACAGCAGATTAAACAAGCACTCGATTTCCGTGCAGTAAAGCTTGCTTATGCAGTAACTGTAACGAATGGTCTTACTCCGGTTAGCTTTGATGCTGAAGCTGGTGCTTCCACAGACGATAGTTATATCCATACCGCTCAGACAATTTCTCAAGCGATTGAGCGTGTTGGAGATGTTCTGTTTGACAAACTCAATCGTGGTGGTGTTAGCCGAATCGTTGGTGGTCCGAAAGCTGTTACTTATCTTCGCCTTAACCGTGCTTTCTCCGCAGAAGGCGCACAAGCTCGTATCGGTGCATATCAGGTTGGTACTATTTATGATATTCCAGTATTTAAAGTACCTTCTGCTATTATTCCAGAGAATGAGTTGCTTTGTATATGGAAGAACGAAAATAATGAAGCCGACGTATTTATTGCTTTTGGTACTCTAATTCCGTTCTATTCAACTGGTACTCTCCAGCGTAAAAACTTCTATAAAGAAGCTGGAATTTCTAGCTATGGTGATTACCATGTTATGAATAACCAGTACGCTAACCGAATTATAATTAGCAATATTCGTGGTTAATATTAAATAACTAGGAGCTCCGTAGAGCTCCTAGTTATTGAGCAAAAAAAAGGGAGCTTAAAAGCTCCCTTTATTTTTTGTTATAGATTTTTAACTAATTCCAATTGAGGTAGGGTATGACACTTTTTTAGCAGGTTGAACTTCTGCGGGCACAGGTTGTAATTCTTGAGGGTTAATTACTGGAGTAGGTACTACTTGTTGGGGAACAGATGGTGCTGATTGAACATATTGTGTATTTACAATAGAAGATAATAAATTTTTTATTTCTGCTTGATATTCTCGCAGAGCTTTTTCTAATTTAGTATCTGTTTGCAAAAACTTATTAAACAAAGTTTGATTTTGTGTCCACAAAGACATATCTTCTATGCACATTTCGATATAAGCACGAGTAATACCTTTCTTTTTATCCTCGTCCATGAACATTGCATCTATATCATAAGCATCAATGTCATTAAGAAGTTTAGAAATTGTATCAAGAGGATTTTTTTGACTTTTAACGTTTGGAATGGGAGCTATATCCATATTATTTTCTCCTTAATTATGAAATTATATTATAATTAGTAATTATGTAATTAATAAGTGAAACCGTCACATTATTTTTATACTAATTAAAAAAGAATAAAAAGAATAAAGGAATAATTTATTATGTTTAAATATGGAAAAAAAGGTTCAGGTGGGAGTGGTGGGAGTATTCCTATATATGATGAAGGTGTTCTTGTTAATTCTTCTCCATCAGGAATAAATTTTATTGGAGCTGATGTTTTAGCAAATAATGGAACTGGAGGAATAGTTAATGTTTTTGTACCTCCTCCACAATTTGTTAGTCATTTTAATACAACTGATGGTTCTTCTCCAGCTTTAGTTGTTCCTCCGACTACTTTTAATCGTTATGTTCCTAATTCCTTAGGAGACTTTGAATTAGGGGATTGGGTTACTCCTTCTGTTCACAGTACAGTAACTGGAAATTCAACTATATATTCTTGTGGGAGTTTTAGTATACTTGATAATACAAGTACAACTTTAACAGTTAGAGTAAAAAATGGATTAGGAGCAATTATACGTCAGCATTCTATAACAATTTCGGGAAATTACGATGCTACAGTCAATGATATAAGAATTAGATTATATAATTTTAATACTGATTTTACAAAATATAAAGCACAACTAGAAGTAACTATAAATTTATCTGTTATATTCCCTATTGCTGGGAGATTTTCAATCGAAGCAGAACATAATGATGGTAGTGATGGAATATTTACATTTATTCATTCTAATATTTATTATGATAGAAATGTCAATCTTATTACTATTTCAGGTGTATCAATAAATGAAAATACTCCCTTTATTAAAAAAATTTCAGGTATTTCATTTTATAATTTAAATTCTACTTTTTCAGTTAATATTGCTGATATAGATAATATAAATAACGCATCATATCCAACAGATTATCAAGTAGAAGTGAATGGAAATGATTATAATCTCCCTCTTTTAACTTTAGCAGGAAATGCTTTAACTAATTGGACACCTAACTATAATAATATAAATTCCTCTTATTCTAAATTAGATTGGACTATTGTTAATCCTAATTTTTTTAGTCTTAATAATAATGCAAAAATTAATGCAAGAGGAAAAGATTGGGTGTTTACTGCTCCTGTAACTTCTGTAGGAAATGCGATTGCAATTAATACAATGCAGGATACTGCTACAGATAATTTTGAAGATTTTGTTTCTGAGACATATCGTTTAAATTCTAGTTTTTCTGCGTGGAATTCGTTTGAACATTTAAATACATATGACGGTGGAAATGGGTTAATGATTCTTAACACCAGATTAATGTATCCACAAGGAAATTATACAATTTATAATCCTGAACCCATGCTACAACCTAACTATGTTAGTCTTACAGGACCTAAAACATATTTAAGACATTTTAGACATGCTAACGTTTCACATAGTAATGGATTGTTATTATTTGGTGATTTTAATGTAACAGAAGCTCAAATTTCTTCCCTTGAAGTTCTTATTGATATATCGTTAGATGGGATTGAATGGTATTCTGTTAATAAAAACTATTTGGGTGGAACATTATCTGACGGTGCCGGTTGTAGAATATTTCCAGACCAGCATAATTTAACAGTAGATAATTTTATTCAATTTACTTTAGGAACAGGCAAGTTTACACATGCAGGAAGTAATTGGGGAATTTATTTAAGAATCACGTACACTTCAGAAGCATTGATTGGTACATATATTGGAAGTTTGTCTGTTTCTGATTGGGTATAACTTGACGAATAAACAAAAAAATAGTATATTAAATAGATAGTATTTTATCTAACATTACCAAGAATACTCCCACCTCTTTATGTGGGAGATGAATTGGTATATACTAAGAAAATATGTAAAAGACAAATGTAGAGGTGGATAATGATTACTGTTTTTTACTCTGGAAAAAAACTTTCTAAAGAAAATTATTATTCAAAAAAAATTAATAATATTATTTCAAATGTAAAAAAAAATTTACAAATTCCAAAAAATTTTCCTATTGATATCAGAATTAAATATTTGCAAAAAGCAGATGGTGAAATTGATTTTGATTACATTAAAAAAAAGAATAAAGCTTTAATTTATTTAAATCGGAAAATACTTGAAGATGATGAAACTTATATATATTCTCATTTAAAAAATTTATTTATTACTTATGTAATAATTCATGAGTTAGTACATTTAGAGCAATTTTTGACTGGAAAATTAAAAGTTAAGAAAAATTCCATTTTATGGAGAAAAAAAGATAATACATATAAAAAATATTCCCGTTATCATATTTTAGTTGCTAATCTCGATTTTAAATCTTATCTAAAATTAGAATGGGAACGAGAAGCAATCAATACAGCAATCAAATTATTATTTTCTATGTATCCTAATAAAGCTAAGTTTAAACTTAAATTACTTGAAGAAATAGGCTTATAGTAAAAATTTTTATAAACTTTTTAAGTTTATGTTACTTATCACATTCTTTTTAACTAATTATGTAAGAAATATATAATTAAGGAGCAAAGAATTATGATTATAGGACATTTAAGAGAAGAAACTTCTTTTTATCGACTTAAACAATTAAGAAATCGTTATGATATTTGTATTATCACAGCAGCAGAACATAATGTAAGTAGTAAAGAAAATATTAATAGGTTAGATGCTTTAAAAAGTGAATTAATGGCTAAAGATTATGCTTTTGTTAAAACAAGGGGAAGTTTGATTTCTAATTTTTTTGAAGCAATTAAGAGTTTAGAAAGGGGAAATGTTTCATTAGAAAAATTTTTTAAAGATGATATGTTGATTGAAAAAAATTTTATTGTAATTAATCAAAAGGAAAAGAGAAGCGTCTCTACATTTTATAAAGATATGGAAAACTTTGGGTTTAAATATAATCAAGATTTTTTTATAATGATGGCAGCGGGGGATGAACAATCTATGTTTGTTATAGATTTAACTCAAAGAGATGCTAAATTTTGGTATTTGCAAAATATAGATTTAGAGAAAGCTCAAGTTCATTTACATACAGATAAAAATAAAGTAGCTTTTAATTATTATAAAGAAGATTCTTTTATTATAGATAAAAATCCAGAACGTTTAGAAGAAGCAGAGATTGAATTTAAAAGTAGGTTTTTAGTAGATATACCTTGTGTTGGTATTATAAAAAGAGCTTGACAAAAGATAATTTTTATGATACTATATATGTGGATCAAAAGGGGGGATTATGAAAACGCAAGAAGAATTCTTACAGGAAATACTCGATCTGAAAAAGCAGCACCCAGAAGCGGATATTCATTTTTGTGTTGATTCCGATGAAATCCTTGAATACGGATGGACGGCTCATAAAATCACGCGAGTTGAAATCAGTCCGTGGTGGTTCGACGGTGGCGAACGGATTGAAACCGATGAGGACGTCATCCGAGATAAAATGAAAAATATTCTATTCGTTGACGGGATGACTGACGAAGAATGCAAAAAGGCCGTGGATGAGCAGTACCAAAAAGAAGTAAAAGAGGCGATCTGCGTTTACACGCACGCAGGATGACCACATAACATGCCGCTTGAGCAGACTCGCTACGCTCACAGCTCAGCGGGGCGTTGTGTTGATGCTGTACCAGATAACGCTTGAAGCCGCTATCTGGATACCCCCGGAGCTGCCGCAAAAATCCCGAAATGACAGTTCCTATCAGTGATTTAAATATTAATATAAAAGTGAGGTAGATAATTTGCTTGAAATAAATAAGATATACAATATGGATTGTTTGGAAGGTATGAAGTTAATTCCTGATAATAGTATTGATTTAATAGTTACATCTCCACCGTATGATGAAATTAGGGATTATAAAGGATTCAGTTTAGATTTACACAATGTC
>Ga0116165_1002603_pt1 | contig 12669 bp, 13 predicted proteins | sample AD_JPNMR1_MetaG_FD_89885 | JGI IMG/M metagenome (GOLD analysis project Ga0116165, IMG submission 89885) | Active sludge microbial communities of municipal wastewater-treating anaerobic digesters from Japan - AD_JPNMR1_MetaG | ecosystem: Engineered > Bioreactor > Anaerobic > Digestate | place...
CTTAATTTCCTTTACAGGAGGTTTTTACTGAACTTACTCCTGTGAACTCTACTTTTCAACATTGGTAGCGAGGGGGGGATTTGAACCCCCGGCATACCGGGTATGAGCCGGCTGCTCTGCCACTGAGCTACCCCGCCAGTGAATATCAAGTAAAAAGGCAAAACTCAAAAGTAATAAATCAAAAGTAAAAACTAAAAATCTACAATATTAATTCAGGGAACTATTTTACCTTTTAAGAAGATAATCTGCAAGTTTTCTAAAAGCAATTGCCCTGTGACTTATTCTGTTTTTTTCTTCCATTGTGAGTTCTGCAAAAGTCCTGCCGATACCGGGTATTTCAAACACAGGGTCATATCCAAATCCATTAGTTCCTCTCGCTACAAATGTTATAAATCCATTAACCTCTCCTTTAAAAATCTTCTCTTCTCCATCAATAATGAGTGCTGCTATTGTAATAAATTTTGCTTTTCTTTCTTTAATATCCTTACAGGGCGAAAGTAAATCAAGCAATTTCTCTATATTTTTACTGTCATCTGCCGGTTCTCCTGCAAATCTTGCAGATATAACACCAGGTAGCCCACCTAATTTCTCTACAACAAGCCCTGAATCTTCTCCTGCAACAGGTTCTGTACTCACAAAATTTTTAAGATGCCTTGCTTTTATAAGGGCATTCTCTTCAAAACTATTTCCTGTTTCCTCAGGAAAAACAATATTATCAGGAGCAGGTTTAACCAGTATCCCTGTGTTTTTTAATATATCCTGTATTTCTGATACTTTATTCTGATTCTTAGTTGCCAAGTAAAAGCTCAATGTCATCTTTCAGAACCTCTTTTTCTATCTTTATAATACTTTTTATTCCGCTACCAGCTATCCGTAACAAATCCATCAGGTCTTTTTCAGTAAACGGACTTCCCTCAGCAGTTCCCTGAATTTCTACAAATTCTCCTTTACCTGTCATTACCACATTGAAATCAACACCTGCCTCGGAATCCTCATAATAATCAAGGTCAACCAGCTTTTCCCCATGTACAATACCCGCACTTATCGCTGCAAGATAATCCCTTAATAAAGGAAGTTTTATGAGCCGCGCCTTCTTCAATTTTGAAAGCGCTTCTACAAGAGCAATAAAACCACCTGTTATTGAAGCAGCCCGTGTACCCCCATCTGCCTGGATAACATCACAGTCAACCATTATTGTTCTCTCACCTACTTTTTTTAAATCAAGTACAGCCCTTAGGGATCTTCCTATCATCCTCTGTATCTCCTGGCTCCTGCCGGTAAGGTTAGAACTTCTTGTTACTCTTTCGCTTGTAGACGATGGAAGTAAGGCATATTCAGCGGTTAACCATCCGCTATCAGTGCCTTTCAGGAATAAAGGAACCTTGTCATCAATATTAACAGCACATAGAACCTTTGTATCGCCCATTTCTATAAGGCAGGAGCCCATCGCATACTTAAGAATCCCCTTTGTTATCTTTATTTCTCGCATCTCTTCAAAACCCCTACCGCCTCTTCTTTTTATCTCAACCATTACAACTCCTTTCTCCTATATAAAAGGATATACCATAACAAAAAAAGAAAAATCATCCTTATTTCCGGAAATGCTTATATTCAACTCCCAGCAATGTATTTTATGTGATACTTCAAGAAATGCCCTGGAGATGTCATCCGAATTAATATCATATTGTATACCTGTACTGTATTTCCACAGTTCATTAATAACCTGACTGAATTTTCCCTCAATACCCGATACACTATTTTCCTCATCATACCTATTGCCTATTGAATAACTGTACCTGCCTGAGTTAAAAATTATATCATTAAATCCAAATAAATACTTTTCGCCATCTACATCCCATTCGTTCTTTCCTTCAATATAAAGGTAAGGAGTAAGTTTAACATCATATTTTAAAGAACAGGTGTCAAATCTTTCGCTGTCAATATCATAAAAATTTTCCAGAGATACTCTGCCTATATAGTCCTCTTCTTCTTTTAAAAACCAGTCCAGCCCGATGTTTAAAAAGTTGCCATTATCCATTCTTTCAAAATAGTCAAGATATTCAAGCTCTCCTTTTTTATAGTCAAGTTCCCGGTGAAGAAATGTTAACGAAGGCGAAAAATACTCGGTTAAAATTCTATGTTCTTTCTTCAGAGTTGTAGAGAATTTCACTCCCGCCTCTCTGAAAAAATTGAATCTATCATCTGTCTCTTCTGAATATTCAATACCACCAAGTGAAAGATATGGAGAAAATGTTAAGCCACCCATCTCCAGAGCCCCTTTCAGGGTAAATATATCCATTATTCTGAGATAGTTTTCATCTTCCTTATAGAAGTTTGTAAACCTGAAGTCATTCTCTAAAAATATTGGACCCTCTCCTATCTGAAAATAAGGGGTATAAAAACGTATCTCCGGGAGTTTTTCAATATTTAAAAAATCATCTTCTGGAGAATCCCTGAAGTTAAGATTAAATATTCCCTGTCTGAAGTTATGAGTGAAAGAAAGATAGTTATATCTTTTTGATTTTGCTATATAATCAGGGTGAAAGAAATTGTAAAAAAGTTCATTGTTATCCATCCATCGCCAGTCAAGAAGGATATTACCCTCTCCAGATGAAGATCTATAATTTTTCAAAAATTCTAAAATCAGAGCCGGCTCAATATCCCCTTCCGCCCAGTTCTTAAAAAGGAATCCTTCCCCTCTGTACATCCCTGTTGAATGGATATTAATACCTGCCCCAAAGCCCTTCTCTCCTATCAAAATCCGCTCTTTTATCACTGCATCCATCTCTGCTCCTGTTCTCTGGGCAAAGATAACTTCCACATTATCTCCCGCTTTTGAAGTATAGGCGGGTCTGGCAGTAACCAATGGCTCTTTTGTTTTCATATCAACCGTATATCGCGGGAAATAAAAAACACTGTATTTTTCGCCAAGTATAAACTTCATTCTCTGTGCCTGCAGATACTCGTTTTTTACATATTTAAGCCGCCCCGCATATATTCTGTAGTGTGGCTTTTCAAGGTCACAGGTTGTTATATAACCATTAATAAGATAAAAGATGTCTCCTTCCTGTTCTACCTTTTCTGCCTTACCATAATAAGGGGGAGATGAAAAAACGGCAGAGGACAGCACTCCCTTTCTTTCATTTATATTATAAGTTATATCTCTGGCTTTAACAGTTCCCTGTGGCGTTTCAACAAAGAGATTACCTTCTCCTAAAATATCTCCTGTTGTTCTGTTAAATTCCGCTCGTTCACATCTTATAATAATATCTTCAAAGGCAATTCTTACATTGCCGTACAAAACTGCTTTTTCAGGTTCTCCTGCCTGATTGAATAAAATCTCCAGATTATCAGCGGTATAATAGACAGGGATAAGATTATCATTGATAAGTTCTGAAGAAAATATGCCTCTACAAAGCAAAAAAGAGATAATACACCATCTTTTTAGACATCCGGACATATCGCCCTTTCAGGAAGTACAAATGCATTTGAATTAAGGATATCAAAAACTGATTACCTTATACCCTAAATACTTTTCAAATGCCTCTTTAACAGGTGATAAAATATGGTTATATGTAACACTTGTATGGTGTCTATGTCCCCTGTACCCAATGGTTTGTAAAACATCCTGCAGGTTTTCAATCTCAGCGACACCTGCACATCCAAAGAAGTCATCAGGTATAGGGTCATCTGTAAATCTGCCTTCACCTAAATAAAATTCTAATTCTCCATCCACGGTTAGCATGCTTCCAAAGGTAAAAGGTCCAGGTGCAATCCTTCCCGTGTTACATCCATAACCACAACCTGCCCCTACGCTGTTGGCAAGGATTTTATGGTCTGTGATTTTTCCTTTACAGGTCATCATATCGGCAGGTACTGGCCCGCAGTGGAAGAGTATACACTTGTCCTCTTCATCTCCGTAGTTATTATTCCAGTCAAGACAGGTTGCAGGTTTCCCTGATGCTCTGTTTAATGCAAACATAGTTACAGCATTACCTACATCTACCTCGCAGGCAGCAGGTATCCCTCTATTATTAAGTTCACTCAATATCACACAGGGAGAGATTCCCAACACCTGTTGCATCTCTGTCCAGCACCTCAGAGCAATTGCATTAAACCCATATTCTTCAATCATATCATCAATAACAACTGCGAGTTTTACAATATTTTCAAATGCTTTTCTGGGAACTCCTTTCCAGTCAGCATAACTGCTGTAAATTTTTGCTTTCGCAGTGGCTTTCCTGTCTGATGTTTTTATCTTCTGCATTCTGTGAAACACAGAGAGAAGGTCAAAGGTCTCCATAGTTATACCTTTTTTCTGGAGAGCAAGTTCATCTATCCGCACTGTTTTAAATGGTGTTGTTCTTGCACCTATAGCACCGACAACCATACTATTCATTCCATTGACAACCCTGCACAGACGGTCAAAGTAGTCAATATTCTCTGCAAATGTAGAAGATTCAGGATGGACAGTATGTGGTTTTAAAGCAGTAAACTTCACCCCGTACTGGCAGAAAACATCCATAATAGAAAACTTCCCGCAGAATGCATCCCTTCTTAATTCAGGACGCATCTTATCCAGTTCATCAGGATATGCCTGTATAAGTATGGGAACCCCTGCTTCTTTCAATGCCTCAACTGCGCCGGTTTCATCACCAAAGTTAGGCAGAGAAAGTATTACCCCACCAAATTTTCCACGATTTTTCTTTAAAAACTCTGCATATACCCTGCCTTCCTGAACTGTTTCCACTGCCCCGTATCGTGTTGCTTTTTCGTCAAGGATGAGTGTCTTATGCCCCAGCCTCTCCAGTACTTCTTTCATTTCCTTTCTTGCTTCTGCCATAACAGATGCAGGGAAAAAACCCCTGTTACCAAAAAATAATGCAAATGTCGTCTTTTCTGCTTTCATTCATTCCCCCTTGTTCTTGTTCCTGATATTTTACTATTTTAAATTCCTTCCATCAAATTATAATAATGCTTGACGGTTACCATAGCAAAGGTTATAATCTTTTTGAGTTTAGGATTTTGTATTTATAGTTTTTTAATATTGGGGGATTAGCTCAGTTGGGAGAGCACCAGGCTGGCAGTCTGGGTGTCAAGGGTTCGAATCCCTTATCCTCCACTTTTTAAGAATATGAAGAAATCATTTACTATTTATGATTTGCCAGAGGAAGAAAGACCACGCGAACGACTGGTCAAATTTGGCGAGCAAGCACTTTCAGCCCAGGAATTACTACAGATTATTTTAGGCAGGGGCATTGCCGGTGAATCAGTAGCAGTTACGGCACAAAAACTGCTATCTGAATTTGGCAGTCTTCAGAAATTAGCCGAAGCAAGTATTGAAGAAATATCCTCTATTAAGGGAATTGGATTGGCAAAAGCCAGTCAAATAAAAGCCGCTTTTGAAATTGGTCGTCGTATTTCAACAATATAATTTGATATATTTCCAAAAATCGTCTAAAATGACAATATAAAAATTTATATTTACAAATTATGAAAAATTTTAAAGCTGGTATTTATAAACAACAATATCAATACAAAAGTTTTAGTCCTTCTTTTATTAATCACGATTTTGAATGGCAGGATAAAGAAATTACTATTTTACTGGCAGAAGCAATGCGTCTTTTGGGCGAACTTAATGCTTATTCTTTTTTAATTCCAGATGTTGATTTTTTTATCAAAATGAATGTGGTAAAAGAAGCAACAAAATCAAGTATGATAGAAGGCACAAAAACTGGAATAGAAGAAGCGGTTTTACCAAAAGAGGAAATATATCCGGAAAAAAGAGATGATTGGAACGAGGTACAAAATTATATCAAATCTATAAATTTCGCTACTGAGGAGTTAAAAAAACTGCCTGTGAGTGTCAGATTAATTAAGCAGACGCATAAAATTCTACTCTCTGGTGTTCGTGGAGAACATAAGTTGCCAGGAGAAATTAGAACAAGCCAAAACTGGATTGGCGGCTCTTCTTTAAGCGATGCTTTTTTTATTCCGCCTCATCATAGCGAAGTACCTGAACTTTTGGCTGATTTAGAAAAGTTTTGGCATAACAAAAATTTAACCGTTCCTCCTCTTATAAAAATTGCTATTTGTCACTATCAATTTGAAACTATTCATCCATTTTTAGATGGCAACGGCAGAATTGGTCGTCTTCTAATTGTTTTACAACTGATTGACGCAGGAATTCTGAATAAACCGACTTTATATCTCTCTGCTTTCTTTGAAAAAAACCGCGGTAGCTATTATGATTCTTTAACAATGGTTCGCCAGACTAATAATTTGGAACAGTGGGTAAAATTTTTCTTAAATGGGGTAATTGAGACCGCTAGAGATGGTATTGAAACATTCAGAAAAATAATTGTTTTGCGAAAACGATACGAAGAAAAAATAATGACTTTAGGAAGTCGGGCTAAAAAAGGCCAAAAACTTTTGCTTTTTATGTTTTCTCAACCAATTATCAGTGCTAAAAAAGCGGCAAAAGAATTAAATGTGAGTTTTAACAGTGCTAATCGGTTAATTAAAACATTTATAGCTTTAGGATTATTAAATGAAATTACCGGTTTTTCCAGGAACCGTCTCTTTGTCTTAAAAGAATATTTAGATTTATTTAAAAAATAAACTATGTCCAAACAAATAGAACAATTACAAAAAGAAATTGGTAGATTGAAGAAGGAGTTGAAGAAAAGGAAGAAATATGGCTTGGTTTGGGAAGATAAGCCAGAAGATGTAGTTGAGATGTGTAAAGAAAGATTGAAAGGATAGGAGTGGATAAGGCGCTGAGATGGATGGAAAAGGCAGAGATAAATCTGATTGTGCTTGTCTAAAATACAAAGGCGGATAAATACACTTTCAAAAATTCAGGGTTAAGTGTCCACTCCTTCTTCAATAAGCACTTCACTTGTAGTGGCTGATATAATTTTTATTTCTTCTGTAATCCTTTTTTTCTTCCAGGTGCCACGCAAAAACCACAGAGCAGTTATAATCGCACCAAGAACATTAGTAAGGAGAAACGCCATCCAGATACCCCTTTCCTGCATACCTGCAAAATGGGATAATATATATGCGAAAGGGAACCTTAATAACCATAGCGAAATAATGGATAATGCCATAGAAGTGATGGTATTCCCTGACCCGATAAAGGCACCATTCAATGTGTGATGTATTCCTATAAATCCAAAACTTAAAGCTATTGTTCTTATAAAAAGTGTACTTGACCTTATCGTCTCCTCTTCTCCAGGAATAAACACAGAAGAGATTTTCTGGGCATAAATAAAGGTTATTATCCCGATGAATGTAAGAAAAACAAAACTTATTGTTGCTGCTGTTCTCACTGTACTTACAGCCCTTTCCACCTTTCCTGCGCCTATGTTCTGCCCTACAAGAGTGGATACAGCCATAGCCAGTCCAAGTGTGGGGACTATAATAAATCCCTGTATCCTTGTTCCTATTCCGTAGGCAGCCAGTGCAACTGTTCCAAAGCCAGAAACTAAAAATATCATAAGGTTCATTCCTAACCCGATTGTTGACTGTTCTATAGAAGAAGGCAGTCCTAATTTAAACATTTTTTTAATAAGGGAAAAGTCCGGTTTTAAATTATAAAAACGAAGTTTTATCTGATGGTTTCCTTTTAACATCATATATATTCCTATTCCAGCTGATAATCCCTGGGTGATAATTGTTGCTACTGCGGCTCCTGTAACTCCCAGCGAAGGAAAAGGTCCATAGCCAAAAATAAACAGCGGGTCAATAATAACATTCAGAGTTACTGTGATAAGAACAATATACATAGGGGTTTTTACATCCCCTACCCCCCTCATCAATGACTGAAAGACCATAAATGTAAAAACAAAGATCGCACCGAGAAAAGAAATTTTAAGATAAGAGACAGCGTTGACAAAGACATCCTTCTCTGCCCCCATTATTCCAACAATAAAAGGTGAAAGAAAGTATCCAAGACATCCAAGAACTGCAGAAACAATAAAAACGGTTAACAATGTCTGGGAAGTGATATAATCCACCGCATCTATGTCATTTTTCCCTTTATACTGAGCAACAAGGATAGTCCCTGCCATAGTCAGTCCGCCTCCGAGAGAAACAATTAAAAAGATGATAGGGAAACTTAAAGAAACAGATGCTATCGCTACACTTCCCAATCTTCCCACCCAGAATGTATCGGTTAACTGGTATGCTGTGTGAAGAAAGTTTGCAAAGATAACAGGAATAGAAAGGGTTATTAAAGATTGCAAAATAGGTCCCTCAGTTAAATTGTTTTTTTCTTTCATATTATTTTATGGTTTTGAAGAAAGGTATTTAACAAAGAACTCCTTAACGGTCTTTTGATATTCATCTGTAAAGGCACGGTCAAGCCCTGTATGTGCTCCTTCCACTGTAAATAACTTTTTAGGTTGAGGGGCTTTATTGAAAAGCCGTTGAGCATGCTGATAGGGAACAAAGTCATCTTCTCGGGAATGGATAATAAGAATAGGTGATTTGATGCTTTCAATAAAAAATTCAGGACTGTTTTCAATAAAATCCGCTCCCAGTACATATCTCCCCAAAAGACGGGACAGGAAAGAAAAGATATATTTCAGAGGACCGAGATTTTTATAATAATGCGTCACCATCTCAGGAAAGTTTGCAAATGCAGAATCAGTAACGATTGCATCAATTCCTTCATATTTTGCCGATGTTATAATCCCCACTGCTCCTCCCAGCGAATATCCCCATATACCTATTCTGTTATTTTTTATATCATCCCTTGACTTTATAAAGTCCATTGCTGCCCTGACATCCATAAATTCCTTCAGCCCGAAATAGGTAATCTTTCCTTCACTCTCACCGTGTGCCCGAAAGTCAAACAGAAGGAGAGAGAATTCAGGATATAGAAATGAAACAACAGGAAGAATATCCGACTTATTTGAAGGATATCCGTGAAGGCATATAATAACCCCCTTCCCTTTTGAAGAAGGAATAAACCACCCTTTCAGGTTCTTCCCATCAACTGTTTTTAGAATAATGTTCTCGTAAGGAAGCCCCATATCTGAAGGAAGTAGATATACAGGCATTCTGGCAGGCATAATTGCACGCCAGCCAAAAATTATTGTAAGCACTACAATTATTATAACTGCATCAATCAGGACTCTTACCCACATCTTCATTTTTTAATTGTCGCCTGTAGTTGTCTCTTACTCTTGTGAAAAATTCAAGATAACTTTCTGTTTTATAATCCGGATATGTCCATGGTAAAAAAACAAACCTTCCTTTTTCAAAGTAAAGTGTAACTTCTGCAAAGATACCCTTCCCCAGATAAATCCTGTGATAGAAGTCCTTCGTAGAAAAAAGAACTATATGTGACATATTTAGATATCCCGGGTCAAGATTAACCCTTCTGGGAAACTCTGTATCCGCATAAAATTCTTTTTCAATATCATTTGTTATATGTTTCCATAAATAAGAATCTTCTGGAGAGACCAGATTTTTGAATGATACAAAACTTCTCTTGAGATTATCTCCCATCTCTTTATAGTAATAATCTGTAAAGGCAAAAGGAAACGGTCCTGCTGAAATGTCTATCTCTCCGATTTTTTCAGTCAATCTTTCTGTTACCTTTCCAATAATACCTTCATCTCTATATAATATCCCGCAGAATAACTTTACCTTTTGATATTCTTTCCGTATCTCCATTTTCAGTTTTCACTTTTGCCTTTTTAGTTTTAACTTTTTCCTTTTTCCTTTTGCCTTCTGACTTCTTACTTTTAACTTATTACTTCTTACTTTTAACTTATTACTTTTTAGTTTTGCCTTTTAACTTTTTACTTTTGACTTTTAACTTATCACTTTTTAGTTTTAACTTTTAACTTATTACTTTTAACTTACCTTCTAATTATATATGTTAAAATAGATACAGGCAACCTAACGGAGGATAAAATTGAAAAAAGACACCATCTGTGCCATTTCTACCCCTTTAGGAATTAGTGGTATAGGTATTATACGACTGAGTGGCTCTGACACCTACAGGATTGTTGAAAAAATTTTTAAACCAGCCAGAAAGATAAAAATATCAGATGTATCTTCCCATACTGTCCATTATGGCTATATTATTGACGGAGAAAAAATAGTAGATGAGGTGCTTGTTACCATTATGAAGAAACCGAGAAGTTATACAAGGGAAGATATGGCTGAAATAGGTTGCCATGGAGGACTTATTCCGTTGAAAGAGGTTCTTTCTCTGTGTATAAAAAATGGAGCAAGACAGGCAGAACCAGGCGAATTTACAAGGAGAGCATTTCTCAATGGCAGGATAGACCTGACTCAGGCAGAAACAGTTCTTGAGATTATCTACAGCAAGACGGAAAAGGCACTTGAACTATCCACGAAAAAATTAAAAGGGGCATTGACTTCACACCTTACAGAAATTAGAAATTCACTCCTTGAACTATTAACAGATATTGAAGCAAAAATTGAATTTCCTGAAGAGGATGATGTTGAAAAATATCAGATGGATACACTACCTAAGATAGAGAGGATTATATCTTTTACAGATTCAGTCCTTACCCGTGCAGGAAAAGGGAAGATAATACAGCAGGGTATAAATGCTGCGATTACAGGAAGGGCAAATGCAGGTAAGTCAAGTTTACTTAATGCGCTTTTAAAAGAAGAAAGGGCGATTGTGACAGATATTCCAGGGACGACAAGGGATGTGCTTCAAGAAACAATAAATGTCAAAGGTATCCCCGTTAATATCATAGATACTGCGGGTATAAGAAAGGTGAGAGGTAAGATTGAAAAAATGGGGGTTTATAAGGCACTGGAATGGATGGAAAATGCGGAGATAAACCTCATTGTACTTGATGGAAGTAAAAAACTGAATGAATATGACCACCAGTTGCTTGACTATGTAAAAGATAAAAAAAATTATATTCTTATAATAAACAAAAATGACCTTTCCTTGAAAATTGAAAGAGAATACATAGAAAAAAAATTCCCTGTAGATAAGATTGTTTTTTTATCTGCAAAGACAGGCAGTGGAATAGATGTCCTTGAGGAGAAGCTATATAATCTTATAATAGACGGCTATGGAGAGATAAAGGGTGATGAGATGTTTCTCAATTTAAGACAGGAAGGTAAAATAAAAGAAACGAGGGATGTTCTGATAAAGACAAAGGAAGAAATAACAAAAGGTGTTAGTATAGACATTATAGCAGAATATCTAAAGAAATGTATTAACAAAGTGGATGAACTAACAGGTAAAAATATCCAGGAAGAAGTGCTGGATAAGATATTTTCTCAATTTTGTATCGGGAAATAGGGGGAATTATGAAAAAGATAGTTATTATTGTATGCCTCTCATTATTATTTGCAGGGTGTGCTACATACTATAACCCTGTGACGGAAAAGACAGAATATACAATTTATACAGAAAAAGATGAGATTGATATGGGAATAGCAATTGATAAGAAATTACAGAAAGAAAATAAGATTGTAGAAACACCTGATTATATAAAAGAGATTGTGGAAAAAGTAGGAAAGAAATCTGATAGACCAGATTTAAGTTATACGGTAAGAGTTATAGAAAACAAGGAAATAAATGCCTTTGCCACCCCCGGAGGGTTTATCTATCTGTATACAGGGCTTCTTGAAAAAGTAGAGTCAAATGATGAGATAGCGAATGTTATAGGGCATGAGATAGGCCATATATGTGCAAGGGATGGGATTAATCAACTGCAAAAGACCCTGCTTTATTCAATTCCAGCGAATATATTGTTGAGCAACAAGAGTGCTGCTATCCAGAATGCAGTAGATGCAGCATTTACTATCACAATGCTGAAATATAGCAGAGAGCAGGAGTTAAGAGCAGATAAGTTAGGGGTAACATATGCGTATAATTCAGGATACAATCCTGAAGGAATGATATCCTTTTTCAAAAAATTGCAGGATATAGAGAAGAAAACCCCAACCTTAAAAATTACCTTTCTTGCCAGTCATCCTGATATTGCAGATAGAATAAAAAATGTAGAAAAGGTAATCAGTGATTTAAAGAGTGAATAAGGTTATTTTGGCAGGATTATGCCGGTAGATGATTGATACTTACCGGCAACATCTTTATATGAGTTTTCACACTCTTTTTCTGCAGAAAGGAAAATTATCTGTCCTATTCCTTCACCTGCATAAACTTCTGCTTTAACAGGGGTAAGATTGGCAATCTGAACTGTAAGATGTCCTTCCCACTCCGGTTCTAATGGTGTAACATTTACAACTATTCCGCATCTCGTATATGTGGACTTACCGAAGCAAAGCCCGATAATATTCCTCGGTATCCTGAAATACTCCACACTTCTTCCAAGAACAAAACTGTTAGGTGGAATAATACAAACGTTTCCTTTAAACTGTTCAAAGTCAGATTCTTTTATCTTTTTAGGTGATACAGGTCCTTCCCCTTTAAATATAAGAAACTCATCTGATAGAAGAAAGTCATATCCATAAGAAGAAACTCCATAGGAAATACCTTTTCTTACCTTTTCAGGAGAAAAAGGACTTATCATTTTTTCTCCCATCTCCTTTATCCAGATATCCGGTTTAACCACTTTTCCCCTCCTTTACTCCGCACTCTTTACACTGCACTCTTCTTTGTACTCCTTCTTCTGGTGCAGTGCTCTATTTTTTCTC
>Ga0116165_1002620_pt1 | contig 12617 bp, 9 predicted proteins | sample AD_JPNMR1_MetaG_FD_89885 | JGI IMG/M metagenome (GOLD analysis project Ga0116165, IMG submission 89885) | Active sludge microbial communities of municipal wastewater-treating anaerobic digesters from Japan - AD_JPNMR1_MetaG | ecosystem: Engineered > Bioreactor > Anaerobic > Digestate | place...
ACCAATTAATATACAATATAAGTATACAGAATATATTTCCATAACTTAGATAAGATCAATCGGATATTATTATTTTTTTATAGGGGGTAGTGTTATGAAAAGTCATGTATGTTTTTTATTGTCTGCTGCACTTATAGCTTCAATGAGCTTGCCTATTAAGCAATTTGAAGCTTCTGCTCTTGAAGCCGGCAGCCTTTTTATTAATGAAATTATGGCAGCCAATACTAACACAATTCGCGATGGAGATGTTGAAGATCCGAAAAACGGTGGAAAGGGAGGATCTTATTCAGATTGGATCGAGTTGTACAATGCATCAAATGAGGCTATTGATCTAACGGGTTATACATTATCCGATAACGGAGCGACATGGATTTTCCCGCAAGGCATCGTTCCACCTAAAGGTTACTTGATGGTGTGGGCCTCCGATAAAAATAAGGTTGCAAAAGACGGTCAACTGCATGCTAATTTTAAGCTGAGTTCTTCAGGTGAAAAAATTGTTTTAAGAGCACCTGACGGAAATATAATTGATGAGTTGACTTATGGAAGTCTCTCTGATGACGAGTCCTACGGAAGGAATATAGATGGAGGAAGTGAGTTTTTAACTTTTTCAAAGGCTACACCTAATGAAGATAATGCTAAAGGAGTGGTAGCCGTTAATGAACCTATATTCTTCCATAAAGCTGGATTTTATAACGATGCATTTGATCTAAAACTTTCTTCAAATCAGAAGGATGTCACAATATATTATACACTCGATGGTTCAGACCCGGTTCCGGGAAAATCAGGAACAATTCAATATACCGGTGGTATTAGAATCAAGAGCAGAGCAGGAGAACCAAATGTATTGTCCATGATTAATACTGGCGACTTTTTTTGGTATCCACCTGTCGGAGAAGTGTTTAAATGTTCTGTTGTAAAAGCAGTTGCCGTAAAATCAGACGGAAAGAAAAGTAAAATAGTTACTCAGTCATTTTTTGTGGATCCAAACATGAAGTCAAGATACGATCTCCCTGTTATTTCACTTGTTACCGATCAAGAAAATTTATTCGATAAGACAAAGGGAATTTATGTTAATAGCAATGGTACCGGAAAAGAATGGGAAAGACCTGTTCATGTTGAGTTTTTTGAGAAAGATGGAACCCTCGGATTTTCAAAGTACTGTAATATGCGGCTTCATGGCGGAGGTTCAAAAGGTTACCCCCAGAAAAGTTTAAGGCTTTATGCTGATAATGAATATGACGGAAAGAACAAAATAAGCTATGAGATATTTCCGGGGCTTAAAGATAAAGTAACAGGCGAAAGCATCGACAGCTTTAAACGCCTTATATTGAGAAATTCCGGAAGTGATTGGATGGGAAGTATGTTCAGGGATGGATTGACGCAAAGCCTTGTTTCCCATATGAAATTGGATACTCAGGCATACAGGCCTTCAGTGGTATTCATAGACGGAGAATATTGGGGTATACATAATATACGTGAGAGATATGACAATATTTATTTCGCATCCCATTATAATCTGGACAAGGACAAGGTAGCACTTCTTGAGGTTCATTACACAGGTAAGATACTGGTGAATGAAGGGACGGAAGAGGATGCCGACATTTATACGAGCGACATAACCAATTATTTGAAAACCCATGATATTAGCACAAAAGAAGCTTACGAATATATAAAAACAAAAATGGATATCGACAATTATATAGATTACCAGATTGCAAATATTTACTTCTCAAACTCAGACTGGCCGCAAAATAATGTCAGCATGTGGAGGTATAAAACAGAAGACGGTAAATATAATCCTGATGCACCTTACGGGCAGGACGGAAGATGGAGATGGATTATAAAGGATCTGGACTTTAGCTTTTGCGGAGCTATGGCAGGACCTAACGGTTTACAGCATGATACACTGGCACATTCATCGGTGATTAACGGACCTAATAATGAGTGGGCGGTATTCCTTTTTAATTCATTGCTGAAAAATTCTGAATTCAGAGAAGAGTTTATAAACAGATTGGCAGATTATATGAATACTTGTTTCAATCCTGCATTGGTTAACGAGAGAATCGATAAAATGAAGGCTGATCTGGAATCTTCAATAACTGAGCATATCACCCGTTGGCAGTCTATTGAGGATTGGGATGGCGACATAGAATTAATGAAAAATTTTGCCGATAAACGTCCCGGGTATGTAAAAAATCATGTAATAAATAGATTTAGAACCGACGGCGTTTACGGAACAGCCTCAATAAATATTGAAACCGATATCGAAAAAGGCTTTATCAGGATAAATTCCATAGATATAAACAATACAACTTTAGGAGTAACAAATCCTGAGTCTTGGTCGGGTACATACTTTAAGGGCGTACCTGTAAAAATAAAAGCCGTTGCAAAGGACGGATATGTGTTCGATCACTGGGAAGGTGTGGATGAAGTATCCGATACCGTAACTGTTACACTCACCAAAGATATGAACATAAAGGCGGTATTTAAGCCTGCTTCCGGACAGGGATATAAAATATCGGGATACGTAAATACAAATATAGATTCTAAAGCTCCCGATATTAACGGACAGTTCAAGGTGGAAGCAGTTGGGCAGCAAATATCTGCAATGACGGATAATAACGGATATTTTGAAATGTTGCTTCCGTCAAATGAAGCCGGATATACATTAAAAGTAAGCAAGCCAGGATACCTTTACAGGGAAGTTAAAAATGTTATCGTATCAAAGGATATGGTTTTATTTCCAAAAGAAGCACCTCTGGTTCTGTATGGAGGAGATATAAACTCAGACGGTGTCGTTAACATGATGGATGTCGTACAAGTTGCAAAATCTTTCGGCAGTGTTGCAGGAGACGATAATTATATAGCCGATGCGGATTTAAATAAAGACCAAGCCATAAATATGTTGGATGTTGTTATTATAGCCCGAAATTTTAATCTTACTTCGAAGGATTTGGAGGCATAATTTGATGAGGCTCATTAAATCAATTATATTATTGGCGGTTTTTGTAAGTGTATTAATGTTTAACATCTCTAGTATGCTTGCATCTTCGGCTAATGATGTATGGAAAGAAAACTGGGAAAGCATATCAAATTCAGAAAAACTCGTTATTTCAGACATTGCATCGAATGGCAGTATTTTTGTCGGCACAGGAACAGACGGAATGGTATATACGTCAAATGACGGGTTCAAATGGAATATGGTACCAAACAATTTTGTATGGTGCGAGAGTCTCGGTTTCATTTTTAAGTCCTGCTAAAGTACTGTCATTATCTGAATCAAAGCTGCAGGTGCTTCCTTTAATATTGAAGAACACTATAATTAAAGCAAAAAATACTATTATTGTTTTTTATTATTTATCATAAATGTCCTCCGTAACTCCCATAAATAACAAAGCCTGTACACTTTGAATTTATCAAAATGAGCAGGCTTTTTCAACCCTATTGTAGCTATTTATAATCTGATAACAATCATTTGCATATTAATCTTTGAATTATTAATCTGACTTTTTAATCATTCACTGTTCTATTGAAATTGATTGCAATAATAACTGCATCGGCCATATTTATTACACCGTCATTGTTCAAATCACAAGAAGCATTATAAATACCGTCTCCTTTAACAGAATTGAATACAAGTGCCATAAGAACCACGTCAGACATGTTAACCGTGCCGTTTCCGTCTATGTCACCTATGAGCGGTTTGGTTGCAGATTTTTTTACAAGACTCATATTCTCGATGGTAACAACAGTACCTTTTGAACTCTCGCTAAACATTAGAGCCAGGGCACAGTTTGAATCATTTTCTGTGGAAGTAAAAGTACCTTCGAAATGTTGAAGCTCATTATTCATAATTATTTTTTGAGAATAATACGGTGTCCAGGGTGCATAGTTTTTTTGAACAGCTAATGAAACAGGCAGTTCATTATTGCATTTATAATCAAAGGACAGTACATATTCCGAACCTTCTTCCAGCATAAAGCCGGTAGCACATGCTTGTGCCCACTGTGAACCGCCATCTTCAAAGGACACAGATATTCCTGTGTTAGGCAGCATTTCATAGCTTGAACACCTAAATGCTAGAATACAACTTAATTCAATTAAATTGGATTTAGAAGATAATTCTTTGCCGTCTTCTTTTACAAATATTCCGTTTAAAAAATTATCATCATTAAAATGTTCCGTTAGCCAGCTTATACGATTGGACAACCAATTGCCAAGATACAAATAATGATCTTTATATGTAGGAAGTTTAACTATTTCATCGGGAGAGATATTAGTTTGTTTGCCTAATATATCCCATTTGTCAAAATTTCTGCAATATGAATTATAATTAGATTCAGCTTCTTCAATTACCATATTGGGCAAATCATTCAATTCTTCTTGAAGTTCATTCCAACGTTCCTTGACCAATTCGCGGAACCATTTATTTTGAAGGGCATAGCAGAACCATGGATTGGAGTTTGCATTGACATTTAAGACATGGTAGGGATTAAATCCGGCCCATGATTCAAACCCTTTTACACAGTTTGCATTTCCCATAGCCAGGTCAAAATCCCACATAGGACCAAAGAAAAGTTTTCCGTTAGCATCTTTGTACATATAGAAGCTGTCCCAGCCTGCATCAACATTTTTTACAATCTCATTGCCAATGTATATATCCACCAATGATTCAATATCAATGTACTTTTCCACATTGGAACGATCGCCTTTTTTCAATGAATTAATGGATTCTTTAATGTAATTGGATATGTAATTAATCTGCTGTTGTTTAATTGATGAAGTTTCCGATAAGTTGCTTTTTATTGCATAGCTTGCAGTATCAACTTCAAACTTGTTTTCTCCGTCATATCTGGACATTTCAACTAAATAACCGTTGTTTTCAACTTCATCGGGACTTTCTACGATAGCAACACGGTTTTTATTAACATTTTTGTCCTCACAAAGAAGATAAACTCCTTGATATTCACCATTAAGATATAATTCTATGGAGCGGCAGTTGGGTGCATAGGACATGCCGGTAAGTTTATCTGCTAAACGATAGGCAGTAAGATTTCTTAAAAGGGAATGATCGGAATGATTAGCTATTAAAAGCCAGGGCTTTCCTTTGCCGTCACCGATATTTAATAAGTTTTGCTTTTCTTCAAATTTCAGTTTGTAGCTTTTCTTATCTGCACTCAAGGAACTACTTCCTCTAAGTCTTATGGTCGTATCCACATCGGTTAATTCATAATTTCCTTCATCGTTAATTACGCTTATTTTTGCATTGATATATACTTCATCGGAAGTGATTTCACTATCATTATCGGTATTTATTGCAAGTATCGGCATTTCAAGCTGGTCGTAAGCGTTTCCCATTTCGTTTGCAAATGCCTTATCTTTACAAATCCATACTGATATACTAATAGCTAAAACAAAAAGAGTTAATGACACAGTTAAAGCCGGTAATTTAATTTTCATTGCTATAATCCTCCTAATTGTATGACTATTTACGCTTTTACCCGGGCATTATGAAATAAACTCTTGCTTCTAATATACCATTTAAATACACTTATTGAAACTTGAATAATTGTAGATTTTCTTTTAAAAAAATACATTTTATAAAAAATAAAAATTTACCACTATACTTAAGCAGTAAATTTTTATTCTGATAATATGATTGACATTATATTACATTTATCTTGATTTATGTATAAGTAATGATTGTTTAAATTTATTTAATCTTTATCGTTCTTATCCAAATTAATTTTATTTAGGTTGATCGGACCTTCGGTATCGCTATTTTGATTGTTATTATTGTAATTATCATTGTTACTATTTTTGTAATTGTTGTTATAGCTGCTGTTGTAATTGTTATTATAACTGTTATTGTAATCATTATTATAGTTGTTGTTGTAATCATTGTTATAATTGCTATTATAATTGTTATTGTAGTTGTTGTTATAGTTGTTTTCACGTATGCCATATGTTCCTCCAAGCTGGCTTGAGCTTGATGTGAAATTATGCGTTTGAGGAGGTTCAAAAGTTGGCTCAATTGAAGTTCTGTTTCTTTTATTTTTACCCATCCTAAACAACTTTGCCCAAATAGCTCCTATTCCTGCAATTATAAATATAAAACCTTTTTTTAGTATTAATAATATTGCAGCAAGAATTCCCGTCTTAGAAGCAAATATACCACCTGCAATAAGTGCAGCAAGATCCCAATCCGATGTTTTGTCTGTTGAAGGGTCATAGTCGGAATATCTGTTTCCTTCAACAAAACTAAAAGCATCAATGACTGTTTTCATGTTTGGTTTAACAATTTCATAATCAGACTCTGAACATACTAGAATAGCTGATACATAACCAGTACGGCTTAATAATCTTGCTTCATAATTTATAAATTTTTCTCCTTCGGATTCCGCAAGAGTGCTCCAAACAAGGCTGTGAAGACTTTGATCATATTTTGGCTTTTCTTTCCATCCCAAAACTTTTATTGGAGGCACGCCGGACTTTGCTTTCTTTTTATTCTGTGCTTCAGTACCTTTTTTAATTTCTTTCAAAAGATCGTCAGCATCTATCTTATCCTTGTCGTTATCCTTAATATGTCCTACATCTTGATATTCAAAAAGTATGTACCATGTTTCATCTTCATTTTTAGAAAATACACTGCCTATTTCAGATAATCCCAGCCAAAGTACCTTGAAAGCACCTCATTCAATAAAAATGATTTTAAATAATACATCATAGAAAACGGGTGATGTTTAAAGAACTCTATCAGGGGGAGAAGCTCAACGTATAAAACTTGCCAAGGAGTTGGGGTGCAAGTATTCCGGAAATACACTTTATCTTCTTGATGAACCTACAACAGGACTACATCCTGACGATATTTTCAAGCTTTCAAAAGTATTTGATGCATTGATTAAGACATAAGTATTGTGACACAATAAAAGAGGCGATATGAGTATCGTATACTGACATTCATATCACCTCTTTGAGCTATATTAGATGTAACTTACCAGTTCCAAAAATCCATATCGACTAATATCATAACACGTGGATCTATTTGTTCAGTTAGTTTTAAAAGCTCACTTGACGGTCCGGTTATGCGTAATCCATACACTTTAATTCCATTTTTCAATATATAAGATGCCTTTTCACCAACAGAGTTATCAATTCCATTAATTTTCAGCAATTTGGGGTCCGGTTTTAAAATATTCTTATTGTCATCTAACCACTTAAGCTCATTAAGTATTGATTTTTCATATTCCTGTACATTCCCTTTTTTAAATTCTTCAGAAACGATATTTCCAAACTTGAATAATTTATTTGGAATACCCCATTGATAAACTTGCTGATTTTCCAGATATAAATTTTTAGGTTGTAGATTCTCAAAACCGGTCTCAATAGCCATCCAACAAACTTCTATATCGAAATTTCCAATAAGATTTTCCACATCTTTAAGGCTTATTGTTTTCTTAAGAGAATAATCTACTGTAGCCACTGTATTGTCTGAATTTTTCCTTAATATTTCGCTTTGTGTTTTTTTATCTTTCATACTGTCAAAGCTTGCGGTTTTAAAGAGATCCGGATGGATGAAATTAGCACCAATATGGACAGGAACAGTAACTTTGCCGGTTAATAGAGACATTTTTGTTTCATATTCAAACTGCTCACCATAACTATGTCCAATAACAGGCCGTACTCCTATTTTAAGAGTTTGAGAAAAGGAAAACGATTCTAACGAATTTCCCCACATATTTATTTTGTTGGGTTGTGTAAACTGAATAATATCTATTAATGCTCTAAATTGGTTTTCATAACCCATTGTTCCACGTATTTGCAACGCAATTAACGGAGTAGTAAATATTAAAGATAAAACGCCAAGTGTTATAATTACAACACGAAATATAGCCATGTTAAACTTAAATCTTGTCTTTTTAAGTATCCTTCTTTTATCTATGACGTTGTCGGTAAATTCAAGCTTAATGTCTTCATTTAATATTTTTAACTCTCTGCTGCAGGTATCACAGGTCTTCAGATGATTATCAATTTGCATTTTAACATTTTCATCAAGAGTTCCTGCAAGATATTCAGGAAACATATTCTGAACTTCATTACACCTCATTATAATAATCCCTCCTGTATAGATTTTTTAACTTTTGCCTTCCTCTAAATAAAAGGACTTTGACATTGTCAATGCTTACGCCAATAATGCTTGCTATTTCCGCATATGTAAGGTCATCATACTCTTTCAGTATGAGTACCGATTTATACGGCTCGGGAAGCTTGGATATACTGTTTTCCAATGTATTCTTCTTCTCGGCATTAAGCAATGAAACTTCCGGATTCACATCCCATGAATCGTCTGGTGTATCTGGCACTTCACCATAATCGATATTTGCTTTTTTTCTGATAAAATCCAGTGCAATATTTCTTGTCACTTTATAAAACCAAGCCCTGGCCGGAAGTTCGTTATTTGCTATGCAATGCTTTGTAGCCCGTAAAAATGTTTCAGATACAATATCTTCAGCTAATAATATATCTTTTATAATAGTCATTGCATATCTCGTTAGCGGCTCCGCAAGTTCACTGTACAGTGATGTCAAGGCATCCACCAATTATCACCTGCCTTTACTTTATAAACGTTTTAAAGCCGTGAATGTTACATCATTTTTTAAAATTTTTTAGATTTATAATTTCAATTATACAGGAAGTTAACATTTTATATATTTACCATAAAATGAATCTAATATATAATTTAGTTAAACGTTAAGTTAACCACTCGAAATATTATACATTATTCGAATTATTATAAAAAGGGAGTACTCTCCTTGTAATAATACCATTATTTAATTTTATTTTTTAAAAGGAGGAATTACATGAAAAAAGTATCATTAGTCCTAATTATTACAATTTTGTTTACAGCTGTATTTTACAGCATTCCGAGCTCGTTTGCTGCTGATGAGCAGTACCCGGGATTCAGAGTTAAGGGTCGTTTCCTTTATGACAAAAATGGAGAGAAAACGATACTCTATGGTGTAAATAAGATGATTATATGGATGGACATTGATGGAGTTCCGTCATATGAGGAAATAGCCAAAACAGGTGCCAATTGCGTTAGAATTGTTTGGGGCATAAGCGGTACGGCCGAAAAGCTTGACAAAGCAATTTACAACTGTCGACTCAATCACATGATTCCAATTATAGAATGCCATGACGCAACCGGTGATTGGTCAAAGCTTCAGACAATTGTCGACTATTGGGTGAGACCTGATATAGTTGAAGTGCTCAAAAAGCATGAGGAATATTTGATAATAAATATAGCAAATGAGTGCGGTCAAACTGTTTCAGACGCTGATTTCAGAGCAGGATACAAGCTGGCGGTAAGCAGGATGAGAGATGCCGGAATACATGTTCCTCTGATGATTGACGCTCCAAGCTATGGACAGGGAATCGATTCACTGCAGGCAAACGGTCCGTATCTTATTGAAAATGATCCCGATCACAATTTATTGTTTTCAGTACATATGTGGTGGCCTTTAGCATGGGGATACAGTGATCAAAAAGTAATAGATGAAATAAAGGAATCCGTTGATATGGGTCTTCCATTGGTTGTAGGAGAGTTTGGACATCAATGGGATGAAACTCCCCAAGGAGCAATTCCATATAAGACAATATTGGAGCAATGTCATTTAAACGAGGTAGGATATCTTCCATGGGAATGGGGACCTGGCAATAACCCTCAGACTTTTCTTGATATGACAACTGACGGTACATTTGCAACCCTTCATGGATGGGGAAAAGAGGTCTGCATTACAGACCCCCACAGTATAAAAAACATTGCTGTAAGGCCTGCATCAATGCTGGAGGATGTGCCACCACCACCTACACCGACACCATTTCCTGCAGGTAACATGGCATTAAACAAACCCATTGAAGCATCTTCAAAAGAGTCCAATGACCATGTCGCTGAAAATGCAGTCGACGGCAATGGAGATACAAGATGGGCTTCAGTATCCGGAAAGTATGACACCGAATACATTAAGATTGATTTAGGATCGGTCAGTGATATAAACAAAGTAGTTATATATTGGGAAGATGCATATGCCACACAGTATAAAATACTTACATCCACCGACGGTTCGACATGGACAACAGCATACCAGCAGTATAACGGTAAGGGTGGAATGGATGAAATAATACTTGATAAGACATATAGTGCACGTTATATAAAAGTTGAATGCAGTCAGAAAATTAACTCACAGTGGGGATATTCCATATGGGAAATATTAGTATACGGTCAATCGGCCGGTACACCAACTCCAACTCCGACGCCAACGCCAAACGGAAAAACTATAACCGGATATGTAAGGCCCGATTTTGACTTGAGTAATTCTTCATCATCCTTAAAGGCAGGTTTTAAAGTTCAGTATGGTTCATTTTCGGCTGTTACAGATCAAAACGGTACATTTACAATAAGCAATATTCCTCAAAACTATGGACCGGAGCAGTTAATAATATCAAAAGACGGTTATCTTACCAGAGTAGTAAATAGTGTAAATGCAGGAGTTAAAATAGGAAGCATTGATTCTCCACTGGAAATGTGGGCCGGAGATATTGCAGTAAATGGAGTTCAGGATGGGGCAATAAATATGTCGGATGTAGTTGCGTTGGCAAAAAGCTTCAATGCTGTTTCCACAGATTCAAAGTATATTGATTCATGTGATTTCAATAAGGATAATGCTATTAATATGAGTGATGTAATAATACTTGCAAGACATTTTAATATGACTACCGGTAATTATCCCACTATTTAGATTCAGGCATGTTTATACATTATTTAATATTTGATAGGCTACTTTTAATAATGGTAGCCTATCTATTTTGTTCATCGGGACTAATATTGTCGCAAAAAGGTAGTACAGTCATATACAACCATACATGGTCCTTTTCGAATTTGACAAAAATATAACATTAGTATAATTAAAATATGGTTAGTTAATGATAATTAACGTTGGTGGTTAAAAATGTATAACCCATTGCTGGATAGAAAGTCGAGCATTATACTTGCTACGGTTGATGTTATTGAGGAGCTGGGTTTTCAGGGACTTTCTATCAGGGAAGTCGCCAAAAGAGTAGGGATTTCGGAGCCCGCTATCCTTAGGCATTTCAAAACCAAAAATTTATTGATTCTTGCTGTAATAGACTATTTCTCAAAATATGATTCCGACATTGTACAATCTGTTGAAGTAAAAAAAATGAAACCTATTGAAGCATTAGTTTATTTCATTGACACATTTGCTGCATATTATGAAAACTACCCTGCTATTACTTCAATTGTACAGTCTTTTGATTTATTGAGAATTGATCCATTCTTTTCGGATAAGGTAAAAAATATTTATATAAATCGTTTTAATTTCATATCAAATAAAATAAAACAGGCTCAAAAGAATAGAGAAATAAATCCCGATATAAAAAGTGAGAATCTTGCATTGATTATTATGGGATTAAATAGAGAATGATGTTTAAATTGGCGTATGCACAAGTACAGTTATTCTTTAAGAAAACAAATTATTTCTGCACTTCAAATGTTATTGGATGCCTTTAAGATTTAATTCCAACACAACTATATTAAATACGATTAATCTTTTATATTTATCTATCGCATATATATCGCAAAATTAATGTAAAGCATTGGTTATTTTTCTCTGATAAATGTAAGAATAATAACGTATTTAATATAATTAAGAAAGTTAGAGGGATAAATAATGAAGATTTTAGTTGCTGAGGATGATTTTGCAAGCAGACGGTTCTTGGCAAAGTTTCTTTCACAATTTGCTACTGTTGATATAACAGTTGATGGAGTGGAAGCTTTAGATGCTTACTTGTTGGCAGAAAAAGACAATTCTCCATATGACCTTATCTGTCTTGATATTGTGATGCCAAAGGTAGATGGGGTAGAAGTGCTGAAATCTATTCGGGATTATGAGAGTTCTAAAGGGATAATGCCTGATAAACGTGTAAAAATAATCATCACTTCGGCACTTCATGAAACACATCTGGTACAGAAGTCCTTTGAATTTGGCTGTGAAGCTTTTATAACAAAGCCTATAGACACGGAAAAGCTTATTGAGGTTATGGTAAAGTTAGGGCTTATTAAAGCATAAATGACTTTAGCATCCCTTAATGAAATAATAGCATGATCCATACTAAACATTTAGGAGGAAAAAACAATGAAATGGTTCTTAAATCTTAAAGTCCGTGTAAAACTATTAACTGCTTTTATCATTATGGCTTTATTGGCCGGCATTGTCGGTATAATCGGTACTATTAACATTAATGTTGTTGATAAAAATTATTCTGATCTTTATGTTAATTATGGTGTAGCTGTTGGTGATATCGGACAGGCAAGTATAGATTTTCAAGGAGCCAGAGCAACTGCACGTGATATTTTTTTAAGCAAAGATATGAAAGAGAAACAAAATTTTGTTATTAGACTAAAGGAGTTGGATAAGAGTATAGAAGATTCTCTTGAAAGCTTCCGTGTTAGTCTCCAGACTGAAGATGGTAAAAAAGTATATAATAATTTGTTGGAAAGTCTTAGTACTTATAAAGAAGTACGTGATAAGGCAATA
>Ga0116165_1002622_pt1 | contig 12610 bp, 13 predicted proteins | sample AD_JPNMR1_MetaG_FD_89885 | JGI IMG/M metagenome (GOLD analysis project Ga0116165, IMG submission 89885) | Active sludge microbial communities of municipal wastewater-treating anaerobic digesters from Japan - AD_JPNMR1_MetaG | ecosystem: Engineered > Bioreactor > Anaerobic > Digestate | place...
AAATCACTTAAACATCATAAATTTTTTATACTCTTTTTGAAATAACATTTACGATCTTCTTCCCGGCAGTTCCATCTCCATATGGATTACTCCATTTTTCAGATCTTTGGATCATATCCTGTACCCCCTCTCGTATCCTTCCTGGTTCTGTCCCGACAACCGTATTTGCCCCGACATCCACCGTCTCTGGCCGTTCGGTATTCTCCCGGAGAGTAACACAGGGAACTCCAAGGATACAACACTCTTCCTGTACTCCTCCTGAATCAGTGAGGACAAGTCGGGCTTTGGATTCAAGGTGAAGAAAACTGAAAAACCCGATTGGATCGGTGAGGTAAATCCCACTCACTGGTTTCTGGAACTGATCAATCATCTTTCGTGTCCGGGGATGGACTGGAAAAATGACCGGGATATTCCACTGCTCACGAATTGTTTTCAGAGCACTCAGTATCTGTTGTAATTTCTCCGGATTATCTACGTTTTCCTGCCGGTGGGCGGTAACGAGAAAATACTCATTGGGTTTTACCGCTAAAGACTGTAAGATATTATCCCTTGTTCTGGCAATCTCAAGATTCTGGAACACCGCATCGACAATGGTATTTCCGGTGACCAGAATCTTGCTGTCATCAATCCCTTCTTTCAGCAGATTCTCCCTGGCTTTTTCTGTCGGTGCAAAAAGCCAATCCCCAAGATGGTCCGACACAACCCGGTTCACCTCTTCCGGCATCGTTCGATCATAACTCCGCAGCCCGGCTTCCACATGCCCAAGTGTTATACCCATCTTTGCCGCAACCAGACTCCCGGCAAGGACTGTATTCGTATCACCCTGGACGAGCACAGCATCAGGCCGCTCCTTCTCATAAACGTTCTCAATCCCGCACATAATCCGTCCCGTCTGGTCTGCATGTGATCCAGACCCTGCATCCAGCTGATAATCAGGAAATGGCAGGTTTAACTCTTCAAAAAATATCTGGTCCATCTCATATGAATAATGCTGGCCGGTGTGGAGAAGGGAAAAATCGACATTCTGTCTCTGGCACTCCCGGATGATCGGGGACATCTTGATAATCTCCGGCCTTGTGCCAACAATAATACTGATCATATGATGAGGGGTTCTCCGGTATGCATATCCTGATATGACGTATGATGAGGATAGTCAGGGATGGTAAATAATTCCTGCCTGAACGTTTCTGAATGTCTCTCTCGTGCGCGTACGTAGAATATGTTCTGTATTTTAATAAACGTATCGTAATAATTCATAATTCAGAATTTTCTTTTGATATCCTCTCTGGCAGCGGCAGCAAACCGGGATTTTTCATGGCGTTATCATAGGCATATACAATACGCTCATAATGAGGTGCAGGGAGCGTGTGGTGTCAAAAATAATGAGTATATTCAATTGTATCAGAAGAAAATGTTCTTGGCCAGGATCCCAAAAAATGAAACGAACTCTCTTTATCAGACATTCAGGACCGATGAATCAAATGGCATACAATGCCGAAACTCCCGATGATCATTGTAAAAATTCCGAAGGAAAAGTGATGAATCTCAATAAACGGTCTGAATAAAAATCCTAATAAAAAAGAAAAGAAGAATGCAGCTCCGAAGAAAAGTGTTGTCACCGACGTCACGTTGGAAAGGATATGACGTTTTCTGGTAATATCAAAGAGCAAATGGGAAATAATCCCTATTCCATGACGGAGCGGGTTCATCTTATGCTTATGTGGCACATCATATCTCACGGTAATCGGTACTTCAGCCATCCTCATTCCAATTGCGGCAAAATGGGTGATCATATCTGATTCAAGGTTATATCCCTTTGAATTGAAATTCAGATTATCCAGTGCCCGTTTACCGAGGACTCGAAAACCTGATTGTGTATCGGTGATGGGAAGGTGGCACGCCAGTCTGGTGACTTTGTTCAGGATCTGCTGACCGGCAATCCGGTACCTTGGGATCTGGTTCTTCTCTCCCATGAACCGGGATCCAATCACCACATCCGCTGCCCCAGTGAGTACCGGAGCTGCAACAACCGGTATCTCCCTGGGATCATGCTGCCCGTCACCATCTAAGAGAATAATGGTATCTATACCCTGTTTCTTAGCATAAGAGCATCCGATAAATACTGCACCAGCCTTACCCTGATTCTCACCTAACCTGATTACATCAGCACCAGCCTTGGTTGCCTGATCAGCGGTATTATCGGCTGAACCATCATCGATAACAATAACCCATGGAACAATTTTACGCGCCGCTGTCACGACCGAACCAATAACCTGTCCTTCATTATATGCCGGAATGAGGACTGCAGTCGATGAAAAAGGATTGATCGAATGAGATGCGGTTTCCTCATCCGGATCATACCGGTATCTGAAAGAAGAGGGTATGGTATCATAAAAAAATTCATGACTGTTCGGACTCAGTGCGGTATGGAACGAGAACTCATCACATGCCGGAGTAATCTCTCCCTGAAAGCACCATGGATTATGTGATGAATTCATCATATCACAGAATGTGAGTCTGGAACCGGATGCTCACAAAGGAGCCCCCTCCATTCCCTGTAAGAGTATTCACATGCAACATGTTTGAGCATTTCGCAATTGTGTCTTCCTGATAAGAAGATTCCATCATGAATTTTCCCCCCATCCGATATGTCTTTATGAAGATCTCAATATATAATGATGGAATATAGTACAATATTACATAAATAATTTACTTCGTTTATTGAGAAAATTGAGGGGTTTATTAAGGGGACTATGAGAGGGGGATGTAATTTTTAATTTCCGAAAAAAATTGTGGTTTTCCTGGAACAATTCTCGCCTGGATGCATGGTACTATGAAGATATCAAAAAAAATCCTGATTATGGGGAGTATGGTAACCTGGCTTATTATTATCGTCTCATGTATGTTCCTAGCCGGGTCTTTTGATATCGAAGTTCTTTTTGTTCTCTGGCTTATTGGTATCCTTATCATTACTGAGCTTGCTGACACCCGGTATGTTCGTCCCAGGTACCTGAAAAAGATCATGATCTTTGCCGGAACCGGGACCGTTCTCTTTGTCATTCTTGTTCTTCGAAAGGTCTGGGGGATAATATACGGATGAATAGAAGGGTAATACGATATCTTTTTATTCTTTCGTATATAGCAATCAGTCTTCTTACTGCTGCTCTCCTGATTGACAACGGGATGCATCCACTGGTCTATCCGGCTGATAAAAGCGTTTGCGAGACTGGATATCATATGAATATCGGGGATCTGAAAAAGCAGGCATTTAACAGCTCCATGGATCTTCTTCCGCTGATGCAGGAACTACTGGACTATAGTGGGACGATAGCCGTTACTTTAAGAAAAGAGGACATCGAATCAGCTCGTTCTGATCTCGCCCGGTATACCGGCCGGTACCATGATCTTCAGAATCTTATTATCAAACTGGATATGAATGAGAGTGAACTCGCCCGGTTTTATCAGGATACAGGCAAGCAAAAGGATATCCTCTCCCAGTTTGTATCAACATCGGAATCGCTCCAGTCACTTGAAAAACTGGAGATTCATTATCAGGATGAAGATAATCCTGATTCCGTAACCAAAGTGCGAATCCAGGGGAAAGCACTGAAAAACAGAATTCAGATGCTGCAGAACCAGTATGCGGATATTACAGATTCATTGTCTTCACGGGGTAATACTTTCGGAGTGAATACAGAACCAGTTCTGCAGAGTAAGGCTGAATTTGAAAGACTGAACGGAATTGTTGCACAAAGGCAGAATGAGCGTGATCGGCATATAGGGTTTGTAGATACTGGATCTCCGTTCATTTCATTCCTTGCAGGACCGGGTACCGTTACCTTTCAGGACACGATCGATGTGTATGGATTTGTTGCAGGATCGCAGGATCGGTCATGGCCAGTGACGATAACTCTTGATGATACCGCATTATTGGAATTGATACCTGACGAAATCGGTGAATATCGTTCACAGATCATGATTCATAATATTTCTGCAGGAGAACACAACCTGACCGCCCGATGGGGTTCTATAATCTCTGATTCTGTCCCTATTATCGTAACACCTCTTGAAACGTCACTTACTCTCCGGGTACTCCCGGTAAAGGGAATGTCAGCCGTCAATCTGACCGGGGTTGTAACAGCCCGCAACCCGGTTCCTGATGTGCCGGTGAACATATACGTTCAGGATAAGGTATGGAATACAGCTATGACCAGTGCATCAGGAACCTATCTGGTAACACTTCCCCTGTCTGAAGGCACGTATGATATGGTTACCCGGTTTGACGATCAGTCATATCCCTTACTGCCATCCGAAAGCCAGCATTATATCGTCGAGTCTGACGGATTCAGCATTACCGCCGTTAGGAGTTCAATGACCGGTTCGTTCCCACCCTGGATGGTGATACTACCTGGTTTTGTTCTCTTTGCAGTTCCAATCTGGTACTTCCGTCGTAAGGGGATTGTCGGAAAAACAGTCCCTGATACAGAAAATTCTTTCAAATCCCAGAATCCGCACGAATTGTCGAGAGATGAGAGTGCATTTGATACGATAATCAATATGAGAACCAACGATACGAAATACAACCTTAATGGTCAGGAAGGATTATCCCGCAACCTCTATCTGGAAATTCTCTCCGTTCTCTCTCATTCTCAGGGGATTCATATATCACCAGTCATGACAGCCCGGGAAATAGCAGGATCTTTGCCTGAAGAAGCATGGAAAGTCAGGTTTATCAGGTTTATTGAGTGGTATGAACGAATCAGGTATGGAGGATGTCAGGATTCCCGCTGTATCGAAGAGCTGATATGTGCAGCGAACTCGTTCCGCGAGACATGGAGGAAGCGGAGAGATGATATATAAATTTATTATTGGAATCATGGTATGCGCCGCTTTTCTTCTCCTTGGAATATTTCTGACCACGAACACCAATGACCTCTCACAGGATAATCCTGGCTGGAACGGTAGTTCGGCATTCTTCTCCCGGCTGGATCGTCACACCACGGAGATGGTTTCTGATATAACGATTCTTGAAACCAGAAATAACGTAACCTTTTTGATAATTGCACCGATTGAATCGTTCCATGATGAAGAAATAAGGATTATCCGTACATTTTTACAGAAGGGGAATACGGTGTTCCTTGCAGATGAGACCGATACAGGAAACACTCTTTTATCAGATCTTGGGTGTTCCATCCGCATAGGGACTTCGTATCTCGCCGGGATTGACCGTGCTTATAACAACTCATCAATTCTCATCACCAGTCCGGTGTCAGATCATCCGCTCACGAGGAACGTTGGATCGCTTGTTCTTGACAAGGCAAAACCATTAACCGGGGGTTTACCCCTGATACAGACAAGTATCATGAGCTGGATTGATATCAATCAGGATTTTCGCATATCGTCTAATGAATCATTTGGACGGTATACTGTTCTTGCACATGAACAGATCGGAGATGGTGAGATTGTCGTGCTCTCTGATTCGAGTGTTTTCATCAATTCGATGTCAGGACTGGAGTCAGAGTACGGGAATGAACAATTCTTATCTAATTGCATACATTATCGTCCACATCTTCTCATTGAGCAGATTCACAGCAAGACCGCAGTTCAGAATGGTTCAGGCTGGCTGCTTCGGTATATCCAGTCTGATTCGGTGTTAAAAACCATAATTGTCTTCCTCTCTCTTCTTGCCATTTCGTTTGTACGTAAGAAAAGACCACCGGGGATTTCTGATATCAGTCCTGAACCGGTGAGCATGTAAAGATGAGGAAATATATAATAGGGGGTATTGAAAACCATGACTTCTCGTGATGTGGATCAAAGCATCGGGCAGGATAGAGGTGAGGCGAATAGATCTGAACTTGCACGACTCCATACTGCAGTTGCCTCTGCCTTGTCGCCATTTATCGTCGGAAACCAGGATCTCATCGAGCTTATATTAATCGCCCTCCTTGCAGAAGGCCATATTCTCATAGAAGGGCTTCCCGGGACCGCGAAGACGACTATTGCAAAGGCGATTGCCAGGGTGACGGGCTGTGAGTTCGCACGAATTCAAGGAGCTGTTGATCTGCAGCCGGCTGATATGATCGGAGTTCGTATCTATGATCAGCAGTCATGTGAATTCAACCTTCGGAAAGGGCCGATATTTACCAATATCCTCCTCGCTGATGAGATGAATCGGGTTCACCCAAAAGCCCAGTCAGCATTTATTGAAGCAATGAGCGAACGCCAGGCGACCATTGATGGGATAACTCTCCCGTTACCCCGTCCGTTTATCGTTATTGCAACCCAGAACTCCTTTGAACTTGAAGGGACATTCCCACTCATAGAAGCTCAGCGTGACCGGTTTATGTTTAGCATCCGCATCTCCCCCCGCAGTCCGGATGAGGAACTCACCGTAATCAAACGTGCATCCGATGGTACCCTGACCTGGAACCGGTTTGCTGAAACACTCCGTCCGGTCACCTCTCCAAAAGACCTACAGACATCCATTGATCAGGTATCCCATGTCAGGATGGAGGATCCTGTTCACCGGTATATCCGGGATATCATTATAGCAACCAGGAACCATCCGGATATCGGACTTGGGGCTTCCAGTAGGGCTTCGATAGCCTTTGTCAAGGGGGCAAAAGGGGCCGCGGCTCTTGCTGGAAGGACGTATGTCATTCCTGATGATGTAAAGAAAATCGCGTCATCTGTCCTGATTCACCGGTTATATCTGACACGGGAGGCAGAGATTGAAGGTGTCCGTCCTGGCGACATTCTTATGGATATCCTGAGTCGAATTGAGGTGCCATAACCGGTGAAGACGACACCCTGTTCACACGGGCTGCTGGCAGTTTTTCTCATCCTCATCATCCTGGCCGGTATTCTGGATGATCCGGTACTTCTTATGGCAGGAACCTCGGTGGGAATCCTGCTGATGGGGGTATGTCTCCTTTTTCTTTTCATGGTTTTCAAAACTTGCCAGACTATCTGTGTTTCATGGAAGATTGAAAAACCCCTCATCAGACAGGGAAGAAGTAATGCCATTGAATGTACCATTTCCCTTATGGTTCCCCCTGGTTACGAGGTGCGATACCTGGATATGATTCCCGCCATGTGCAGTCTTGAGTCAGGAGAGAACCAGATCCGGGCTGATACTGCCGGACCGCAGATTCTTACCCTTTCGTACCGCTTTATTCCTCATTATCATGGAACCATATACCATGAAGGAGGTATAATCACCATACAGAACCTGTTTTTTTCAAGTTCTCTTCCTCTTCGACCAGGAAAAGCCTCTGCTCCCTCATTTCAGATACAACCCTGGCCATTATTCGGGCTGGTTGAAAAACCAGGATCAGGAAAAGATCTTGAACGTATCGGGCCGGTAAAAGGATATTCAGTCAGGCAGTATCGGGAATATCTACCAGGAGATGATATCAGGTATATCGACTGGAAGATATCAGCAAAACGGGGCACTCTGTATATCCGGGAGTATGCAACACCCGCTGATGAACTACCCATGATCATCGTGGATCTGCCTGATACCGGGCAGGAGATCGATAGGCAGGCATTTTCACGGTTGGTCAGTTCTCTTTCAGGATATGTGGAGTCAAAACTGGCGAAAAAAGAATCAATTTGTCTTATGGCAATATCTGGGCCAAATATGAGTGATCTGTATTATGAAGGGTATGATATGGCTCACTGTCTGGCAATAATCCGTGAAAAAATTCATCCGGTTCCCCGGACATTTCACCTGTTCCGGTTTAAAATGAGATCTGATATGAGAAAGGAGATATATCAAGCTGAATTATTGCTGAGCCGGTCAGGTCTTTCAGAGCAGACACAAACCTGTCTCACCCGGATACACGATGTCAGGAAACGGCATATGCAGGATAGAAAAACCACCCGGTTTACCCATGCGATGAATACCATCCTTCTGCACCGGCATTTTCATGAAATAATTCTCTATTCTTTGTGTGACGGGGATTTAAGCCATATTCGGGAGATAGCAGTGCTTGCAGTCAGGCAGAACATCCCCTTCCTGATACGCACCCCGAAACGTTCTGATCTCTCATTCAGGATTCCCGTTTCTCTGTGTGGAGAAGCGGTTGAGGTGATCTGATGGGTACCAGTATGGGACGGGTTTTCTCTCTGCTTTTCGGTATTATCATCATATTCCTGGTGCTTTATGCACAGGTTTTGCCGGGTTACCAAATATATTCTGGAATTTTTCTTTGTGCATTATATGTCGCGGCAGGATTGTTCCGGCAGAATTCACCGTCGCACCAGTTCACCAGGTTTTGTATGGGAGAAAGTGCAGCAATTGCTCTCTGGTTTGTCTCTTCATTCTTTGGAGTGATGATTGCACTTCTTGTTACCGCGGAGTTTCTAAATGGGTTTACTATTTTGAAAAACCGGAATGGATGTATTCTTTTTGCCCTGTGGGGGGTTGTGATGTGTATTCTTGCCTTTCTGTCAGAGGAGATTCAGCATACACTCCTGCCATGTATGGCAGTCCTTGTTCTTGCCGGCCTTGTTGCTCTAACCCTGCTTCTTTTTGAATACCGGATGGTTTACCAAGCGGGAAGGGATGAATTATGAAGCTCTCAATCCCCGATCGATATATATGTGGATCATTTGTTCTTCTCATCGTTGCCGGTATGTGTGCTGGAATTGTCAGCTTGAGTGAAAGAAGGGACATCATATCAGCAGCACTTCTCGTATCTGCCGTCATTCTCTTTCTGACAGCTATCCTGCTTTTCGTACTTCATCGTCCTGATTCCGTTGATGAACGATTTGTTTCACTGCTCCAGGTTCAGGGAGCGATAAATATCTGTATGATTGCTGCGGATCTCGGTATCTCCGGGCTCTCGTGTTTTCTCCCTGAAAGTCGGACCGAATGCCAGAGTGTCATGCATCTGATCCCCGTGGCCCGGTATACCGGGGAACCAGTGGATGGATTGGTATTTATATCCGGAGAAGGTTTTTCAGGACTGCTCTTACCGCCGGTATGCATCCCGCTGCTTGAGGAGCTTCAAAAGACCAATCAGCTTATAATACCCAAATCACAGCAGGAATTATCAACACTCCTGCATGAGATAGCGATTGATGTTCTGGAGGTTGCCTCTGAAATTATGGTATCCTGGTCAGCCACCAGTGTTCAGATCCACATGGAGGGGTATCGCCTTTATGAGGGATGTCGGGCGGTTTTTAGGGAATCACCAGCCTGTTGTACCATGAGCCCGTGTGTCATCTGCAGCCTCTTTGCAACCGTAATCGCAAAAGGGCTGGACAGGCCGGTTCAGGTTGATCGGTGTGTCCCGGTAAAAAAGGATGATTCGGTAGAGATGATATATACTCTCCTCCCGTAAAAATCAGGAGAGAACCCGGGATGTTGCCGGGATTTTGTTGGTATCAAAAAATTCCTCGACATATCCGTCCGGATAGGTAATGGTTGCAATCTCCGCAGAATAATCTGCCTGGACAAGAGGAGCAAACCAGTACTTCTGGAGTGCCTTCTCAGCCATCGTAAAAGATATCTCCGGAGTCTTCATGACAACCGACCCATTTATTTCAGTAATATTTGAAAATTTTTCCACCCTGAACCGTGCTGAATTGTTCGTAACCTCATCCACGGTCACCGTATGATGAAACATATCTTCAAGTGCTTTTTTCAGTTCTGCATTCGGGTCGGCGATCTTGAGATAGACGGCAACCTGTTCAGCTATGTTGAGCGTGTATTCAAAGGTAATATAGGCATCACCATTCTCCAGAAGATCAACTGCGAGACGGTCAGATGAAAATGCCTGGACCGGCGAGATTCCAATGATGAAAATGAGCAGTATTCCACTTGTAATAATTTTTTTATCCATTCTTTTCATATGCCTTCCTCCCATCGGATATGATTGACCCATACCTCTGCGATGATCCAGCTATAAACAATACTGGTTCCAATACTTTAAAGTGCATCCGTCTGGCAGGGACAGTCCTGTCCTGCATATACTCTATATATCCTTTCTTCAGACCCGCGTCTTTTCAGATCTGATAGTCATCCTCCTCTGGCTTATTGGGGCTATTGCCTGTATCTATGTCCCGGTTATCAATGAAACACCAGTCCGGGTCCTTATGGCACTCCCCCTTGTTCTGTTCATTCCGGGGTATGCCCTCATAGCTGCCCTGTTTCCTACCAATGAGGATCTGGATCTCATCGAACGTATTGCCCTGTCGTTTGGTCTTTCTATTGCCGTGGTCCCTCTCATTGGTCTTGGTTTAAACTATACACCCTGGGGGATTCGGCTTGACCCTGTTGTCATCTCCGTTTCCCTGTTTACGATAGTTATGGTCCTTATTGCCCAGGCATGCCGGGCGATGACTCGTCCTGATAAGCGGTACCGGTTTCCTGCAGAAGAGATAATGGCAGCGATTCGTGAAGAGTTCTTCCCGAAGGAGGGGAACAGAACTGATAAAATACTCTCCATTATACTTCTTATCTCAATTATTACAGCGATTGGGACGACCATTTTTGTTATTGTTTTTCCAAAGGAAGGGGAGAAGTTTACTGAATTTTACATCCTGGGGGAGAAGAGGATGGCGGCTGATTACCCGGACCGGTTGTTCATCGGGGAAGAGTATCCGATGTATATCGGGGTTGGCAACCATGAATACCGAAATGTCACGTATACAATTGAAGTCCATCAGATGACCATGGAGAACGATGAATCAGGGAATATATCGTATATCACCCGGATGAATATGACCGACCGGTTATCAGTCATAGTTCCTCATAATGAGACCGTGATTATGCCCTATAATCTCTCAGCAGCTGATATCGGGTACAACCGGATTGAATTTTTATTGTTTAATGAGACAGTACCTGATAATTCGGTTTGGGGTATGGAACGGATAAACCAGAGTTACCGGGATTTACACCTGTGGGTGAAAGTGCTGGAGTAATTTCCTCAGTTTTACGAGAGGGTTACATTTTTATTCTTTAATAATAAAGAGGCTGTTGCACGAATCAAATTGAGTGATACAATAAGGAAAAATAACGCTGTGGATAATAACAATAACGGCTTTACTTGACCTTCTGGTGTTAATGGAAGGTTTTTATGCAACAGCCCCTCCAGATATCTTATATTATTACGATTTTTATTCTGGATACTAATTAAATCCCTATTCAGGTAAAATTTTTCTCATTCAAGTATGATTACCAAATTTAAGGAGAAAAGGTATATTACCGATTGGAAAGATTTGTTAATTTGCTCAATTTGAATTTATTTTTACATGATAAACCCGATTATGGCGAACTCTCCGAATCCCTGAAATTTTTTTACCAAAATTATTTTCTGCTCTCTGGACAAATTAGGAATTGCAATACTAATTTGACAAAAATGATAATTCAGAGAACTGCCGGAGAGAAACTGAAACAACTAGCCATTGGATTTCCTGCAATTGCGGTAATCGGACCGCGTCAATCTGGAAAAACGACATTAGTCCGGAATATATTTCCAGATCTGCCCTATACGCTCCTTGAAGACCCGGATACCAGGCAGTTTGCTGAAGAAGATCCCCGGACTTTCCTTCTTCAATATGCAAAAACAGGGGCAATTATTGATGAAGCTCAGCATGTACCTCAGTTATTCTCCTACCTTCAGGGGATCATCGACAACAAGGACACGACTGGCAGATTCATTCTTACCGGATCCCAGAATTTCCTGTTGATGGAAAAGATATCCCAGTCATTAGCAGGAAGGATTGGAATTCTCAAGTTACTCCCCCTTTCTATGGAAGAGTTACATCGAAATGGAATTCACAAAAACACCTATGAAGAATATCTCTATCAGGGATGCTACCCCCGGCTGTACAGTGATCCTATCATTCCATCTGATTACTATTCCGCATATGTTCAGACATATCTGGAACGGGACCTCAGACAATTAAAGCAGGTCCAGAATCTCTCATTATTCCAGACATTCCTGAGAATGTGTGCGAACCGGGTTGGACAAGTGGTAAATTATTCCTCACTTGGAAATGATTGTGGAATAAACTATAAAACAGCTCAGGAATGGTTATCGTTATTAGAGACCTCCTTCATTGTATTTCTGGTAAGAACTCACCACAAAAATTTTAATAAACGGCTTGTGCAAATGCCAAAACTCTATTTTACTGATCCCGGTCTTGCCGCCTATCTTATCGGAATCCGTTCATCTGATGAGATTTTGAATCATCCCATGAAAGGCGGGTTATTTGAAACCTTTATCATTGGTGAGTTCCTGAAATACCGGTTAAACCTTGGATTTGAAAGTAATCTCTATTTCTGGAGAGATAAGAGTGGATATGAGATAGACTGTCTGATTGACAGGGCAGGAACTGAATTAATTCCTGTTGAGATGAAAGCCGGAAGGACAATATCGGGAGATTATTTTAAGAATATCGAATATTGGAATAGATTATCCGGTCAGAAACCTGAGAGATCCTTTGTAGTGTATGGTGGTGTGACTAATCAGATGAGAGGTCCGGGTCATGTGATACCCTATGATTCATTAGGGCCGATCTATGATTTACTGTAATTTATCACCGTGATAGCTTGGTATTGGTTACCGCCGGGGCAGATAGTATTCCAAGAGTC
>Ga0116165_1002625_pt1 | contig 12603 bp, 10 predicted proteins | sample AD_JPNMR1_MetaG_FD_89885 | JGI IMG/M metagenome (GOLD analysis project Ga0116165, IMG submission 89885) | Active sludge microbial communities of municipal wastewater-treating anaerobic digesters from Japan - AD_JPNMR1_MetaG | ecosystem: Engineered > Bioreactor > Anaerobic > Digestate | place...
GTCTTTCCGACACCATTTCTACCAATGATTCCGATGCGATCTCCTGCTTTAAACTTATAGGAGAAAGCATCCAATATTTTTTTGTCTCCAAATGACTTACACACATGATGTAATTCAAGTATCTTGGTCCCCAATCTTGTATGGTCTATATCAAATTCTATTTCACCTGGATCTTTAGGCCCTTGAAGACTTTCCTTTAGATTGTAGAAATTATCTACTCTTGATTTTGCCTTTGTTGTCCTTGCTTTGGGCATCCTTCGCACCCATTCTAATTCCTTTCGCAGCAATTTTTCTGTTTTATCTCGAACGATTTCCTCATTCTGCATTCGCATGGCTTTCTTCTCAAGAAAATCTTCGTAGTCACCCATGTATTTATACAATACACCTTTGTCTAGTTCGAGTATTTGATTGCACACACGATTCAAAAAATAGCGATCGTGAGTGACCATCAACAATGTGAGTTGTGGTGACTCTAGATATTTTTCTAGCCATTCGATCATATCCAAATCCAAATGATTGGTAGGCTCATCTAGGATTACAAAATCAGGTTTACCACAGAGAACTTTTGCAATAGACAATCTCTTCTTTTGTCCTCCACTCAGAGCAGAAACTTGAAAATCATAATCAGGCAAATTGAACTTACCCAAAAGTTCTTTAATAAAGGCTTCTAGTTCCCAAGCTTTATTTTCATCCATGATGCTGAGCGCTTCTTCTATTTTTTTCGCATCATTATTTCGCTGAGCATCATGCAAGGCTTTCAATGGAGCTATATGTGCTTCATCGCCTTCAAGCAAAGCTTCAAGTATATTTTGATGAGGCGCAAAATCGGGTTCTTGAGGTAGATAACTGGTCTTAAGATCTTTTGTAATCCATAATTTCGCATTCTCGCCTTCCATTGCATCGACACCTGCAATCACTCTCAATAGACTGGATTTTCCCGAACCATTTCTTGCGACGATAGCTATCTTATCACCCTGATTTACGAGTAAATTGATTTTATCAAATAGAACTTTTTCTCCGTAGGAACGACTTACATTTTCTAAGGAAAGTAAATTCATTATTTTATAATTTTATGTAATTTAATTAATACTGTGTTTGTAATTTTTAAAACGTTTTTGTCTACTTCCTATAAGAAAATAAATTCTAATATTCAAAGAAGGCTTTACTTTTTTCCAATAAACAAAAAAGCCGGAGGAATATGCCAAGGTATAAAATCAACTTCTAAGTTCTCAAATATTGAGGCATATAATTTTTTTAAAATCAAGGAATAATGAATTTGAACAAAACGAGCATTTGGATTTAATAGGCCTTTACAAATACTGACTATTTTCAAAGTAAGACTTTCAGGAAGGTTGACGAATGGAATAGCAGAAATTATAGCATCTACTTTTTTTATACCAAGCGTTTCTAACTCAGTAACCATTTCTTCTGCTGAAGTTTGTATAAGAATAATTCTTGAATCTTCTATTTTACTCAATTTTTCACAAAATATAGGGTTCACTTCAAATATGATCAATTTTGCATCTACTTTTAAATCTTTCAAAATATATTTTGTGATGGCACCATCTCCTGCTCCTAACTCTAGAATTGTATTACATTGCGAAACTGCAGCATGCTTTACCATACTTTTACTTACATTTTTTGCAGTACGCAAAAAAGTACCTACAGTCTTAATATCTTTTAATCCTTGTCGTAGGAATTGTAAGTTTGAGTTCATTCTTGGTTATTGTGGTAATTAATATAGAGGATCAAATCTGGATATTTTGTTACGTAATTTATGACATCTATCCTATCTACCATCGTTCCATTGTGCAGTGGAATAATTTTAAATTTTGAATTCTCTTTTAATCTCGTGAAGATACTTTCTATTTCTCTAAAACTAGAAGTCATGCCAATGAAATATTGATATCGTTTTAGTTTAGGATTGTAATAAACAAATGTTGGATGATCCTTTTGTTTTAGTATTTCGTGATTGAATATTTGTTCTGATTCGCCTATGAGTATAGTATAACACAAGCCAGAAAATATTTTTTTCAAGTTTATTTTTGAACTAACTCTTAGATACTCGGGGATCACTGGTGTGGCATAAGATATTCTCGCAGATGAAGTATCTGAAGTGATTATATTCCAATCGATTCGTTTATTCCATTTCTCTGAAATCAAATTCTTGTCATTTCCTATTTCTGGCTTTGCAAGTGGAAAAAAATTGCCTATGCCGTATACTTGAATTTTATCTTTTGATATTCCAGATTCGATTAATTGTGAACTGACTTGTTCTGCGCGTTTGATGGAATAATATAAATTCAATGGAGCTGAATTATCCTCATAAGCATGACCAAATATCTCGACACTCAACTCTGGGTTAATTTTCATCATATTGTGAATTTGCTCCAATGTTTTTATTGTCTTTGGATCTTTAATGAATTTATCATCTGAATAATAGATCGATTCTAAGACATAGTCTCTATATTGCCTTAGCTCCTTTGGTTCATTCTTTATAACTGGAACAAAATCTTTAGGACTAGAATTTAATTTATCTTGAAATAAAAAACTCAAGGTCGTTCCGCTGGAAGCATAAAATTGCTCTTCCAATTCTTCTTTAAAGTAAGCAATGAATATATCTCTATTTCCTTTTGATTCTTTCTTTCGATCTGAAGTAAATACACCACTCAATCCATCGGGGGTCAATCTAAAATTAAAATCATTTGCACCAGAATTGACTGGTAATCCAATGTTCTCTGGATTATCCCATAATCCTGATTCAGCCTTGAACTGCGTTCGGAATATATCAAAGCCTCCAATAGAAGATAAATTATCAGAAGAGAAATATACTGTGTGTCCATCCTTTGCAATAAAAGGAGATATCTCATTAAAAGGGGTATTGATTTTATTTCCCATATTTTTTGGACTTAACCAATGACCATCTCTATATAGTGATATATACAAGTCATAACCGCCATAGCCACCCATTCTCTTACTACTAAAGATAATGACACTATCCTGAAATACACTCATATACTTGTCCCCAATCTCTCCAAACAATAATCCTTGAAATAAATTTTCATCTATGAATTTGTCTGGATCTGAACTTAAATTATGAATCTTAATTTCACCATAATTCTCATCCCAAGATTGGAAATACACCATTGATTCACCATGATTGATGAACTCTAGAATCATATCATTTTTAGTGCCATTGATCAGTGTATTCATTTTCTTAAGTGGTCTCCATGTCCCATTTTCTTTTTCTGCAATATAGAGATCTGATCTGAGTATGCCACTGTTTAAGTCAACAATCCCATTATTATTTCTTCTACCTCCCTCGTTATCTTCACGAATTGCACTAAAATAAAACTTGTCTGCAAAATTGACACTTGGGATGATATTATATTCTTCATTATTTGAATTAATGTTTGCCCCGATTGATTCGACAATGGCTACAGGTTCTTGCTTCGCTAATCGTGCACCTTTAAGGCATCTGAGGATTTCATTTTTGATGAATAACCGTTCTTTATTTTTGGTTTTTAATTTTTTATAATAAAGCTTATAATAACTTGCAGCATCTCGAAAATTCTCCATTTCTTTCGATGCTTCAGCTAATTTTTTATAACTGTTTTTTTCATATTTACTCGATGACTCTGCAAGAATTTCATATGCTTGAATAGCATCTACTTGTTGTCCTGCTTCATAAAAAGCATTGGCGGCTCTATTTAAAATATCCATGTCTTGAATTACTTTTTGCCAAGCTTTTTTATAATTCGCTGCAGCAACAGAATAATTTTTCAGTTCATAATTCAAATCAGCCTCATGAATAAAATGAGTTAAGGATTGTGACATAGTTTCACTCAATAAACTATGCAATAAAAATGCGATTAATATTATTTTTTTAATAAATTAAATATTTTGGTTAGTATCAAATTTTTCCAAATAATCTCCCACACGTTTTAAAAAAGAACCCCCAAGCGAACCATCAACTACACGATGATCATAAGACAAGGACAAAAACATCATTTGTCCTATCCCTAAGCTATCTCCACTTGGTCCTTCTATCACGATAGGTTTTTTCTGAATAACACCAGTTGCCAATATTGCTACTTGGGGTTGATTGATGATAGGCGTCCCCATTATATTTCCAAAAGTTCCAACATTGGTTAATGTGAAGGTACCATCCTGTATTTCCTCTGGTTTTAATTTATTTATTCTTGCACGCTCAGCCAATTCATTTACCTGATAAGTGATACCAACCAGATTTAGTCGATCAGCATTTTTAATGACAGGAACGATGAGATTTCCTGAAGGTAAAGCTGCCGCCATACCCACATTAATATCTTTTTTTACAATAATTTTTGATCCGTCCACAGATACATTTATCATTGGAAAATCTTTGATCGCTTTTGCAACGGCTTCAACAAATATTGGAGTGAAAGTTAATTTTTGATTGTATTTTTTTAGAAATACATCTTTTGCCTTTTCTCTCCATTTCACAATATTGGTGACATTAATTTCTATAAAGGAGGTAACATGGGGAGAAACTTTTTTACTCATCACCATATGATCTGAGATCAATTTTCTCATTCTATCCATCTCAATAATATCTGTCTTCCCAGAAATTGATGCCACTGCAGATGCCTGAACAGGTGGTGGTGTAACTGGGCTTGGAATAGTATTTACTATTGGTACTTTGGATTCATTATTTTCAATGTATGAGACGATATCTCTTTTAGTAAGTCGACCATTAGCTCCAGTTCCTTGAATTTGATCTAATTCTTGTAAGGAAATATTTTCTTGCTTGGCAATATTTTTTACTAAAGGAGAATAAAATTTATCTGAAATAGATGTTGATAGATCTTGATTAGTATTGGCTATATTTGTCGTAACTGGTGCCTCTTGAACACTAATTGTTGGTGCTGATTCGACAGTTAGTTTAACTTCTGGGTTTGAAATTGCAGTATTAGCATCAGTCTCTATTATTGCAATTGCCTTACCAATAGCCACAACCTCATTAACTTGTGCTAAAATTCTGACCAGAGTCCCTTTTGCAGTTGAAGGTACCTCACTATCTACCTTGTCAGTAGCAACTTCAAGTAATGTTTCGTCCAATTCGACAGTATCACCTTCTTTTTTTAACCATTTGAGGATCGTAGCTTCAACGATACTTTCCCCCATTTTTGGCACAATTACCTCTATCTGAGCCATAAATCGTAATTTTTTACAAAGGTAATGAAAAGGGAATTAAAGTGTGGCTTTTATGATGAATGTTCTGATATCCACTCCCATGCAAGGATCAAAGAGTAATATGCAGCAGCTTCGATATTTCGCTTCCGGTCTTTGGATAATTGGAGCTTTCTGGTCTTAACAATGCTAGTATTTCCTGCCGCAATCCAAATGGTTCCTACTGGAGCTTCAGCTGTTCCTCCATCGGGACCAGCTATTCCACTTACTGCGATAGCTATATCCAATTTTAATTTCTCACAGCTGCCTTTTACCATTTCAATAACTGTCTCTTCACTTACAGCTGTAAATTTCATCAGCGTCTCTAGGGCGACATTGCAAAATTGCATCTTCATCTCGTTGGTATAAGCAATAATAGCCCCTTTAAAATATGCTGAAGAACCAGGTATCGATGTCAATAAATGAGAAACATAACCGCCTGTACAACTTTCAGCAGTACCGATCATCATGCCTTTTGATTTTAATATTGTACCCAGTTCATATTCAAGGCTTGTATCATCATAGCCGATTACAGCAGTTCCATAAACTTGACCTATCTGAAAGATATAATCTTCTAATTCTCTTTTTATTTCCTCTGTCAAGTTTTCATCAACAGTAAGTCTTAATCTTACATTCCCTAAGGAAGGCAAATAAGCTATTTGGATTAGATTATTTCTTTTACCAATGATGGGAGCGATTCGATCAGCGATTTGAGTTTCAGAAACTCCCATAATATGAATGGTTCTGTGATAACTTTCCTTTGTGATTTCGATGGATTGAAGGTATGGGATGACTTCATGCTTCATGATATATTCCATCTCATAAGGCACTCCTGGCATAGCAAACCAATGTTTTCCATCGCTTTCTATGTGGAGCCCGAGTGCCGTTCCCATTTGATTGTCCAAAAGTCGGGCATTTTCTGGGATCATACATTGTCTATGATGCCTATCAGTTATCTTAATGTTCCGAGGTAAAAATAAAGCTTTTATATGTTCAAAACTTTTATCACTAAACACCAATTTAGTCTGAAAAAATTCTGCTAATATTTCTTTAGTGATATCATCTTCTGTAGGCCCCAATCCTCCTGTAACAAATATGATATCTGACTTTTGATTCGCTTGATCAAATGTATAAAGCATCTCCTCCCTATTATCGCTAATCGACCATTTATGATTTATCCTAATGCCCAAATCTTGAACCATCTGCCCTATTTTCGCAGAGTTACTGTCAATTACTTGCCCAATGAGGATTTCATCACCGATTGTGATAATAGAAACTTTCATTATATGTTTTGACTATAATATTAATCCGAAGATTATTGAAGTCAATTTATTTTCTAAAAATAAAAAACTAAAAGCTAAATAAAGTAGCTCTCTTACTGCAAGAAGTTTTTCCATAATATCCCAAAGCAAAATTTGCTTCAAGAACGATCTGTGCAAAAGCTGCAGTAGTCGGTTTTTCTTTATATGCGATTTCATTTGGTGTTGGAATATGCAATACTTTTCCTGCATCATTTACCATTTCACCAAATCCGTAGCCAACTCTAAATCCAAGCATAGTCGTAAATGTACCAGAATTGAATATATAACCTCCAACTCCAAAGATTGCTGAAAGGTAATTTTTATTATAATATTCAGTCACATTTGATTTTATAAAAAGGCTGTTAGGATTTAAATCTTCATTTGTAACCTTTTGTATTAATGAAATCTGTGGCCCTAATTCAATATAAACGCCATCTCTTTGATTTCTATATAATACTGCAATATCAAGATTTTTCCAATTAACATTGTGCAAATAGTTTTTACCATCTGAAAAGTTATAATCAAATTTTTGTTTATTTGAAGAAAACATAGCATCAACGGTTATCCCATTAAACAAACCAAAGTACATTCCTGCTTTTGCGCCATAAGACAATCCTGTGGTCAATCTATGTTCATAATCTCTATCATCAAATAAATTATTGTTGAGCATTCCAGTCAAACCGTATCCCAACTTTGCTCCCACATCCCACCAAGCATATACTTTTTGAGAATAAGAAATCGTAGCGATTAGCGAACAAACAGCAAAAAATAATATTTTTTTCATAATTTCTAATTTGTTTTTATTATTTAATTAAACCTCTTCTTTTCATTTCAGTGTGCAATAAACCCAACTCTCTACTCATATCTCCAGTAATACTTGAGTTTTCTTGTGCTCTCCTAGTCAGGTATGGAATCACATCTTTCACTGGGCCGTAAGGTACATATTTTGCGACAATGTATCCTGAATTGGCTAGATTAAAAGTAAGATTATCACTCATACCCATCAGCTGACAAAAATTAGCATTGGGGTTGTCTTTGGATATTTTATATTCCTCCATGTATTGAATCTGTAGCTCAGTACTCTTCCAGTTATGACTTGCATTACAAAGACAGACTTTATCTATATTTTGAAGACAGAATTTTATTGCTTCATTATATTGATTATCTGTAGCTTCTTTGTTTTCTTGGATGGGATCTTCTATGTTTTTTTCTATTGCTCTCTTTCTTTCTTTTTCCATGTAAGCTCCTCGCACAATCTTTGCTCCAAGAATAAATCCCTTTTCTGAAGCTTGTGCATGACATTCTTTTAAATATTGAAGGGTTCCTTTGCGGTACATCTGATAAGTATTATAAAGTATCGCCTTTTCTTTATTAAATATAGGCATATATTTTTCTACAAGCTCGTCTATAGGTTTTTGGATCCAACTTTCTTCTGCATCGATGAATATGCCCACACCGAGTTCATGAGCTTTATTGCATAATTGCTTAAAGCGTTCTTCTAGTTTTTCTAAAGCATGCACATCAAAATCACTCAAAGCCTGTCCTGCTTGTTTTTTTTCAAGAACATGAAACGGCACATAACCTGTAAGTTTGGTGCTTATAACTGGAACATTTGGGTTGCTATAAGCAAACTCTATGGCTTTAATATTTTCTTCTAATGTTTTTTGAAAATCTTCATCAGATTCCTTGGCTTCAACGCCATAATCAAGGATGGTTAATGCCTTTTGAGAGTATAACTTATTTATGATTTTTTGACATTCAAGTAAACTTGTCCCGCCACAAAATTGCTTAAAGATCGTCTCTTTAATTAAAGGATCACCTAGATGAAAAGGGATTCTGGCGGCAATATTTCCTAGAAAACTGGCTACTTTTACAAAAGTTGGATTATTCATCAACTTAAACAAAAAATAGGTTCGCCTTAATTCGCGATCTGACTTATGTGCAAATGCTTTTTCAGTATCTTTAAAATTGATCTTGGGGTCCTCTACGATTTCCATATTTTATTTATGAGTCCAAAATTCCCAAGATAGCTCAGCCTGTCTATGGAGCATGTCCATGCCATTCTTTGTCTGAGTACCTTGTTTATATCCATAGTTCAAAAATAGCGTTTTTTCTGGATTGTATATCAAATCATACAAATAGAATTTATTATTCAGCAAAAAATAGGGGATTTCTGGGCATTCTTCAACATTAGGATACATTCCAAGTGGTGTTGTGTTGATGATTAATCTGTGAGAATTTAAGTATTCTATGTCAAAATTATTATAATTAAGTGTACCAGATCTTGACACTATTAAATACTCTATATCCAGCTGTTTCAAAGCCCATGTTACTGCTTTACTGGATCCTCCTGACCCAAGTACAATTGCACGAATAATCAAGTTAGTTCCTAGAAAGGACTTTAATGTTTCCAAGAAGGCTGGTCCATCTGTATTATGTCCATACCAGCCTTTGGAGGTCTTTTTGATGACATTGACAGCACCAATATCTTTTGCTGTCTGTGATATGTCATATAGGTAATCAATGATCTGAAGTTTATAAGGTATTGTCACATTTAGTCCCACAAGATTTGGAATAGATGACCAAAGTCCCTTAATTTCCTCTATATCTTGTAGTGGATAGAGATTGTATTGGTAATCATTAAGTCCATTTTTTGCAAAATAAGAATAAAAATAATGAGGTGAAAAAGAGTGTGTCAACTGTCTTCCAATCAGCCCATAAGTTTTCATGGCGATTTTTGATTGATAAAAAATGTAGCGTGGGGGAGGCTTGAACTCCCGACCTTGCGATTATGAATCGCACGCTCTGACCAGCTGAGCTACCACGCCATGTCTTTTTTGACTTTCGGGCTGCAAATTTACACGAAATTTCATTTTATTAAAGAAATTTAAGAAATTTGGGAGTTTTTTAGATTAAACACAAGTTAAAATTGAATAACGAAGATAAAGATTTGATATTTTCACCACATCCAGATCAGTATTTCGATCAAAGAAGTGAAAAGGAGTTGATCGACAGCATTCAGGCCCGAGTTGCTGAATTATTAGAAACGGATCCAGAATTACTTTTTTCACACTTATATAGATTAGATATAGACGAAAAAAGAATTCAACTGATCATGCATAAATCCAGTACGACCAAGATCATCGATAATCTCGCTCTAGAGATTTATCATCGCCAATGTGAACGTATAAAAACCAAAGCAAACATTAAAGTCCCTCCATTAGAGCCAGGATGGGAATGGTAGATTCAGCGAGGAACTATTTCAATTGGGTCTCAGAAATCTCCCAAGTAAATTTAACAGTCCCAATTTTATCTAAATATTCCAATTTTAGTTTTCTTTCCTTCGGCTTACCAAATATAGATATCCTACCATAGTTTTGTTCTTCCAAATTACTTCCCTCTATACGCATGGGATTATTTAATTCTGGACCGACTAACTTATATACTCCTGAAGTCAGAGGACTGATGGTCAAATCATATAGAGAATATAAGCCATCCCTCTTTTCTTCGATGACTTCACAACGATGTCTATCTCCAGTGAGAAAAATCACACCTTTAATTTTATGCAATGCGATAAAATTTAAAATATCTTGATGTTCCAAGACATAATGAACAGCGCAATCAAATTGATTATTTCTATTGAGGAATGGAGAGCCTGTTGCAATGATTTTAAATGTGGCATAACTGTTCAATAAGGAATTTTTAAGCCAATCCATTTGGGTTTTTCCATACATTGTTTTCTCAGGATTTGGCTTTCCTGAAATAGAGTCATTCATTTCATCGGAAGACCTCCATGTCCGATTATCCATGAGAAATAAATCGAGATCATAATGACTTACTTTAGTATACACGCCTTGTTCACCACTTCCGTAAGTTGGATTTGCCCAATAAGATGAAAAAACATTTCTTGTTTCATTCTTGAAGATATATGACAATCCTTCATTGTTTGGACCATAATCATGATCATCCCAAATGGCATATTGAGGCATACTCTTCATAAAATTCTGAACTACGGGCAATCCTCTATCTCTTGAAGCTCTATTCCAAAGGCCCCACTCACTGCCGAAATCTACTTCTCTTGTATACCAATTGTCACCCAGCCAAAGCATGAACGCTGATTTTTCTAACGCCATTGTATAAAAAATGCTAGAGTCTCCCCCATACGGCTTTCCCGGCCTATCTACTAAGGGTTCATTGAAATATGCACAAGAACCAGTAATAAAGTTAAAATCTGGTGGCGCTTTTCGATATTTCCAGAGATCTTGAGTCTTAAAATTGCCTTTGATGCCTGATGATTTCTTACCATAAAAAATCTCATATTCATACATTGATCCAAAATCCATATTAACACAATCAAATATTATAGTATGAAAATTAAATCTACGATGATGATTTGGAAAAGCTGTTTGAATGGTAGATGGAGCGCCTGTCCTCCAATACTTTAATTGTACATCTATATCAGATTGCAATTCAATCCAAATCTTGGCTGTGCGATGCTCAACATATCCTACCATGGGTCCAGATTTAATCTGAGAGAAAATCTCTGCTTTGGTAAAAAAAAATATAGTGGTGAGCAACAAAAATTGCAACGATTTTACCATGTTTATGTCTTTAATCATAATTATCTAAGCTTTGGTAAAGGTATGTCCTGAAATAGAATTTTTTTTCACTACCTTCGTTATAGCTAAATTAAATTTTTAGAAAATACATGAAATTCAATTTAATTTCATTTTATATATTATTCTTTTTTATTATAGCTTGTGACTTAGTCGCACAAAGTGATAAAGTTATTCAACTTTCTGGACTTGTCGTGACTGAGACTAAAGATGAGCCAAGTCCATTGCCATTTGCAGAGATTCGTATAAAAAATACAAATCGAGGTGTATATGCATCAGAAAGTGGATTTTTTTCAATTGCTGTCCAGCTTGGTGATACCTTGGTGTTCAGATATATTGGATATAAAGATGCCTTTTATGCTGTGCCAAATTCACTGCAAGAAGAGCATTATACAATATTTCAGATCCTGAGTAAAGATGAAATTTTATTGCCCGAAACTGTCGTATATCCTTGGCCAAAAAAAGAACATTTCAAACAAGAATTTTTGGCAATGGATGTAAGTAATCCACTCCGAGAAATAGCGGAGCAAAATCTTGCTCAAAAAAATATAAAACGACTCATGGATTTGACTCCGAGTGATGGTCAAAGCAATGCAAGTTACTACCTGAGTACACAAGCTAAAAAAGCTTATTACAATGGTCAGTTCCAACCAATGAATATTTTAAGTCCAACAGCTTGGATTGAATTTTTTAAAGCATGGAAAAGAGGAGATTTTAAAGTTAAAAAAAGTAAATACGAATAATAAAATTTTAAAAAAATTAAGTGAATATAAATATTTATCCTTGTATTTGGTTTGAGAATCAAGCTGCTGAAGCTGCACAATTTTATTGTTCAATTTTTCCAAACTCTTCTATGGTTTCAAGTTCGCCCATGGCTTCAAAATTCACATTGATGGGATTTGAAATCATGGGACTAAATGGAGGGCCTATGTTCAAACCCAATCCGTCCATCTCTATGTTTAGTACTTTTGACAGTACAGAAGAAGTAGAAAACGCATGGAATAAACTGGTCGTTGGAGGAGAAGTACTTATGCCACTAAATAGTTATCCTTGGAATGAAAAATATGGATGGCTCAGAGATAAATATGGTGTAGCATGGCAACTTGCTAAAGGCAAAATGCATCCTTCCCAGAGTATCTATACGACTTTAATGTTCACCAATGAATACAATGGACAAGCGGAAAAGGCTATAGCGTTTTATTGCTCGATTTTTGATGATTCTAAGCTCAATTTTATTTCACGATATGAGGAGAATGAGGGTGATGTCAATGATAATATCAAGCATGCCCAGTTTGAACTTTCAAATAAATTATTCATTGCTTTTGATAGTTCACAAAGTCATCAGTTTAAGTTTGATGAAGGGATATCTATCGTTGTAGAATGTGATACTCAGGATGAAATCGATTATTTTTGGTCCAAGCTCACTGATGGTGGTCAAGAAGTTCAATGTGGTTGGCTTAAGGACAAGTATGGCA
>Ga0116165_1002632_pt1 | contig 12563 bp, 7 predicted proteins | sample AD_JPNMR1_MetaG_FD_89885 | JGI IMG/M metagenome (GOLD analysis project Ga0116165, IMG submission 89885) | Active sludge microbial communities of municipal wastewater-treating anaerobic digesters from Japan - AD_JPNMR1_MetaG | ecosystem: Engineered > Bioreactor > Anaerobic > Digestate | place...
CCATCGAGGAGAACAGGCGCGTCATCGTCGAGAACAGCCAATACCAGATCCGTATCGACGCACGCCAAGGCGGTATGATCGAATCCATGTTGCACAAAGCCGCCCAGCGGTTTATCCTGCTCCGCCCCTCGCCGCTCTTCTCAGTAATCTGGGGAGGGGCCTTGATTGCGCCGGAAAACATCCATTTCACAGGATACAAAACCAGCGGAGAGCAGTTGGTTTTGTCGTATGAGATCTGGGGAGAAGATACCTTGCTACGCGCGTCCGTAACGCTCGAGGCTTACGGCGCTTCCACCTGCGCGCTTTCGCTGCGGGTGGAAAATCCCGGTGTGACGCCGCAGTCGGTGCGCGTGCTGTTTCCGAACCTGCAGGGGATCCAGATATCTGAATCCCCTGAAAACGAATATTACCTCTTCCCCCTCAAACGCGCCGCTTTGGGTAACAAACCGGTCCGGTTGAACGGCGGCCATTCCGGCGATTTCCCGCTTCAATTTATGGATGTCTTCTCGCCCAGCGCGCAAACCGGGTTGGCGGTGCATACACGCGACACCCGGTTGGTTCCTAAGCGCTTTCGCTATGAGAAGACCGAAACGGAATCCAAACTGGGGGTGGAGTATGGCGCGTTCCGGCCTCTCGAACTTCGTCCTCAGCAAGCCTTCGAGACTCCGCTAACGGTGTTGGAATTCCACCGGGGCGATTGGCGCGTCCCGTGGCGGACATACCGGGACTGGTGCGGGAAATGGTATCGTCCCAATCCCGCCACCCGGGAGATTCTCAAAAACGTCTTCATTTGCCGGCGCGATTATCCCATCGGAGGGACCGGCTATCTGTTCGATCCCTCCAGCAACCGCTATACCTTTCCCCGGTTGATCGCCGAATCACGGAAATACCTGGGCGGGATCGATATGATCGATATTTCCGGCTGGGCTTATTCCGAACGATACGGCCGCGTGGGTGAATACGAACGCTTCGAACTGGGGGGAAGCGATGAAATCCAACGAAATGCCGCGGAAGCCCGGGAGCAAAAGGTGGCAACGGGTTTGTACCTGGAAGGCTACCTGGTGGATCCCCGTTCCGGAATCGGCCAGGCCCACGGAACGGAGTGGTCCATTCTCAACCGGAAAATGGAACCCATGAAATGGACGGGCAATGAAGAAATGTTCTTCTGTCCCTTCGTTCCTGCCTGGCAGGATTGGATGGCTGGCACGGTTGCGCGTGTAGCCCAACAAACCGGCGCGGACGCGATGTACCTGGATCAATTCGGCATCGCCGACCCGGGAAAGGCGTGTTATTCCACAGAACACGGGCACGAAATCGGCGCGCATCCGGTGTTGGCCGAACATGCCATGATCCAACGGGTCCGGCACGCATTGGATGAAGCCGGCCGTCCCGTGGCGCTATATACGGAGCAAGTACCCAACGACATCACCTCCCAGTACACCGACGCGGCGTTCGATTACAGCCTGTGGGGCACGCGGGATTACGCCAGCCCCGCCAAGTTGCACTTGTTCCGGTTCACGTTTCCGGATTTCAAGGTAATCCAATTGTTCCACCCAGGCATCGATCCCCGCGCCGCCAGCGAAGAAGACGCCAAGATCGCCTTTTTCCACGGCGAAGCGTTATGGCTGAAGGGCCGGGCGGCGTCGTGGTACAGTGAGGAGTGCCGGGCGTTCATCCAGAAGGCCAACCGCATTTTTCACGAGCACCAGGAGGCTTTCACGTCCCGCGACGTGGAGCCCTTCATCCCCACCACGATGAACGGCCTGTTCGCCAACCGTTTTTCTTCCGAGAAAGAAGACCTCATCACCCTCTATAACGCCACTTGGCACACGCTGCGCGGGGTGCTGTTGCATTGGCCAGCCATAGAGGCCAAGGTGATAGATTTGTGGGGAATGGAGGATTATACGTATCAGGCCTTGGATCAAACCACGGTGATTGAAGGCGCGGTGCCGCCCCATGGCGTAGGATGTTTGGTGATTTCACGATAAGGTTGCAGGCGGAGGGCGGATGATTCCCGCGGGAGGAGTTCATCTTAAGGAAGGGCATTCTCTCACCCTGATCCTCTCCTGGGGGAAAAAGAAGCGATACGCCAAGGGAATCGTTAGTGGACTCCACGTCGCTTTATTCCCCCTGCCTTCCACCATCGTTGAGTTGGTACGGTGGAAAGATCAGGAATGGAATGACTCCGAATGGAGAGTAGGATTCCAGACTGGATTCGAATCAGGAGTATCGTTCTCTCTATCGGCCGGCTTTGCCGTTTGGACCCATTGCGCGGCCGCCCGCAGGTCATCCGCGCGCATTTCTTGAATCAATTCATCCAGGTTAAGAGAGGCCTCCCGGCCAGGGGCATTCCACCGGGCATGAGCACGAGCCGCAATCTTGCAGACAATCAGCAGGGCCATGATCAAAAACAGCGGGATTTTCATCGGGCCACCACTCCTTTATGGACCCTTAGCTACTCTCGATACCATCAATCGCTCGATCATTCATCGCTTATTCAATAAAAACCGCGCGTTGCGCTTCGGGTTGTGCCAGGATAAAACATACCGCTCCAGTCCTTGTTCCACGCAGGGATCCGGATGCAATTCCGAGAGGGTGTGGACTTTCCGGCGGACGAGGCGTTCCTCTTCCGTCCGCGGGGGATTCTCGAGGTCCATCCGCACCAGCTGGACCGCTTGCCGCTGTTGTTCATCCTTGGAATCCCGATACGGTTCTAGAAACGGTAACACGTCCGGACCCAGATGATACAGTGCGTACACTGCCATGCACGCGTTGCCCCATACGTCATCGTCTTGCAGATGCGGGAGGAGGATTTCGGTGATTCGTTGTGTGGCGTTGCCTCGTCCGGTCGCACCCAGCACGTACGCGGCCAGAAACCGCTGCTGGCTGTCATCCGATTCCAGCGCCGTAATCAAGATCTCCGTGCCTTCCCGTGGATGCTGGAGAAGATACTGAGTTCCGGAAAAGGCATTGAAAACGAACACGCCGGCGCCATTCTCGTCGAAGGGAAGGGCATCATCCCGCAATCCTTCCACGGTGACTTCCAGTAAACGATTGGTTGGCATGAAGGTCTCGATGCCGCGCAAAATTTCCGCCGCCATTTGCCGTTGTTGCCAGTCCGTCGAGTCGAGCGCCGCTTCCAACGCCGCCGTAAGGCCGGAATTCCGTTTCCACAGATCCTCCACGATATGGTCTGTGACCGGCTGACCTGCCGGGCGATCAGCGCCCGATTCCCGCCGTTTCCAGAGTTCATTCAGAGCCGCCACCGCGTTGCCCCGGACTGCGTCCGCACGAAGATTCTCTACCAATTTTTCCGCGCTCAGGTTTTGGATGATTTCGGGCTGGTACTCGATATAACCATACCGGTATGTCTGGGCCTGAGCTGCCGCTATCCATGCCCCTCCAATAATCGCTCCAAAGAGGTAACGGGCTAATAATCTCATGTATCAGGAACACCTCCTGGCCGCAAGTTTGTTCCGCGGAATATATATAATTTTCAATACCCCCAAAATTTCATAACTCCAGCGTTTTGAGCAAACTCGACTAGATACCACAATCCTGGTTGTTTCTCCATTAGGTCGATAACCACGCCGCCCTCGACGGAACGAATCCCATCCATCAGATCGATTTCTGGTTCAGCCTTTTCGTTCAAAGAAAACAGTTTAATCATTGCAATCGAAACATTTTTCTCTTGCGTCGTATCCGGTAAAGCAAACGTGAGCCGCAATGGCACAGGCTCCACCAGCGGAGGGCCGGATCCCCAGTTTCTACCCACGGAACTCATCGTTTCGTCCTTCCAGATCATGCCGGTGTTCTCATGATACCCCGTGGCGGTCAGCAGCCATTGCTCACCCGATTCACGCGCTCCCAAGTATGTGAACAGCACGTTGGCCCAGTTTTGCCGGGTTTCTCCGATCCGCAAGGTCACGCCATGACCTAGATCGTAATCGGTATCTCCCGGAAATCCGATGAATCCCTTGGTTTTCTGAGATTTGAATAGAACAAAGGCTTGTTCGGCCGGGCTCTGGTTCCAGATCAATTCGCCGGTATCGGCCGTCATCATCCGGCGGGAGGGATTCACGGGCGGATTTTCTCGTGGAGAGGAAACCTCTCCGATCTCCAACGCCACCTGGTGTTGATAAGGCGATGTATCAATGACCCCGCTTTGGCTCGTGGGCGGATCCATGAGGGGAACAAACCAGGTGCTCCCATTCCGGGAGATCAGCCGCTCCAGGTAACCGGCCTTGGAGATCGAACCTTGGACAATTTGTTACGCCGCCGCCACGTCACTCCGCAAAAACATATGAGCGGCCGCGGGGAAGGTCATCATCTTTGGGGAATGCCCGGCAATGTCGAAAAAGTTGTTGATTGATTTCTCGTGGTAGTTGTTCCCATGGCTGTACGAGTAAATAAATATCCCGTCCCAGTCCTGCAACGCGCCATAAGCCGCAATGAGGGGAATAGCCTCAGACGAAAAGGTGAGCGGCGCGGGGTGGTTGTATTCCGTGACCGTGTACGGGCGGCCGGCGATCCGCGCCATCATCAGGCGTTCCAGCGCGTTCCGTTGCGCTCCCACCATCGAGATGTTGTTGACCACCCAGTTTTCGGCATCCCACGGCCGTCCGGGAAAACTGGGATGCTGCCAATAAGCATGGTTGTCGACGAAATCCATCACCAGCTGCGATGTGATCGTGCCGAACATCAGCTGCGTTCCCGCGACGAGCGATTGCACGCCCAGGTCCTCTTTCAAATACCGGTGCATCTCCTGATAGTACCGGGTCTCTTGCTGAACCAAGAAATCGATCCAATCCCGCCGGCAGGCCATCGTGCGGCCGCCGAAGGCGTTCTTGGGAAGCCAGTCCACGGAACCGTTTTCCAAGCTTTGAGGCTCCGGCAAACCGGCCGGGCTGCTGTCGATCAGGCTGGGCCGCGCGATCCACACCGTGCCCAGCGCGCCGCCCAGCCCGGTGATATCCAGCCTCGCTTGCGGATCGGTTTGGTTCGCGGCAAACACCAATTCCACCTGCTTCCACTCCCGGGTCACCTCCACGGTCCGGCCGTTGTCCAGGTCCGACCAAGGGCTGTGGTCTTCTTTCAATGCCACGGTGACGGAGCGCGCGGAATCACCCCGAATCCAAAACGAAAACCGGTAAAATCCCCCTTCCTTCACTTGGAGCGGGCGGTAAATCGCCTGCACATGCCAACTCTCCGCCCCCAGGCCGGTCACAGAAATTTTCAACGCGGATTCTCCTTCCGGCCCTTCCGGCGCGATCCGCAAAGTTCCTTGACCCGTCCCGGTTTGCTGCAAGGACCAGCCCCGCAGGCCGGCGGACAGCATCTCTGTTCCGGTTCCCGGATTTTGCGGCTCCCAGGCTTCCCGCAAGGCCGATGTCGTTTGGTATTTGGCCCGGAGAAAATCGTTCCAATATTCACGCAACGGCTGGACATACCAATCAGGCAGATCGTCCAGTTCGCCGTTGCTCCATTGCGAGACCAGTCCGCTCTCATTGTTGAGTTCCACAATGGCGATGGCTGGTTCATCCACGTACCGGTTGCCCGTGTAGGGATTCCTATGCGTCAGCAGATCCCGGGCGTATTGCTTTTGCAGTTCAATATGGCGGGGATAATAATGATCGATGCCCTTGTCATACGTCGGCAAAAGATTGGCTTGGGGAAATCCGTCCGCCTCCACCACCTTCCGCCCAATCTTCAAGTTCAGATCCGCGTAAATGCCATGCTGTTTCAACGCGTGGAGGAAATAATCCAGGCGGTCCAGGTTTTCCGGGTCCAACTCCTGCTTGGCGGCCGGCCCTTCCTTCCAGAGGCCGTTGGGGGCGCGGAGCGTGTCTGTGTGGTGAAAACGCACCGCGTTGATCCCATACTTGGCCATCCGTCCGGCTACACTTTCCGCTTGCGCGTGTGTGGGAAAATTCCCGGAAAACGATAAGTTGACCCCCAACAAGCGGACGCGTTTCCCCTGGCCGTCCACAAAATGGCCATCCTCGATTCGGATGAAACCGGAGCCGCCCGCGGGAATCTCACGCCCGTCTCCCCGGAGCACCGTTTTTCCTTCCATCCCCCCGTCATCCCAGGGCAGCGCCATGGGGATCAATTCCGCCGCCGGCCCCGCCATCGCGGACATTCCTAGAAACACGGCTAGACCCACCCAATGCCGAATAGACTTACTCATCCCGGTCGTCTCCTTATCGCACGCCATGAATACAAAGATTTCTCGAGTAAAATAAAATCCATACACCCCGAGGCTTGGTGATCCTCATTTCATTGTATGCCATTAGGATTGCCAAGCCGAGGGACAGCCGCTAGCGTTTAGACTTAGAGTCAAGCGGTGCGCCAGGAGGAGCGGGAAGATGGTCCGAATGATTCGCAAATCCAAACAGACCTTTTTTGTCACGGAGGATTCTTTTGGCCGAACGAAAGGCGTGTTTGAGTTTCAATACCAGGATACGCCGGGGGTGCAAACCGCGTGGAATCCCAACACCGATATCTTCGAGACCGAAGAGCATATCTACATTCTGATCGAAGCGGCCGGCCTCAACGAGGATTCCCTGCATCTGCACGCCGTCGATAACCGCTTGGTGCTCAGCGGAGAACGCAAACAGGTGTTTGATGAACCCGTCATCCGCTACCATCAGTTGGAAATCCAGTTCATGCCGTTTCAAAAGACCATCATCCTGCCCGGCTCCTTGGATGTAGACAGTGTCCAGGCGCAGTACCGCGATGGCTTGTTGACCATCCTGATTCCCAAGGCATCCTTAAAACGGTAATCCCGCAAGGTGAGTCCGAAATGGTGGACATCATTCAAGAGCGCAGTGAGGAGATTCAAATACCCGAATGGTTGCCGATCGTGCCCCTGAACAACGCCGTGTTATTCCCCGGCGCGACGGCTCCCATCGCCATCACCAGCGAAGAAGCCGTCCGGGCCGTGGAGCTGGCCGCCAAGGGTAACCGGCTGTTCGCCACCTCCAGTATCCGGCACGAGCCGTCCAAAAAAGACCGGAAAACCTTCGACCACTTATACCGGATAGGCACCGTGGCATTGATCCTGCGTATGATGCGCGGGGCCGAACAAGCGACACAACTGGTCGTGCGGGGATTGCACAAAATCCGGATATTGGACTTCAAAATCCAGAACGGCATCCCCTGGGCGCAGATCGAAGTCGTCGAAGAAAAAAATGAAAAGAGCACGGCGATCGAGGCGCTCACCCGGCAGGTCGCCGAACAGGCCGAACTCCTGATCCAAAAGGCCCCCCTGATTCCCGAGGAACTCCAGGGATTGCCCTCCTCCATGCAAAGCCCACACCGGTTGGCCTACATGGTGCTCAGCTTGACCCGCGCCGATATGCACCGCCTCCAGGAAATCTACGAAACCCCTTCCTTGGAGAAAAAACTGCGCATGACGCTGAAGGAAATCGCCCACGAACTCGAAATCATCAACCTGGGCGGCAAAATCCAGAACGAGATTCAGTCCAAACTCTCTAAGTCCGAACGCGAATATTATCTCCGCGAACAATTGCAGGCGATCCGCAAGGAACTAGGCGAGACTGAAGATGAAAACGTTGAGCTGGACGATCTGCGGGAAAAATGGAGCAAGAAAGCCCTGCCCGACGCGGTCCGCGAAAAAGGCGAGGCCGAACTCAAGCGCCTCTCCCGCATGTCGCCTAATTCACCCGAGTATCCCATGACCCGGAACTACCTGGACTGGCTGCTGGAGTTTCCCTGGCTGGAGGAGACCGAGGACAAACTCAACATCGCCTCCGCCGAGCGGATTCTCAACCAGGACCACTACGACCTCAAACAGGTCAAGGACCGTATCCTCGAATTTCTCGCGGTGCGGAAACTCAATCCCCATATCCAGGGGCCGATCCTCTGCTTCGTCGGCCCGCCGGGCGTGGGGAAAACCTCGCTGGGCCAATCCATCGCCCGCGCCCTGGGGCGGAAATTCGTCCGTCTCTCCCTGGGCGGGGTGCATGACGAAGCCGAAATCCGCGGTCACCGCCGCACCTATATCGGCGCACTGCCCGGCTCCATCGTCCAGCAAATCCGACGCGCCGGCTCCATCAATCCCGTCTTCATGTTGGACGAAATCGACAAAGTGGGGAGCGATTTCCGCGGAGATCCCTCCTCCGCCCTCCTGGAGGTGCTGGATCCCGCCCAGAACAAGGCCTTTCGCGACCACTACATGGAACTGGACATTGATCTCTCCAAGGTGCTGTTTATCGCGACCGCCAATGTGCCCGACCGCATTCAACCACCGTTGCGCGACCGGATGGAGGAAATCCGCCTCGCCGGCTATTCCACTCAGGAAAAAATCCAGATCGCCAACCGCTACTTGATACCCCGGGCGGTCCAGAATAACGGGTTGGAGGCCAAGGACATCGCTTTCGGCCAGGGCGCCTTGGAATTTCTCATCCGCGGATACACCCGCGAAGCCGGCGTGCGCAATCTTGAACGCGAAATTCAGTCAATCTGCCGCAAAATCGCCGTCAGCAAAACCAAGGGCAAATGGCGGCGGCGGAAGATCACCCCGGCCCTGATCACCCACCTGCTGGGTGCGGAGCGGTTCATGGACGAAGTGAAACGCCGCACCGCTACCCCCGGCGTGGCCACCGGCCTAGCCTGGACCTCGGCGGGCGGCGAAATTCTCTTCGTTGAAGCCCTGTCCATGACCGGCAGCAAAGGATTGATGCTCACGGGCAAACTGGGCGACGTGATGAAAGAATCCGCCCGCGCCGCACTCTCCCTGGTCCGGTCCCGCCAGAAACAACTGGGGATCCCGCCCGATTTTTTCAAGGAACACGAACTGCACCTCCATGTGCCCGCCGGGGCGGTGCCTAAGGACGGACCTTCCGCCGGTGTGACTATGACCGTCGCCCTGGCTTCCGCCGCCACGGATATCCCCGTGCGCCATGACATCGCCATGACCGGTGAAATCACCCTGTCGGGCTTGGTGTTGCCTGTGGGAGGGATCAAGGAAAAAGTGTTGGCCGCTCACCGCATCGGCATCCGTAACGTGATTCTCCCTGAACGGAACCGCAACGATCTGGAAGAGATCGATGCCGCCATTCGGAAAGAAATGAATTTCATCTTCGTCAAAAATATCGACGAAGTATTAAAAATCAGCATGATACGGCCACTTTTGTCTCCTACCAAGAAAAAGAACGGCGTACCCGCTCCGACCCGCCTCCTTAAAAAGAAAAATGGGAAATCCGCGAACCGGCGGGTACAATAATGGGGAGTACAATAATAAAGCACATTCCGCGGGACTTCCGGAGTCAAGACCCGCCGGGGGATTTCGGGATTCCCGGATAGACAAAACCGGGGAACAACCAACCGGCAGGTTTTATGGTTACGTTTTACCTGCGAAACTCGTATTAAAATACCGGATTGTCATTCGTGGCGAGTTCAATTGGAATGGAGGTTCCTTTCATGATACGCAAGCGAATTTCAGCCGTCCGCTTTTGGGTGCCTACCCTGTCGTTGGCGCTGTTCTTGGCTTTATCCCTGCCGGTGGGGGCCCAATCCCCCAATCCGGGAGATCAACTCTCCGAGGCGTTCCGGGCGGCCATCGCCAAAGTCAAACCGGCGGTGGTCAGCATCAGCGCGGAGAAAAAGTCCAAACCCGTCAAAATGCCGGGAATCGAGAACATTCCCGAAATGTTCAAGCAATTTTTCCCGGAAGGATTTTTCGACCAGCAAATCGATCCCCAACGGGACTGGCAAGGTTCAGGGGCGATCATCTCTCCGGAAGGCCATGTGCTGACCAACTACCACGTGGTGAAAGACGCCGACAAATTGACCGTGACACTGGATGACGGGCGGGAAATCGAGGCGGATCTCAACCAAATCCTGACTGATCCCGGTTCGGACATCGCCTTGATCAAACTCAAAGAGGATGGCACGTATCCCTATGCCGTGCTGGGAGATTCCGACGCCATGCAAATCGGCGATTGGGTTCTCGCCATCGGCAGCCCCTTCGGATTAAGTCAATCGGTAAGCCAGGGGATCATTAGCGCCAAAGGCCGCACCAGTTCGGACGTGCCCGTCGGCGGCCGGGATTTTTACGTCAAGGACTACATTCAAACGACAGCAGCCATCAATCCTGGGAACAGCGGAGGCCCCCTGATCAATTTGCGGGGTGAGATCATCGGCATCAATAACGCCATCCAAACCGCCGGCATACCCGGGAACCTGGGAATCGGATTTGCCATTCCTTCCAACTTGGCCAAATCGGTCATCGACAGTTTGAAGCAATACGGCAAAGTGAAGCGGGCCTACATCGGCGTCATGCTGGAGAACCTGGATTCCTCCAATCTGTCCCAGTGGTACAAGCAGGAATACGGCATCAATCACGGCGCGCTGGTCACCGAAGTCATTCCCGGCACTCCCGCCGAACAGGCCGGCATCGAGAAAGGCGACTTGATCATCCTTTTCAACGGGGAGAAAGTGCTCAACAACGGCCACCTTATTAATATGGTCACCGCCAGGCCTATTGGCGAAACCGTCGAATTGACCATTCTGCGCAAAGGGAAAAAAATGACGAAATCCCTGGTCTTGGCTGAACGGCCCGAGGAGGATCCCCTGGCCATGATCCGCACAGATGCCGAAAAACTCCTCGGCGTCACCGTCACTGCCCTGAATCCGGAACTGGCCAAGGAGAAGGGGTATGACGAAAAACTGAAAGGGATCCTTGTGACGCGGGTCATTCCCGGCAGCAGCGCGCAACGGGTGGATATCCAAATCAATGATGTGATCACCGAAATCAACGACAATCCCGTATCGTCCCGGGACCAGTTTGAAAAAGCCTTGGCCGATATCGTTAAAGAAATGAAGGAAAAGAAATTGACTGAACGCGTCATCCTGTTGCATGTGTACCGGGCGGACCGCCGGTATCCCGACAAATGGGTCGCCCCGACGATTACCTTGGAACCGGAAGAATCCCAACCATCCTCCCCCCGACAATGAACTCCCTCCCCCTCCCAACGGCCGAAGGAAGGCCGCCCGCCCCGGGCGGCCTTCGGGTTTTAAACGTCTAGAAGAACAAGCGGACCGGTTGACACTCGATCCGTCCCGGGATACGATTCCCCAGCATGGAAGGCCCCATCGTCTAGGGGTGAGGACGCCAGGCTCTCATCTTGGAAACAGGGGTTCGAATCCCCTTGGGGCCGTATCGATTCCACCGGATTCGCGCATACCGTCTTGAATCATTTCCCTCCGGTTTATGGAAAAAGTGGCCGAATGCAACCGGTTTAACCGCATTTGCGGTTTTTCTTCACCTATCTCTCACCTATCATCTCCTCCGCCTTCCCGAAAAGCCTTGTCATGGATTCGAGTGGGATTTTCTACTTTCTGCTACCGTTCCGAAGACCAGGGAACCCGAAGATCAGGGAACGCTGGCCCGGCCTGGGGACTCTTTCCGGAAGAAATAAATTCCCGAGAGGGACCGGCGCACGGCATCCGGTTCTCACTCCCGAATTCTCATCCCTAAAAATTCTCTTGAAAAAACAATCGTTAAGCGGTAAAACGTCTCTTGTATATCCGGCAGGGACGGCCAGATCGTTTCACTCCATCCTGGTTGAATACCAACTTGCCTGTTTTTTTTCACCGCGCGTACGCTGGAATCCTGCCAAGCCAGATGATTTTTCGTTGCCGATTGTTAAAACTCCGGAGGAACCCAGAGGGATTCTGAAGGATAGTCCGGCTGGTTCCCATGGGACCAAGAGCCGGGAAGACGCCCTTTTGGATTTTGAACGGGGTGTTTGCCGCATTCTCACGATGGTACGGCCAATTTATCGATAGGAATCAATGAAAGGAGAACCCCATGTCCGAACATAACGTGGGTACAGAGAAACGGGGCTTTTCCCGCCGCCTGTTCCTGAAAGGTGTCGGAAGCGGCGTGGTAAGCGCTTCGGCGGTAACCACCGTGCTTCCCGCCCTGGAACAATCCGCCGCGGCCGCCTCGTCCGGAAGTGAGGTTCTGGGCCCCGGTCCCGTTCCCGTCCGGCTTCAAATCAATGGCGTGGAGCATTCCCTCAAGGTGGAACCGCGCGAAACCCTCCTCGAAGTGATGCGCAACCGGTTGGATATCACGGGGCCGAAACTGGTATGCGACATGGGCAGTTGCGGCGCCTGCACCGTGCATGTGGACGGGAAACCCGCCTACAGCTGCATGCTGCTCGCTATTCAGGTCCAGGGGAAAAAAATCACCACAGTCGAGGGCTTGGCCCAAGGAGATCAGTTGCATCCCGTCCAGCAGGCCTTCGTGGACACCGACGCCATGCAGTGCGGTTTCTGCACGCCGGGATTCGTCATGTCCATGGCGGCGGTCTTCGCGCATAATCCCAAAGCGTCCCTCGAAGAGGTGAAACAGGGTATTGCGGGCAACATTTGCCGCTGCGGTACCTACTCGCAGATCTTTGAAGCGGCCGAGCTCCTGCGCAAACGGAATGGAGGGTGAGACTATGGCCGAAATGAAGAAAGTAACCGCCCTCGTAGGGTATGAAGGCAACACTCAAACCATCGAATACGAGGTTCCTGCCGGAGAG
>Ga0116165_1002665_pt1 | contig 12448 bp, 11 predicted proteins | sample AD_JPNMR1_MetaG_FD_89885 | JGI IMG/M metagenome (GOLD analysis project Ga0116165, IMG submission 89885) | Active sludge microbial communities of municipal wastewater-treating anaerobic digesters from Japan - AD_JPNMR1_MetaG | ecosystem: Engineered > Bioreactor > Anaerobic > Digestate | place...
GCAATATTCAATTACAAGTGCGATTCATACTATGTCCCAAACCATGAAGGTGCTTTTTGTTGGAACGATCCAACAATAGGTATTCATTGGCCTATAAGCCCTGATAAAATAATTTTATCCGATAAGGATAGGGGTTTGCCCCTATTTAAGGATGCAACGTATTTTAATTATTCTGATAAACTTTATTAAAACATGCATAAAAATATACTTATAACCGGTGGAGCAGGTTTTATAGGCTCTCATGTTGTTAGGCTATTTGTTAATAAATATCCTGAGTACAACATTTACAATTACGATAAGTTGACCTATGCAGGAAACCTTGAAAATTTAAAGGATGTTGAAAACGCACCCAATTATAGGTTTATTAAAGGAGATATCTGCGATTTTGATTACTTGATGGAAATTTTCCAAAAGTATAGCATTGATGGTGTTATACATTTAGCTGCCGAATCGCATGTCGATCGTTCCATAACCGACCCATTTGCTTTTGCGCGGACAAATGTAATGGGTACCCTGGCATTGCTCCAAGCAGCCAAGGAAACTTGGAAAACCAGTATGGAAGGGAAACTTTTTTACCATGTATCAACCGATGAGGTTTATGGCTCATTAGATAACGAAGGTTTTTTCTATGAAACAACTCCCTACAATCCTCAATCGCCCTACTCAGCCTCAAAGGCTAGTAGCGACCATTTTGTAAGGGCCTATGGCAATACCTTTAAGTTACCCTACGTTATTACTAACTGCTCCAATAATTATGGTCCTAATCAGTTTCCTGAAAAGTTAATACCACTCTTTATCAATAATATTAAGAATAATAAACCATTGCCGGTTTACGGGAGGGGTGAAAACGTTCGCGACTGGCTCTATGTAATTGATCATGCCCGGGCCATTGATACTGTATTTCATAAGGGTAAACTCGGTGAAACCTACAACATTGGTGGCTTTAACGAGTGGAAGAATATTGATTTAATTAGGCTACTATGCAAAATTATGGATACCAAGCTTGGCCGCCCTGAGGGAACTTCCGAAAAACTAATAACCTATGTAACCGACCGCGCAGGACACGATTTGCGCTATGCCATTGATGCCACTAAGATTATGAATGAGCTTGGGTGGAAACCCTCGCTTCAGTTTGAGGAGGGATTAGAGCTAACTGTTGATTGGTATATGACAAATGAGGCTTGGCTCAATAGGGTTACTAGTGGGGAATATCAAAAGTATTATTAGGCAATGTATAATAGATATGTCCATTACGCCTAAAAATGCAACTTGTACATAAAGGATTTTGTTTATGAGAAGTAATATACTAAATAGATATTTGCATGTTAATAAGAAAGTTACGTCTAATATGTTATGGCTATTTTTTGAGCGGGTTATTCAGGTTCTAATTGGTATTTTAATTACAGGGTTATTTGCCCATTCGTTGAATACTAAGGGCTATGGAATTTACCAGTATGCTAGTTCAATTATATCGGTGGTAATGTCGTTAACTTACATTTGCGGCTCTGAGGTGATTGTGCCAAAGCTTGTAACGGATAGAAGCAGCAAAACATTCTCTATCTTGTACAATGCCTTCATTATAAGGTTTGTTTTCTCATTCGTTATCTTTATTGGATTAATCATTTATTTGTATTACTCTAAATACCCGGGTGAGTTAAAACAGTTGATTGGGCTGTGGAGCTTGGTTCTATTGGTGAACGAGCCGTTTGCAGTTATTCGATCGTGGATGGAGTCCAATACATATATCAAGCCCAATGTAATAATTAGGATTTCCTCTTTATTTATCAAGCTCCTGTTGGTTTATTTGTTTTATATTCTTTCACTGAGTATAATATGGATTGGAGTGATTTTTTTTATGGAAGCTCTTTCCATGTCAGTTGGGCAGTACCTTTATTTTAATAGTTCGTTTAAGCAGGTTAGGCAATACCAAATTGACCGAGAGGTTGTTTTTACGTTGATTAGATCTGGAGTGGTTTTTTGGGTTGGTATCGTTTTTATGTTCTTTTTTACAAAAATTGATAAAATCATACTTAGAGAGTTTGTTTCGTATAGTGATTTGGGGCTATACACTGCGGCAATGTCTTTTACGGATCAACTTAACGCCATTGCACCAATTCTTTCTGTTTCTTTTGCCCCGCTTTATATATATAAGGAAAGCAATTACGCTAAGGCAACTCAGAATACGCTCCGTATTGTGGCCATGCTAATTGTTTCATCTATTCTTTTGTCAGTATCTGTTGCGTTACTGTCCGATTTGATTGTTAAATTTATTCTAGGCGATGCTTTTGTACAATCGGCCAATATTCTATTGCATTCCGTTTGGGTTTGCATAATTGTGTTTGCCGATTCAGGCTTTAGCCTAATGCTATATCGAGATAGGGCATACCCGTTTATTATTCTTAAATGGGCAGTTGCTTTCTTTGCCAGCGGGCTTGTTTTGCTGATTTGGGTTTCAAGCATTAACGTGTATGCCGGCATTTTAAGTGTTTATGTGGGATACGCTTCGTCAATGCTTGTATCGGTATATTATATTTTTATTTTTAGGAGGCCAAAACAAGGATATTTTTAATGCAACGAGCAACTTATAATTAGTAATAATTTTTTGTACCGAAAAATGGATAATGTAAAACCACTTGTTAGCATAATAGTTCCGGTTTACAATGCCGAAAAGACTCTGAGGCGATGTGTCGATTCTATAATAGCACAAACGCTTAAGAATATAGAAATAATTCTTGTAAATGATGGATCAACTGATGGTAGTCCTGATTTACTTCAAAAATATGCTCGGCACAAAAATGTAAAGATTATCGATAAACCGAATGGGGGTTTGTCGAGCGCTAGAAACCTAGGGTTAGACAATGCTTTTGGCGAATTTGTTGGATTTGTTGATTCTGACGATTGGATACAACCTGACATGTATGAGGAACTATACCAATCAGCCCTACAGAACGATTCTGATATCGTGCTTTCAGGACACTACAGGGTTTCAGGTAACGATATAACTGAGTATCCGTTAAAGCTTGAGCGGAATTTATTTGTTGATCAGGACATTGTTTCATATATCCTAATTCCGATGGTGGGCAGTGATATTCATGATAAAAATGACCTAGGTATAGAACCTTGTGTTTGGCGTAATATTTACAAAAGAGAGGTTATTGAGCAAAATAAAATACGCTTTGAATCGGAGCGAATATACATTTCTGAGGATATACTATTCAATATCGATTTTTTAAGCAATGCCAAAAGGTTAAGCATTGTACCGGAATCCTTTTATTATTACGTTCATAACACTGTCTCATTGACCCAAATATACAGAAAGGATAGGTTTGATAAGGAGTGTATCCTATATGAGCACATTATTGAAAAGTTAAAAACTATAGGCATTTATGATTTTTCCGCTAATCGTGCTCGTCGTACCTTTATTAGCCGAAGCCGAATGTGTATTATGCAAGAAGCCTATGGAAATAGGGAGAGTAGTATTTTTAAGCGTATCCGTAATATACGGAGAATATCTAAAACTGGCTTATTGGTTGAAGCTTTACGTAGTTATCCCGTGAGTAACTATCCAATAAGGTTGAAACTTGTTAATTATTGTATAAAATATCATTTAGCCGCATTGCTATTCTTAGTAGCATTTATTTTCTATAAACGGAAGTAGGGTATTTTAAAAAATAAATCAAGCAAAATAATATGGGATTTAAAAAATTGTATTTATGGTTGATTGTTTTTTACCTTTACTGGGTCTCTTTTGAGTGGTTAGTATTTTCGTTTTTTACAAACTACGCTTTAGTTCAACTCGTTAGGTTGATATTTGATTCTTTCCCATTACTTTTTTTCGTTTCATACTTACTTTTTTGGGAAAAAAAGGTTAAACTAATTCATCTTAACGTAATACTTATATATTTCTTACTGCTTACATTGCTTGTAGTGTCACATACATTCGAAAAAACATCACTTTTCCCAATCATCCCTTACTTTGGGGTAACCTTTCGATTTGTTCCTCTTTTTTTACTGAGTGGTTTAATCGACTGTAAAACCTATTGCTATTTTATCACTAATGTAAAAATAGTTTATATAGTTCACCTTGTTTTCTCTTTAATTGAACTGTTTTTCCGAACATTCTTTCTAAAAAACTTTCTTCCTCCTGAATCGTTTTTTAAAGGTTTTGTTCCAACTATTTTTGTTGATCCGGGAATTAGTTCCACATTTATTAACACCATTGATTTCTCTTTTTTTATAATAGGTTTAACCATTCTGTTACTATACGAGTACCGCAACACTCGCTTTAAGTGGATTGTTTTTGCGGTTTCATCTTTACTAGTTTTGTTTACATTTTCGGTGGCATCTGTAATTGTGATGTTTATTATAGGCCTATTCCTTATTAAGCAGAGGAAGTATTTGATTATAATTTTAGGTTTTTCATCTCTGTTTCTAGTACTTTTTAATCATAAAATAGTGTTCATATTTACCGGATTCCATTCGCTTCGCGAGTACTTAATTGTTGCAAACGAATATAATAGGGTTGGATATTTTACCAAACTATTGCCACACTTTTTTACTTCGAACCTTAAAGATATTTTATTAGGTTACGGGGTTGATCCTTTGGTGGTTGATGCAAAACTTAAGGCTTATGGAGATATACCAAAAATGTTAACTTTTGGAGCGAATAACCTTACGCTACTTAAAGATGTTTACTGGATATCTGTTCTGCTTACACAGGGAGTTGCTGGGCTTGGACTAATATTTTCGATGTTCTATTTGATATACCGTAGAGCAAGAATGTACTTGGTTCCAAAGATTTTTTTCTTTATAAAACTTTTGCTACTTGTAACTTTAGTTGCTGGTTTATTCAATCAGATATTTGATCTCAAGGGATTTTGTTTCTTTTTTTGGATAACTATAGGAATTATATATAAAAACGATGATTACAAAACGACTAAGAGTGCTGATTGTTGCGCATGAGTTCTCGCCTTCGCAGGGATCGGAATGTGCTGTGGGATGGAATATTGTGAAAGGGATTAGCCTGTACCATGATGTGACTGTTATTTATGCAGAATCTAATCATTTTAATACTTCAAATTACTCTAGGAGTGTTCGAGACTTTATCGATAGAAATCCAGATCTATCATTTAAGGCCATCCCTGTTCCTCAACCATTAATATCTAGGCTAATAGCATGGTTTAACAAGTTGGTTTCGTTTTCAAAATCAGGAATAGGCCTTGCTCCTCTGTATTTTATAGCTTACCGCCAATGGCAAAAGAAAGCGTACCGAGAGGCTGAGCATTTGTTGGCAAATGAAAAATTTGATATAGTTCACCAGCTAACCGCAATTTCGTTTCGGGCTCCTGGATATCTTCATAGGTCAAACTTGCCATTAGTCTGGGGCCCAAGCAGTGGAATGGTGAAAATCCCTTCAGCATTTTACAGTATTTTACCTTTTAAATATATACTTTATGAGCAATTTCGAAGATTATCTAACTATATTCAAGGATATTTATCGGTAAATGTCGCCCGCATGGCTCAAAGAGCTTCGGTTATATATGCAGTAACTGAGGATGATTATTATTTTTTTAGCAAGGTATCAGCTGGTAAGGTATATCAGATGCTTGATGTTGGAACATACACTAATAATTTTTCATTTGATTTTAGAAAACAAAATGAAAAGTTGCAAATTTTGTGGGTGGGGAGGATTGTTTATTCAAAGGCTATAAATCTATTAATTGATGCAATTCTAATAAATCCAGCCAAATTTAAAGTCGTTGAGTTTATTATTGTTGGCGATGGACCTTTGCTAGAAAAGTATATGCAATTATCACAGCAATACCATTTAGATATGATTAGGTGGAAAGGGAATTTACCGCACTCTGAGGTTCTTGAACTTTTTAAAAGGTCCGATTTGCTTGTTCACACTAGCATAAAGGAGGCCACTTCAGCAGTTGTAATGGAGGCTCTTACTTATGGCTTGCCCGTAATATGCCACGATGCCTTTGGAATGGGTATTGCTATAAACGATACCTGTGGTATTAAAGTTCCATTAAAAACGCCTCAAATTAGTCGAGAGGGTTTTTATAATGCCTTAGTCTCATTTATTGACAACCCTGATATGTTAAATAGACTAAGAAAAGGGGCAATTATCCGTGCGAAGGAAATATCATGGGAAGCTAATGCTAAAAGAATTGCAAATGATTATTGTAGCATTGTTGAAGGGAAATTAAAATAAACTTTATGGTTATTTATTGGCAAAAAAAGTTTAATATTGTGTAAAAGTAGTTTTTTTGTTAAAAAGTTTTATTATGCGAATATTACAAATTAATAATACACATTACATAAAGGGAGGGGCTGATCGTGTTTATTTTAATACTATAAATTTACTTAAGAGCAAAGGCCATAATATTATATGCTTTAGTTCAAAAGATGATTCAAACGAACATAGCCCTTACGCCAATTATTTTATATCAATAAAGAACGCTCGGAAATTGTCTTTCATAAAAAAAATTATTTCTAGTTTACGCTATCTTTATAATAAAAGGGCTTTTAGAAATTTAGAATTTTTAATAAAGGAAACAAAGCCCGATATTGCTCACATTCATTTATTTTATGGTGGCTTAACAACTTCTATTTTGAAGGTTTTAAAAAAATACAAAATCCCTATAGTTATAACAGTTCATGATTATCGTTTATTATGTCCTGCTAATGCATATCTGAATTCATCAAATCAAATTTGTGAAAAGTGCAATAATGGTTTTTATATGCAATGTGCTATAAATCGATGTCTTGAACATAACTTTTTTTATAGCCTAATATTATCTATTGAAGCATATATTAGAAAATATTTTATTAAGCCGCTTCATTATATTGATCATTTTATATTTGTAAGTAAATTTTCAATGGGTAAACATTTAGCAGTTGATAAAAATTATGGTTTAAAATCATCCCATATTTATAATTTTTCTCCTTCAATAACTGAAAACATTGGAAATTATTCGAAGGATAATTATTTACTTTACTTTGGAAGGTTATCGAATGAGAAAGGAATATTTACTCTATTAGAAGCAGTCAAAACTACATCGTATTCGTTAATAATTGTAGGCACAGGTCCCTTAAGTAAAGATGTTGAATTATTTTGCAAAAACTATAAGAATTTATCATATCTTGGATATCGTAAAGGAACAGAATTAGAATCGATAATAAAGGGTGCATCATATGTAATAGTTCCGTCTGAATGGTATGAGAATAATCCAATGACTGTTATCGAAGCTTTTTCTTTTGGTATTCCTGTTATTGGTGCAAATATTGGTGGAATTCCAGAAATAGTCCAAGATGGTTTTACTGGTTTTTTATTCAAATCAAGGGATATTAACGATCTTACTGCAACTTTGGTTAAAGCGAAAAATATTTCCCATAATGATTACTTTTTAATGTCTAAAAACGCACATAATTTTGCCTTAAGTAATTTTTCATCAAATTATCATTACAAAAAGTTGATGGATATTTATTTAAAACTATTAAATAATGAGAGGTATTACAATAATCAACAAAGTTATTCATCGTTTAGGTAGAAAGGGTTATAAAATTGATACCCAGTTAAGGAGGAAGGATATTTTAATAGTTTCCATAACAAAAATTTTTGAAATTTTACGTGGAACATGGTTGCGCTTTTTTTTGGGAAGCTCAAAGGGTATTATTTTTGTAGGTAAAGGAGTAAGGATTAGGCATAAGAATCACCTACATTTAAATGGAACAACTTACATTGGTGACAATGTAGAAATAAATGCTCTTTCTAGAAAGGGAGTATACATTGGTTTAAACTTTTCAATACACCGAAATTCTATTATCGATTGCACAGGGGTTTTGCGCAGTTTAGGAGAGGGGTTAATTATTGGTGATAATGTAGGAATTGCTCAAAATTGTTTTATTCAAGTTCGAGGAATGGTAAAAATAGGAAATAATGTTATTTTTGGACCAGGTGTTTCGATTTTTTCAGAGAATCATAATTTTTATAATATAAACCTTCCAATATCAGTCCAAGGTGAAACAAGGAAAGGTGTTACTATTGAGGATGGGGTTTGGCTTGGAGCACGCACAATTGTACTTGATGGTGTAACTGTTGGTAAAAATAGTATTGTTGCAGCTGGCAGTGTTGTTACTAAAGATGTACCAGCATACTCTATTGTAGCTGGTATTCCAGCTAAAGTAATTAAGTATAGAAAGTAAGTTTATTTTTTAATAATCACTTTAATACAATCTTAGATTTTCATTGCAAATGCAACTTTTAGGGGAGTTAATTTAGGAGTGTAAGAGAAAAAACTAACTTTTCAAGAACGGGGAGAAAGGTTTTGAGCTTTCCCCCTTCGTTCCTGACGGTTAAGTGGCTATCTTCGCCCCCTAAATCTCCCCAGAAATAAGTTGCTGGATGAGACACCTAACCCAGGAGCAAAGGTACACCATTTCGCAAATGCTAGAGGCGGGGTACAGGAAAAGTGAAATAGCCAGGACCATCGGGGTGAGCAAGAGCACGGTAACCCGAGAGGTCAGGCGCAACGCCGATGGGCGCAGCGGGGCATACCGCCATGCGCTTGCCCAGCGCAAGGCCGAGGATCGCAAGCGGTCAAAGCCCCACGCGGTGGCGCTGCCCCCCGAGGCGAAGGCCTACCTGGAGCAAAAGCTAACGCAGGATCGCTGGACGCCCGAGCAGATATCGGAGCGGGCCAAGCGGGAAGGGGGTATCCGCGTGTCCACCACGACCGTCTACCGCCACATCGCTGCGGACAGGAAGGCTGGCGGTACGCTGCATGAGTACCTGAGACGGGGCAAGCCCTACCGTAGGCTCACGGGCAGGCACACCGATGGCAGGGGGAGCATTCGCAACCGCCGGGACATCAGCGAGCGGCCGCCCGAGGTGGACGCCAGGGTTCGCTTTGGCGACCTGGAGGTGGACACCGTCATCGGGGCAAACCACCGGGGGGCGCTACTGACCCTCATCGACCGGCTTTCCGGGTACCTCTGGATCCGGAAGCTGGAGGGTAAAAACGCTGCCGAGCTGGCGGAAAAAGCCCTCCAGGCCCTCTTGCCCTGGAAGCCCTGGCTGCACACCATCACCGCTGACAACGGCAAGGAGTTTGCTGAGCATGAGGCTATAGCCAAAGAGCTGGGAATTTTGTTTTACTTTGCCAAACCATACCATTCCTGGGAGAGAGGGGCTAACGAGAACGCCAACGGGCTGATCCGCCAGTTCTTCCCCAAGAAAACCCGCTTGGATACCATCTCTCACGAGCAGGTCTTGTGGGTGGAGAGGCTGCTAAACAACAGGCCCAGAAAGCGTTTAGGGTTTTTAACCCCAAAAGAGAAACTAGAGGAATTATTGTTTAACAAAATAGTTGCATTTACAGTTTAAATCTACCAATTAAATTAATTTATGAGAAAAAAAATTTACATTGCAGGATGTGGAGGAATGCTTGGAGAAGCATTCTATAAACAATTTAAGACTGATTACGATCTTAAATGCACTGATATTGATGTGAATGAGGAGTGGCTTTCTTATCTTGACTTTCGAGACTTAGAGGCATATTGGGAGGATGTGGTTAGTTTTATGCCTGATTATTTATTTCATCTAGGGGCGTATACTGACTTAGAGTTTTGCGAGCGTAATCCTGATGAAACTTACAAAACGAATACAATATCTGTTGAGAATGCTGTTTTTATAGCGAATAAGTTAGACATACCTATTTTGTATATAAGCACTGCTGGAATTTTTGATGGGAAAAAAGAATTTTATGATGATTGGGATATGCCAAATCCGCTTGGTGTCTATGCACGTTCAAAATATATGGGTGAAAGATTTGTATGTGAAAATGCAAAGCGATATTTAGTATGCAGAGCGGGTTGGATGATGGGCGCTGGTCCAAAGAAAGATAAAAAGTTTATTCAAAAAGTAATGAAACAATTAAAGGATGGTAAGAAAGAATTATTTATTGTTAATGATAAAGATGGTACACCAACTTATACTCAAGACTTTGCAAAAAATGTTAAATATTTACTAACTAAAGAATGGTGGGGGTTATATAACATGGTTTGTGAAGGTCAAACAAGTAGACTCGAGGTAGCTAAAGAACTTTTATCCATACTAGATCTTTCAGGTACTGTTAAAATTAACGAAGTTACTAGTGAATATTTTAAAGATGTTTACTTTGCAGATCGTCCACCTTGTGAAAGATTGATAAATCGAAAATTAAATATTCGAGAAGCAAATCTAATGCGAGATTGGCGAATTGCTCTAAAAGAATATATTTCTGTTTATTATAAAGATTATTTATAGCTTAAATCTACCTATAATTAAAATGAAAAGAATTGCAATTATTGGTTCTCACGGGTTATATGCAAAATATGGCGGTTGGGACCAGTTGGTTAAGAACCTAGCAGAGTTAAAATCAGAGGGGATAAGTTACATTATTTTTAATTCTTCAGATACTCCCACTGTTGATTCAGTTCCTTCAAATGTTATAGTTAAAAAGTTATGGTTTAAGGCATCTGGTTTTCAGGGGCTTTTTTTTGATTACTACTCGATTTTGTATAGTTTTTGGAAGGTTGATACTATTTTATTATTAGGAGTACAAGGTATACCTTTGATACCTATTACAAATTTGATTAAGCATGTTAATGTGGTATCAAATGTTGGTGGAATTGAATGGGAGAGACCAAAATTTAGTTTTTTAGCAAGGTTCTACCTGAGGTTTTGCTTTAAACTTAGTTTTTTGTATTCGACTACTGTAATTCTCGATAATGCTCATTACAAGGTTTTTATGCCTAAAAGAGTAAAGTCTCATGTTAAAGTTATTCCTTATGGTGGTTTCATTGATGAATCATTAGATGTTACTCATGAACAATTACTTAAATATCCGTTTTTGATTGATGATTATTTTCTCTCAATAAGTCGTTCTTTAGAAGATAACAAGCTTGATGAATTATGCGAGTGTTTTACAAGATTAAACAAAAAATTAGTTTTAATTTCAAATTTTTCTAAATCAACATATGGAATAAGCGTTTACAATAAGTACAAAAAATATAACAATATTATTTTAATAGATGGTTTATATGTTAAACCTGAACTTGATTTGATTCGCCGAAAGTGTAAAGCCTATATACATACACATACACTTTGTGGTACCGCTCCTTCATTAGTTGAAATGATCATGACAGGTAAGCCTATTATATCAGTAGATATTCCTCAGAATCGTTATACACTAAATAGTCAAGGTATATTTTACACTAATTTTGATGAATTATTTATTATTTTGAATGAAACTGAAGATTTTAATAATTTAAAGCCTGATGTTAATCTCAAAGAATTGTACAACTGGAAAAGAATTGTTCGTGAATATGAGGCTTTATACTAAATACTTATATTTTTCTTAGATTTATATGATAAGTTTGATAATAACTGGCTATAATGGATTTGTAGGCACTAATTTTATCCGAATGTCTAATCATATTAATATTTCAGGAGTAAATTTATTAAACCAAAAAGTTGATAAAATTAATTTTAGTAATATAAATTCCGTTCTTCATTTAGCAGCCTTAGTTCATCAAATGAAAGGAGCGCCCGAGGATGAATATTTTAAGGTAAACAGGGATTTAGCATTTGAGGTTGCTAAGCGTGCCAAGGAACAAGGCGTTAAGCAGTTTGTACTTATGAGCACTGCCAAGGTATATGGTGAATCGGACTATAAAATAACTTATTACAACGAGAACTCGGCATGCATGCCTTCAGACCCTTATGGAAAAAGTAAGTATGAAGCTGAAAAGTTAATTAGTAGCCTTGAAGATGAAAATTTTAAGGTTGCAATTGTCCGATCTCCACTTGTTTATGGACCTGGCGTTAAGGGTAATATGATTAGCCTTATCAGGTTGATTGATAAATTTAGAATACTTCCCTTTAACAAAATAGACAATAAACGCTCAATGGTTTATATTGGTAACCTTGTTGCTTTATTAAATACTATAATTGAGCGTCAGGCATCCGGCATTTTTATAGCAGGGGACAATGCACCTATATCGACAACCGCTTTGGTTACATTAATAGCAAATGAGTTAGAAAAGCCTTATTATCTTTTTAAACTACCAAAACCTTTTCTTAAGGTATTGGAATCAATAAAACCAGAATTGGTGAATCGTTTATTTGGATCTTTAGTATTAGATAGTACTAATACATTCCATACACTAAATTTTACGCCGCCATACTCAACAAAGGATGGAATTGCTGAAATGATTAAATGGTATAAATCGCAATACATTTAATGACATGGAATATACGATTGGCTTATCTATTGTTTTATTTATTCTATCAATTTTATTAACTTTATTAGTTAAACATTTTACTATTCGTAAATCAATCCTAGACCTTCCCAATGAACGTAGTTCTCACTTCCTACCAACCCCTCGCGGTGGAGGA
>Ga0116165_1002672_pt1 | contig 12432 bp, 15 predicted proteins | sample AD_JPNMR1_MetaG_FD_89885 | JGI IMG/M metagenome (GOLD analysis project Ga0116165, IMG submission 89885) | Active sludge microbial communities of municipal wastewater-treating anaerobic digesters from Japan - AD_JPNMR1_MetaG | ecosystem: Engineered > Bioreactor > Anaerobic > Digestate | place...
CCCCCCCGGCCAGTGGAGTGAAGCGGTTTTAGATGCCAGGACCACTGCCAAAAGACCCGGCGCTGCGGCAGCGGCGCAACAAAACGGCGACGCGGGCCATCCTGCCGGCGGACACCAGCCCGATCGCTGCCCAGCCGCGGCTGCCGGCTTGCCCCAACGAGGGCAGCTGGCACGCCATGGCGAAGCGCTGGTGGAAAGACGTGTGGGCCTCGCCGATGTCGGCTCAGTTCGTGAGCGGGGACGTGCCGGCGCTCTTCCGGCTGGCGGCGCTGGTGGACAACTTCTGGAAGACTGGGAGCCTGGCGGTTGCGAAGGAGATCCGGCTGCTGGAGCAGGAGTTTGGGCTGACGCCGATGAGCCGGCGCCGGCTGCAGTGGCAGATAGCCACGGCCGAGGAGGCCGTCGAGCGGCTTGGGATGCGGCGCATGAGCCAGGCGCGCGACGTGACGCCGGTAGACCCGCGGGGAGTGCTGGAGCGATGACAGTACTGATGGTGCCGCGGGATGAGACGCCCTACCCCACGCTGGGGCCGCAGGTGGTGGCGTTCATCGAAGAGTACCTGGTGCACGGACCCGGCGACCTGCGCGGGCAGCCGGTGCGGCTCGACGACGAGAGGCGCGCGCTGATCTACCGCATGTACGAGGTGTTCCCGCAGGGCCACCCGCAGGCCGGGCGCCGGCGCTTCAAGCGCGTGGCGCTTTCGCTCCGGAAAGGCAGCGCGAAGACGGAGTTGGCGGCGCTCATCGCCGCGGTGGAGTTGCACCCGGACGGGCCGGTGCGCTGCGACGGTTTCGACGCCAATGGTAACCCGGTGGGCGTGGGGGTGGTGGACCCGTACATCCCGATGGTGGCCACCACTGAAGAGCAATCCGACGAGCTGGCCTACGGCGCGCTGCGCGTCATTTTGCAGTACAGCGCGCTGGCCGACGACTTTGACATCGGCATCGAGCGCATCATGCGAGTGGGCGGGGACGGCAAGGCGGTGAGCCTGGCCTCGGCCCCGGACGCCCGCGACGGGGCGCGAACTACTCTGAATATTTTTGATGAAACGCACCGTTTCATATCACCCCGAATTAAACGGGCGCATCGTACGATGCTGGCCAACATTCCGAAGCGGCGCCTGAGCGACGCCTGGTCGCTGGAGGTGACGACGGCACCGGCGCCGGGCGAGGGGAGCGTCGCCGAGGACACCATGGACTACGCGCGGCAGGTGGCCGACGGCACCATCCAGGACAGCCGGCTCTTTTTCTACCACCGGCAGGCCTCGGAGAAGCACGATCTCACGACGCCGGCGGGGCTGCGGGCGGCGGTCATCGAGGCCAGCGGCCCGGTGGCCGAGTGGAGCGACATCGACGGCATTTGCGAGCAGTTCCGGGACCCGACGGCGGACCAGGCCTACCTGCGGCGCGTGTGGCTGAACCAGCTCGTGCGGGCGAGCGAGCGGGCGTTCGACGTCGAGCAGTGGAACCGGCTGGCGGACCCGGACTACGCCATTCCGGACGGCGCGCCGGTGACACTCGGTTTCGACGGCGCGCGCTGGCATGACTCGACGGCCATCGTAGCCACCGAAATTGCCACGGGCTTCCAGACGCTCATCGGGCTGTGGGAGAAGCCGGTGGATGTCAATCTCGACGACTGGGAGGTGCCGGAGGACCTGGTGCACGGCGTGGTGGAGGAGGCGTTCAAGCGCTGGCAGGTATGGCGGCTGTACGGCGACCCGCCCTACTGGGAGAGCGCCATGGCCAGCTGGGCGGGCCGCTACGGCGAGAAGCGCGTGGTGGAGTGGTGGACGAACCGGCAGAAGCAGATGGCCTATGCCGTTCGAGCCTTCCAGAACGCCGTCCAGTCCGGTGAGCTGCTGCATGACGGCAACCCGCACCTGGCCCGGCACATCGGCAACGCGGTACGGCGAGTGCTCACCATGCGGGACGAGGAGGGGCAACCCCTGTGGACCATCTACAAGGAGCGGCCGGACAGCCCCTTCAAAATTGACGCGGCGATGGCGGCCATCCTGAGCTGGGAGGCGCGCAGCGACGCCATCACCGCCGGCGTCGGAGTGCGGCAGAAGAGCGTTTATGAGACGCGAGGCATTGTGACAGCATGAGCTTTTTCGACCGCTTCCGGCCCTACCCGGTATTGCGCACGGCCATCGTGAACCTGGTCTCCGGCACGGCCTTCAGGGGCGTTATTTGGCGGCGGCGCGGGCCGTGGCTCGTGCTGCGGGAGGCGGAGCTGCTCAGCGACCGGGGCAACCCGGCGAGCGGGAAGGTGGACGGCGAGGTGCTCGTAAAACTGGCAGATGTTGACTTCGTGCAGGTGGTGGGCTGATGGCCGCGATCCAGTCCCTGGGGCAGGTGCAGCGCGTGCAGCAGTCCGCCTGGCGGACGCCGCTCAGCTACACCGGCGTGCAGCTCTACGACGCGTTCCGCTACGACTACGCGGCGCTGTACCGGATGCAGCCCAACGTCCGCATCTGCGTGGATTTCCTGGCGCGGAACATCGCGCAGCTCGGGCTGCACGTCTTCCGGCGGGTGTCGGACACGGACCGGGTGCGGCTCACCGATCACGGCCTGGCGCGCCTGCTCTCGCAGCCGCTGCCGCCGTGGGCGAAGGTGACGCGCTACCGGCTCATCGAGAGCCTGGTGGCCGACCTGGGCGTCTATTTCAACGCCTACTGGCTGAAGCTGCGCGAGGGCGGCGCGGGCAGCGGGCCGCTTACCGGGCTGCTGCGGCTGCCGCCGCAGCTGGTGACGGTGCAGGGCAACCTGCTGCCGACGGGCTACGAACTGACGCTCGGCGGCTCGCCCTACCGGCTGGAGCCGTCGGAGGTGGTGCATTTTCGCGGCTACAACCCGGAGAACGCGATTGCCGGGCTCTCGCCGCTGGAGACGCTGCGCCGGGTGCTGGCCGAGGAGCACGCCGCCGGGCAGTACCGCGAGGGGTTCTGGCAGAACTCGGCGCGCATGGCGGGCATCGTGACGCGCCCGCTCGAAGCGCCAGAGTGGAGCGACGAAGCGCTGGAGCGCTTCCGGGCGCAGTTCAAGCAGCTCTACAGCGGGGCGGCGGGCAGCGGCGAGACGGCGGTGCTCGAAGAGGGCATGGACTGGAAGCCGGTGACGTTCAACGCGCAGGAGAGCGAGTACCTGGGTGGGCGCAAGCTGACGCGCGAGGAGTGCGCGCGGGCTTACCACATCCCACTGCCGATGGTCGGCATCCTCGATCACGCGACTTTTAGTAACGTGAAAGAGCAGCATAAGCAGCTCTACCAGGACAGCCTGGGGCCGTGGCTGGCGATGATTGAGCAGGACATCGAGCTGCAGCTGCTGCCGGAGTTCGAGGACACAGACGGCGTGTACGTCGAGTTCAACATTGCCGAGAAGCTGCGGGGCTCTTTCGAGGAGCAGGTGACGGCCCTGCAGAGCGCCGTCGGGCGGCCCTGGATGACGGCCAACGAGGCGCGGGCGCGGCTGAACCTGCCGAGCCTGGGTGGGGACGCCGACCAGCTCGTGACGCCGCTTAACGTGCTCGTCGGCGGGCTGGCCTCGCCGCGCGACACTGCGCCCGACGAGACGGGGCAGGCCTCCCTCCCCCTCCCCCGCGTGAAGGGCCTGGACAGCCATGTGGAGAGGCTGCGCGAGCAGCACGAGCGGCGCTGGACAGAGGGGCTGGCCAGCCACTACCGGCGGCAGGAGGCGGCCATCGTGAGCCGCGTGCCCAAGGGCCGCAAGGTTGACATCGGCGGGGTGTGGTTTGACGAGGAGCGCTGGAACCGCGAGCTCGCCGCCGACCTGCTGCGGCTGAACAACCTGACGGCCACGGCCTGGGCCGAGGCGCTGATCGAGGCGGGCGGGCTGGACGTCGAGGACATGGAGGCCTTCGAGGCCAACATGCTGCCGTGGCTCCAGGAGCACAGCCGTATCCAGGCGGAGTATTTGAACGGCCAGGTGCGGGAGGCGCTCACCAGCGCGCTGCGCGAGCCGGAGCCGCTGGAGGCAGTGCGCGGGGTGTTCGTCGCGGCGGCCACGGTGTGGGCCCCGCAGCAGGCGCGCAGCGCGGTGACGGCAGCCGCGAACTTCGGGGCGAGCGAGGCGGCTTCAGCCGGCGGGCTGAAGACGAAGACGTGGCGGGTGAACTCGTCCAACCCGCGCGACGCGCACAAGGCGATGGACGGGGAGACGGTCGGCATCCGGGAGCGGTTTAGTAACGGCATGCGTTGGCCTGGTGACCCGGCGGGTGGGGCCGATAACAACGCAGGCTGCATGTGCAGCGTCGAGTTCAACTAGAGGAGCGGGAGATGCAGAAGAAAATCTACCGGGCACCCATCCATTTCAAGGCCGACAGCGACGAGACCGGCGAGTTCGAGGCCGTGTTCGCGACGCTCAACGTCGTGGACCATGACGGAGACGTTACGCGGCCCGGTGCATTCAAGAGCGGGCAGGAAGTGCTCATCGAGCCGTGGAACCACAACTATGGTGAGCTCCCGGTCGGCAAGGGCATTATTTACGAGCGGGGGAACGAGGCGGTCGTCGAGGGGCAGTTCTTCCTCGACACGGCCTCCGGCGCCGAGCACTACAAAGTCGCGAAGCATCTCGGCCCGCTCCAGGAGTGGTCCTACACATTCATAGTCGAGGAGGGGGCGCCGGGCCAGTTCGAGGGGCAGGACGTCTACTTTCTGGACAAGCTCGACGTGTGGGGCGTTGGGCAGGTAACGCGGGGGGCTGGCATCGGTACAAGGACGGAGTTTGTGAAGAGACAGAAGGAAGAAGACGCTGGCGAGGGGACGCCCGAGCCGGACACACCATCAGGAGATGACGAAGGCGAGGGGGGCGGGGACGCCCTTAAGCCGAGCGGCGTCGAGCTGATGCGGGTACGACTGGACATCATCGAGCTTGAGGCCGGGCTGGACCCGGCAGAGGAGTAAGGAAATGGACCGCATCACTGAACTTCGTGAGCAGATGCAGAAGGCGCTGAAGGAAGCGCGCGGCATCTGCGAGACTGTCGAGCAGGAGGGGCGCGAGTTCACCGCCGATGAGCGGCAGAAGGTCGCCAACATCCTGGAAGAGGCCAACGCCCGCAAGGCCGAGCTGAAGCAAGCCGAGGAAGACGAGCGCATGCGCCGCCAGATCCTGGACTTCGGCGACGGCCTCGACCTCGGCGCGCTCGGCGCCAACGGCAACGGCAAGGGCCAGAACGGCCGCCTGCCGCGCTCGCTCGGCGAGCAGTTCGTCGAGGACGAGCAGTTCAAGGCCTGGCTGAAGGGCGTAGCCCCGGGCGGGCGCGTGCCGGAGCGCATGCAGCTCACCTCGCCGCCTATCGCGCTCAAGGGCGGCTTCAACCTGTTCAAGAAGGACCTGATCACCGGGGCGAGCGACACCTCGGCGGGCGCGTTCGTGACGCCGGACAACACCGGCATCTACGAGCCGCTGGGCCGCTACCCGCTCACCCTGCGCGACCTGATCAGCGTGCGCCAGACGACGTCGGACACTGTCGAGTTCGTGCGCCAGACGGCGCAGGTGACGCAGGCCGCGGTAGTGCCCGAGGCCAACGTGACCGACTACACCGGCGCGCCCGGCCAGGTCTCCGGCGAGAAGCCGGAAGGTGCCATGGCCTTCGAGCGGGTGACGGAGACGGTGAAGACGCTGGCCGTGTGGGTGCCGGCCACCCGCCGCGCCCTGTCGGACGCCGCGCAGCTGCGCGGGCTGATTGACCAGGAGCTGCGCGAGGACCTGGCCGAGGAGTTCGAGAACCAGCTCCTCAACGGCAACGGCTCCGGCGAGAACTTCACCGGGCTGGCCAACACCGCCAACGTGCTGGTGCAGGCCTTCGACACGGACGTCATCACGACGACCCGCAAGGCCATCACCAACCTGAAGGTCAACGGCAAGCAGATGCCGACGGCGTGGGTGATGCACCCGAACGACTGGGAGAGCATCGACCTGCTCAAGGATGGTGAGAACCGCTACTACTGGGGCGGGCCGATGGCCCAGGGCCAGAAGACGCTGTGGGGCATCCCGGTGGTGGAGAGCTTCTTCGCCACTGAGGGCGTGGCCTACCTCGGTAACTGGCGGAAGATGGTCGTGTGGGACCGCGAGCAGGCCACCATCACTGTTTCGGACTCGCATGAAGACTTTTTCATCCGGAACATGATCGCGATCTTGGCCGAAATGCGCGCGGCGATGGGAATCATCCGCCCCTCAGCATTTGTTGAGGTCGACCTCAGCGGCGGGTCCTGAGGTAGCTAGAGGTCAACTACTTCCCCCTTTAGGGGGGAGTAGTTGACTGCTTATCTGGATCGGCTCGTAGCCTTCAGGAGCCGGGGCTAATGCAGGTGAATGTCGTCTGCCGGAATAAGGACGCGGATAGGGTCATCCCTCGCTTCGCTCGTTACCTAAGCAATGGGCTGGGGTGGGAGCTAACCTCCCGGCCCATTCCAGACGCCGATGTGTACTACTTATCCGGCTATTTCGAGTGGCCGGTGATGAAGCGAGACATGGCAGATCGGCCTGTGGCTGCCTATTTCACGCATGTTGAGGAGCAGCCGCCGGGCAACGCGAAAGCGAAGCTGTACGACAGCGTCGCCGCGCGGGTCGACCTGCGCATCGCCACGGCAGCGCTGTACGCGGAGCCGCTGGCCGAGTACGGCCCGACGGTGCAGGTGTCGCCGCCGGTGGAGCGCGGGCGCTTCACCATTCCGGCGCAGCGCAACAAGCGGCTCGTCGCCGGGTTCAGCGGCTTCACGTATGCGAACGGGCGCAAGGGCGAGGACATCGCCCGGCGCATCGTGGCCTCGGAGCCGGGGCAGCGCGCCGAGTGGCGCGCCTCCGGGCGGGGCTGGCCGGTGCCGACGCGGATGTACGCGTGGGCGGAGCTGCCGGCTTTCTACCAGTCGCTGGACGTGCTGGTGGTGACGGCGACCGTGGAGGGCGTGCCGATGCCGCCGCTGGAGTGCCTGGCCTGCGGGGTGAGCGTGGTGGTGCCGCGCGGCGTGGGGCTGCTCGACGAGCTGCCGGACCTGCCCGGCATCCACCGCTACGAGCGGGGGGATGCGCGGGACGCGGCCCGGGCGCTCGGCGAGGCGCTCGATGCGCGGGGCGAGGTGGACCGCGAGGCGCTGCGCGGTGTGACGGCGCCCTACTCTGTAACCGCCTGGTGCGAGCAGCACCGGCAGGCGTTCGAGGAGCTAATTGTGGGGTTGGACGAGCCGATGATGGAGGCGGAGGCCTCCGGGGTGGTACCGCCGCAGGCCGGGCGAACGGAGGGCGGGCGCGGGATCTACTGCGTGGCCTTCGGCGCGCCGGCGCGGGCCTGCGCACAGCGCCTGATGGAGACGGTCCGGGAGCACCTGCCGGAGATCCCAATCGCGTTCTGCGGCGCGGAGCCGCTGGGGCTGGAGGACGTGTTCATCGCGCAGCCCGACAGCGACGCTGGCGGGCGGCGGGCGAAGCTCAAGGCCTACGAGCTGTCGCCGTGGGACGTAACGCTCTACCTGGACGTGGACACGGAGGTCATCTCGGGCGACGCGCGGTTCTTCTTCGAGCTCATCGAGGACGGCTGGGAGTTCGTCATCGCCAAGGACCCGCACCTCATGGACACGATGAGCCACTTCCGCCGGGCGAACAACCTGGCCGAGCTGGCCGAGCTGGAGCAGGAGCTCGTCACGCTGGAGACGCTGCAAATTAACGGCGGGGTGTGGAGCTTCGGCAGGAACGAGCGGGTGGCGGCCTTCTTCAAGCGCTGGCAGGCGGAGTGGGAGCGCCACGCGCAGCGGGACCAGGGTGCGCTGGTGCGGGCCATGTACGCGGACCCGCTGAAGACCTACGTGCTGGGCAACGAGTGGAACTGGTTCGAGCGCTACTCGAAGGGCGTTGAGCCGGCGGCCATCAAGCACTACCCGGGGCGGGCGCGGCGCTGGGAGGGGCTCCTGCCGGGGCGCATTGACGGTGAAGCAGCCTGGGCAAAGGTGAGGCAGTTCGAGGCCCGCTCCGACGGGCGGGGAGGGGCCGGTGATGACGACTGAGGAGCGCACATCACTGTGGGCGAAGCTGGAGACGCTGCCGTGACACGAGGCATCTACCTGCGCGGCAAGGACGAGGTCATCGAGAGCCGGGCGAAGGCCGCCGGGCTGAAGGTGGTGGTGGGGGATGCGCTGGACGTGCCGTTCGAGCGGACGCTGATCGTCGAGCCCGGCACGCGCGTGCCGTGGGACCTGCTGCCGGCGGCCTGGAACTTCCTGCTGCGCTGGGACGCGGCAGTGCCGCTGTGGCGCTACGGCGTGCTGGCGCAGGACGTCGGGACGGCGGCGGAGCGGGAAGCGACGCGGGCGGTGGTCCGCGACCTGCGGGTGCCGGTGCACGCGACGGAGCTGCTGTTCGTGCGGCAGTCGGAGGGCGGCTGCGCGCTCGTCGACGCCTGGCGGGCGGAGCTCGCCGGGGGCGGGGACCGGCAGCTGGCCTTCCTGCGGGCGTATTACCGGGTCAAGCCGCGGCTGTGCGTGCTGCCGGTGACGTGGCTGGCCGACGTGCGGCAGGCGTCCGCGCAGGCGATGCGGCGGCAGGGCGGGGCGCGCTCGCCGAACGCGGCCAACCCGCTGGTGAAGGTGGAGCTCGAGCCGGGGCGCTTCGTGAAGTGCCACGCCGGCGACGAGGCGCGCGTGCGCGAGGCCTTCGAGCGGCAGCACGGGCGGGAGGTAGGTGTGACGGCCATTACGAGCAGAGACAATTGGCCGGTCGACAGCCAGGAGGTGCGCATGAAGAAGAGCAAGCTGGTACGGGTTCATCTCGGCGGGGGCCGGTACGTGAAGATGTACGAGGCCGATGCCGTCGCGCGGGGCCTCATCCCGGACCCGAAGGCGCGGCCGAAGCCCGAGGACAAGATGCGGCGGCCGGAGGGGAACAAGGCGGCCACTGGTGCATTGCGCCAGTCAGACGAGCCGGAGCCTGAGCCCCCTGCCCCGCCGCCGGTGATGGCCGACTTCGAGAGCATCGAGGGCATCGGCCCGGCGTCGGCGCGGGCGCTCGCCGCGCACGGCATCACGACGTTCGACGAACTGCTCGCGGCGGCGGACCTGAGCTTCCTGACGCCGCAGGCGCAGGAGGCCATCCAGGCCTGGAAGGCGGCTGCGGACGGTGAGTAGCTTCGCCAGCGTCTCCGACCTGGAGGCCTTCCTGCAGGTGGAAATTACCACCGTGGCGCAGGTGGCGGCCGCCGAGCGCGCGCTCGAGGAGGCCACGGCGGCCATCCGGAACTACTGCCGCCAGACGCTCTCGCTCGTCGAGGACGACGAGGTGACGCTGGACGTGTTCGGGACCGGCGACCGGCTGTTCCTGCCGGAGCTGCCGGTCGTGGCGGTGAGCGCGGTCGTCGAGGACGGTAAGACGCTCGCGGCGGGCGCGGACTACGCGCTCGGGCAGTACGGCATCCTGTACCGGCTCGGCGGGGCCAGGTGGGCGCGGGGCGTGCAGGTGGTAACGGTGACGTACAGCCACGGCTACGGCACGCTGCCGGACGACATCGTCGCGGTGTGCGTGCGGGCGGCCAGCCGGGCCTACCAGGCCGGGCTGCGCGCCGCCGAGAGCAACGCGGTGATGGGCGTGACGTCCAAGCAGCTCGGCGACTTCTCGGTGTCGTTCACGCCGGAGACGGGCGGCGGCGGCATCGGTGAGGGCGTCATGGGCGCCAGCGCGGCGCGCATGCTGCTGCGCAGTGAGAAGGACATCCTGAACCGCTACAGGTTGAAGGCATGAGCGTCTTCGAGAGCCTGCTGAACCACACCGCCGCCATCGAGCGGCGGCGGCGCACGCCCGACGGGCAGGGCGGCTGGGCCGTCGACTACGTGCCGGTGGGCACGGCGGCGGCGCGCATCCGGCCGGCCTCCAGCGCGGAGCGCGAGGTGGCGCTGGCCGAAGGGCGTGACGTGACGCACGTGCTGTACGCGCGCTACGGCGCGGACATCCAGCGCGGCGACCGGGTGACGGTGCGCGGGCTGGTCGTCGAGGTGGAGGCCGTGCGGGAGCCATCGCTGGCCGGGGAGCACATCGAGGTGGACTGCCTGGAGCGGCAGGTCGAGGCCTCGGCGGAGGAGGGCAGCTAGTGGCGCTGACGTGGAAGCCGGACGCCTTCAAGAAGGCACTGACGCAGCAGCTCGTCGCCAACGGCGAGATCGTCGGGCAGTTCGTCGAGGGCGAGGCGAAGCGGCGGCTGCTGGCCATCCAGGACCCGGACTGGGGGGCGCAGTACCGCGGCTACGTGGCCCGGCTGCTCGACAACGAGGTGAAGGCCGAGCGGCGCCGGGTGTCCATCCGTGTAGGCGTGCGGACGGGCTACACCAAGTGGCACGGCTACTACATCGAGCCGGGCACCAGCCGGCGGGCGGCGCACCCCTTCTTGCGCCCGGCGGTATTTGAGAACGGGGCGAAGATCGTGGCGCTCCTGGGGGGAAAGTAAGTTGAACCTGACAGCGGCCATCTACGACGTGCTGGCCGGGGACGCCACGCTGGCGGCCCTGCTGGCCGAATACAAGGGCAGCCCGGCGGTGTTCACCACGGACCCGCCGCCCGGCGACGCCGAGCTACCGTACATCGTGACGGCGGGCGCGGTGGCGCAGACGCCGTGGGACACGAAGACGTCTCGCGGCCGGCAGGTGGTGCGCGACGTGCGCTGCTACGCGGCGGCGGACGGCAGCGCGGTGGTGGTGGAGGCCATCGCCGAGCGGGTGCGGGCACTACTGCACCGGCAGGCGTTCGCGCTGAGCGGCGGCACGGTGGTGGTGGCGGACGTTGCCGGCCCGGTAGGGGCCGACGAACGTGACGTGTATGGCAGAGTGTTGAGTTTGAGCCTGACGGCTCAGGAGGACTAGCAATGGCAGGTATGAATGGGACGAGCGTCCTGATCCTAGCCAACACCGGCACGCCGTCGGTGCCGGCCTACGAAGTGGTGGGCTACCAGCGGGACGTGACCATCGACGAGAGCTCGGAGGTCATCGACGTCTCGTCGAAGAACGAGCGGGCGCAGCGCGTGCTGGCGGGCCGCTATTCCGGCTCCATGTCGCTGGACGCGCTGTACGTGCCGGACGACGAGGGTTACCTGGCGCTGCGAACGGCGCTGCGCAACGGCGAGCTGATCCTGGTGGCTATCCAGGAGGATGACGTCGTCATTGAAACGGTGGCGGCGCACGTGGACAGTATCAGCCGGGCGCACCCGGACCAGGCCGAGAGCACCATCTCGATCTCACTCACCTTCGACGGCATGCCGGAGGCGGTGGGCTCATGAGCGTGGGCGCACGCGGCGAGCGCGTGATTGAGACGGAGGACGGCGAGGTCCGCGTCCTGTTCACGAACCGGGCGCTGGCCAACGCCGAGACCCAGCTCAACCGCGGGGTGTTCGAGGTGCTCGCCGACCTGCAGTCCGGCGGGCGCATCGGGGACGTGGCGGTGCTGCTGCAGGCCGGCATGGAGGCGGCGCGCCGGGACGCCCGCGAGGGTGGCAAGCCGGTAACGACGGCGCAGGCCTACGCAGTCCTCGACGAGGTCGGCTACGCCGCGGCGGTCATCGCCGTCGTGGAGGCGGTGGCCGAGGTCGTGAGCTACACGCGGGAGCGGGATGCCAGCATCCAGGATGCCGGGGACGACGCGGACCCAAACTGAGCGGCGCCCCGGGCACGTTCGACGCCGGGGCGCTGCTGGAGGCCGCGCTACGCTGCGGGGTGAGCGTCACTGAGTTCTGGGATCTAACCCCGGCGGAGACGCTCGCGGCCATCGATGCGGCGGTGTGGCGGGCGGAGCAGGCGCAGCAGCGGGACGTGACGCTGGCCTGGTACGTGGCCGGGCTGCAGCGCACCAAGCGGCTGCCGAAGCTCGAGTCGCTGCTGGTGAGCCTGACGCGGGCGAAGCCGCTCACGGGCGAGGAGCTCGCGCGGCGCCGGCAAGAGTTCAACGAGCTCAAGGCGAACGTCGATGTGGCAAAGCTAGCGGAGAAGCTAAAGGGTAGAGCGAAATGACAAGTCTCGGCGAAGCAACCGTAGACATTCGCGCCACCCTCGACAAGCTGGACGGGGATCTGGCTAATGCCCGCTCGCGCGTGCAGCAGGCGATGGCGTCCGTGACGAAGATCGCCGCCGCGGCGGCGGCGGGCATCGGTGCGGCCATCGGTGGGGCGGCGGTCGGCGCGGTGGCGCTGGCCGCCAGCGCGGAGCCGCTGATGGGCCTGGAGCAGGGCTTCGCGTCGGTGATGGACCGCATCGGCGGCAGCGCGGACGAGATGCTGGCCAGCCTGCAGGATGCCTCCGGCGGGCTGATCGCCAACCGGGACCTGATGGCGTCCTTCAACAAGGCGGCTTCGCTTGTTAGCGATGACTTCGCCTCGCGGCTCCCGGACGCCATGAGCCTGGTGCAGCGCGCCGCCAGCGCCACCGGGCAGGACATGGGCTTCCTGTTC
>Ga0116165_1002680_pt1 | contig 12400 bp, 10 predicted proteins | sample AD_JPNMR1_MetaG_FD_89885 | JGI IMG/M metagenome (GOLD analysis project Ga0116165, IMG submission 89885) | Active sludge microbial communities of municipal wastewater-treating anaerobic digesters from Japan - AD_JPNMR1_MetaG | ecosystem: Engineered > Bioreactor > Anaerobic > Digestate | place...
GCCTGCAGGCCGCGGGCGAGGGCGCCGAGAAGCGTTTGACGATGCAAGGCGTCGTCCGTGCCGTGCAGCGCGAGTACGACAAGCTCGAACGCGCGTCCAGCCTGGAGCAGTTCGGGCCCTATGCGCCGCTGGTGGCGGCGGAAAGGGTGGCGCGATGAATCGGCGCGTCGACATCGACCGGCTCGAGCTGGATTTGCGCGGCGTCGACCCGCAGCTGGCCGAAGCCGCCGTGCGCTTGTTCGGCCCTGCACTGCAGGCCGAACTGGCGCGCGGCATCGAGCGCCGCGGCATCGGGCAGCACGGCAGCGCGGCGCGCATCGACGCCGGCCGCATTGCGCCAGCGTCGCAAGCCGACGCGCTGGCGGCGCGGCTGGCGCAGCGCGTCGCCGGCGCGCTGAACCCATCCGAAGGCTGAAGCCATGCTGCGCGGCGCCTTGATCGAATACGGCACCGACCTGATCGGGCCGATCCCCAACGTCGTGATCTTCCAGTTCAACCCGGAGTCGATGTCGCGCGCGCTGCAGGTGCCGGCGCGGCCGAGCGGCGCGACGCAGCGCGAGACCACGCAGGCGGGCGAGAAGACCTTCGAGAAGATCACCTTCAAGGCGCACTTCAGCGCCGCCAACATGCTCGACGAAGACAAGGTGCTGGCGCGGCTGTTCGGCATCGGCCCGCAGCTGGCGGCGCTGGAGAAGATGGTGCTGCCGAGCAGCAAGATCGCCGGGCTGATCGGCGCGGTGATCGACGCCATCGCCGGCTTGGCCTCGCCGCCGAAGCCGCCGGCGCAGCCGATCCCGCGCGAGAACTACCCGCGCATCCTGTTCATCTGGGGGCCAACGCGGGTGCTGCCGGTGACCATCGACTCGATGACCATCGCCGAGCAGGAGTACGACTTCGCGCTGAACCCGGTGCGCGCCGAGGTGGACATCACGCTGTCGGTGATCGCCATCGACCAGTGTTCCGACGACGTGCTGGCCAAGGGCGCGCTCGAGTATTCGACGATCGCCAAGGAGGCGATGGCCATCGCCAACCTGGCGAACACCGCCGAGCAGATCGTCGAGCTGATTCCGATCTGAGGACACGAACGATGTTCCTGCCGAACTCCCGCTACGCCAGGGTCGCCACCGTGACGACGAAGCTCGCCAGCGGCGAGGAGGTGGTGGCGCTGAAGCTGCGCAAGCTGACGCCGGTGTCGGGCGAGCCGCGCACGGTGCTGGCCGGCGACCGGCTCGACATCGTCGCGCAGCAGGCTTATGCGGAGCCGACCTGGTTCTGGCATGTCGCCGACGCCAACACCGCGCTCGACAGCCGCGAGTTGGTCGCGCTGCCGGGCGACAGCGTCGACGTGCCGACGAGCTGATGCCATGAGCACCGCACGGCCGTTCCGAAGGCACTCATGCCCCCTTGGGGGGCCGGCCCGCAGGGCCTGGGGGGCGCAATGAGCACGCCCAGGTTCCGCGTCTGGTTCGGCGACGCCGAGGCGAGCGAGGACGACCTCGCGCGCATCGAGGAGATCGAGGTCACGCAGGAGATCGACAAGTTCTGGGAGGCGCGCATCCGCACCACGATGTGCCTGGACGCGCAGGGCCATTGGCAGCACCGCAGCGACACGGTGGCCGCGGCTTTCACGCGCATGCGCGTCGAGCTCGATGCGGGGAATGGCACCTTCGTGCCGCTGATCGACGGGCCGGTGACGAGCTTCGATTCGCGCATGGACTCGCAGCCCGGCCGCAGCACCGCCACCTTCGTGGTGCGCGACGACAGCGTGTTCCTGAATCGCGACGAGGGCACCGAGGTCTTCCGCGACAAGACCGACAGCCAGGTCGCCGACGAGCTGCTGCGCAGCGTCGACGCCATCGACGACACGCGCATCGAGGCGACCAGCGCGACGCATGCGATCAGCTCGCGCCGCGGCACCAAGCTGCGTTGCTTGAGCGAACTGGCGCGCGCCAACGAGCGCCGCGTGTTCGTGCTGCCCGGCCCCGAGCCGGGCAAGAGCATCGGCTGCTTCCTGTCCGACCCGCGCCAGGCCGAGGGCGACCTGCCTGCGCTGACGCTGATCGGCGACGCGCGCAACCTGGGCGACGCGACGATCGAGGAGGACAGCGAATCGCCCGAGCGCACCAGCGCGCAGCGGCTGCGCATCGCCGACGGTGCGCTCGCCTCGTTCCAGACCAGCGCCGCCGACCTGGGCGTCGGCGGCGACCGGCCCGCGCTGCCGGCAGACCTGACGCCGCTGCGCCTGCTGCCGCCGGCCGACGCGACGCGCGAGGATCCGCAGGCCGCGGCCTCGGGCCGCGCGCGCCAGTCGGGTTACGCCTACAAGCTCAGCAGCCGCGTCATCCCCGGCTGTTATGCCGCCGCGCTGCAGCCGCACCGGCGCGTGCGCATCGAATGCGGCGACACGCCCTACAGCGGCGACTGGCTGCTGGCCAAGGTCGTGCACCGCATCACGCCGTCGATCTACACCCAGAGCTTCGAGGCCTGGGGCGACGCCGGCACAGAGGTGTCCGCAGCACCGGTGGCCGAGGCCACCGGCGGCGGGCTGTCGCTGTCGTTCTCGGCCAGCGTGGGGGTGTTCTGATGCCGCAAAGCGTCGAAAACATGCTCGAGCAGCTGACGCGCCAGGTCGGCGAGCGCTACTTCGGCAAGTACGGCGGCGTCGTCATCGACAACGACGACCCGCTGCAGCTGGCGCGGCTGAAGGTGCGCGTGCCGGCGCTGATGCAGGACGCCGAGATCGGCTGGGCACGCCCGGCGCTGCCCTTCGCCGGGCCAGGACACGGGCACGTGATGGTGCCCGAGGCCGATGCGATGGTGTGGGTCGAGTTCGAGGCCGGCAACCTCGACCAGCCGATCTGGAGCGGCTGCTTCTACGCCGAGAACCAGTCCGCACCGGGGCCCAGCGCGCCCGGCGGGCACGTCATCGCCACGCCACAGGGGCACCGCGTGGTGCTCGACGACGACGGCGACAAACTGGTGGTCACGCATTCGGGCGGCGCGATGCTGGAGATGACCGCCACCGAAGTCACGCTGCAGCTCGGCGCCAGCAAGATGGTGCTGAGCAACACCGCGATCACGTTCAACGACGGCGTGCTGAAGATCGGCCCGGCGGGGGTCAGCCTGGCGAACGGCGCGATGACGCTGGGGGTGCCGCCGGTATGAGCGGCGTACCGATGCTCACCACCACCAGCACCGTGATGTGCCCGCATTTCGGCCAGGCGATCCTGAGCACGGCCAACACGCAGGCCATCGTCGATGGCGCGCCGGTGTTGCTGCTGACCGACCGGCACACGGTCGCCGGCTGCGCCTTTGCGCCCGGCGGCGTGCCTTCGCCGTGCGTGCAGATCCAGTGGCTCACCGGCGGCACGCAGGCCAAGGTGCAGAACGTGCCGGTGCTGCTGCAGAGCAGCGTCGGCCTGTGCCTGAACGCGCTGCAGGTGCCGCAGGGGCCGGCGATCGTGCTGCAGACGCAGACCAAGGCGCTCGGAGTCTGACGATGTTGTCCAACGGCCGCCACCTCGCCTTCCCGTTCCGCATCGGCAGCGACGGCCGCACGGCGGCGCCGCTGTCCGACGCCGAACACGTGCGCGACGAGCTGCTGCAACTGCTGCTGACCAGCCCCGGCGAGCGGCTGTTCCTGCCCGAGTTCGGCGGCGGCGTGCGCAAGCTGGTGTTCGAGCCCGCTTCCGACGTGCTGCGCGGCGTGGTCAAGGCGCGCATCACCAACGCGCTGTCGCGCTGGCTCGGCCATCGGCTGACGGTGGAGCTGATCGACGTCGGCTTCGACGAGGCCACGGCGATGCTCGAAGTGACGGTCAAGTACCGCCCGGCCGGCTCGCCCGACTCGCGCGTCGTCAAGTTCCAGAGGACCGGGCAATGAGCGCGCCGGGCAGCTCCCAAGCGCTCGTCCCGCAGCGCGCAGCGCGGAGGGGATCGTAATGAGCGCGATTGTTTCCCGCGACCACGCCGACGACCGCGCCGACGCGCTCACCGCCGCCAACCTGAACGGCCTGCGGCTGATCCTGGTCGCGCTGCCGCCGGGGCCGAACCCCGACCACGCCGACCTCGAGCTGCGCTTCTGGAACAGCCTGCACGTCGCGGCGATCCTGGCCGCGATCACCGCCGACCCGGTGCGCGCCGGCCAGATCTTGCGCGTGCGTGGCGGCACGCGCGTGCTCGCCGGCAACCTGCCCGACCAGGTGCACGTCAGCGCGGTGGCGGCGGGCAGCGATGCAACGCGATTGAACCTGCGCGTGCAGCCGGTCGGCGACTACTCGACCTACACGCTCGAGCTGGTGTTCGACGCCAGCCGCATCGACCCCTTCTTCGCCGCGCTGGGCTTCAAGTTCCGCCCCGGTTGCTTCACCAACGACTGCGCGCCGCAACTGCCCGGCCGCCCGGCCTTGCCCGGCCCGGCGATCGACTACCTGGCCAAGGACTACGACTCCTTCCGCCACGTGCTGATGACGGCGATGGCGCAGCGCGTGCCGGGCTGGAAGAGCACCAGCGAGGCCGACCACGACCAGGTGCTGATCGACCTGTTCGCCGCCGCCGCCGACGAACTGAGCGACTTCCAGGACCGCGTGATGAGCGAGGCCTATCTCGCCACCACGCGCAAGCGCGTCTCGCTGGCGCGGCATGCGCGGCTGATGGACTACCACCTGCACGAGGGCAACCAGGCCAGCACCTGGCTCGCGCTGGAAATCACGCCGGGGCAGACACCGTTCGCGCTGGGCACGCAGACGCTGGTGGCGTGGACCGGCGCTGTCCCGCCGCTGCCCGAATCGGTGTTCTTCGCCAGCCGCGAACACCGGCTGCCGGTGGCGCAGCAGCAGCGGCTGGACCCGCTCGTCAACGCGCTGCGGCTGCACACCTGGAGCAATGCGCAGCCGGCCTTGCGCGCCGGCAGCACCAGCGCCGATGTCGTGCCGGTGGGGGCGGGCGGCCAGGCCGACGCCGACGCATTGCGCGATCTGGTGCGCGCCGGGCTGCTGCGCCGCTTGCTGATCGCCGAGCGGCTGAACCCGCTGACCGGGCTGCCCAACGGCCGCAATCCGCGCAAGCGCCAGTTGCTGCGGCTGCGTGCCGGCGCGGTCGGGGCCTTCGCCGCGCAGACGATCCAGGACCCGCTGAACAACGTCTTCCTGGTGCGGCTGCACTGGGAGCCGCGCGACGCGCTGCGCCACGATTACAGCTTCACCAGCTTCTGCAACGGCGTGCCGACCGCGGACATCTCGATGTTCCACGGCAACCTGCTGCAGGTGTACGAAGGCCGGCCGATGCAAGCGGTATTCCACGAACCCGGCACCGACCTGATCGCCGACACGGCCGAGGTCAAGCAGCGCCACTTCGTGCGGCTAGACCGTTACGACAGCGGCTTCGACTGGGTGCTGGCAGCGTTGCCCGAAGGCCCGCTCGCCTACCTGCCGACGCCGACGGGCGGCGAAGTGCCGGCGCGATCGACGCTGCACGTCGAAGTCACCGTCCCCGCCGCCGGCACCGACCCGTGGGACGAGGTCGAGTCGCTGGTGCACAGCGACACCAGCGCCGAGCAGGGCGACCACTTCATGGTCGAGACCGACGAGCGCCGCCGCAGCGTCTTGCGCTTCGGCAACGGCACGAGCGGCACGCTGCTGCCGCGCGGCGCGACGGTGAGCGCGCAGTACCAGATCGGCGGCGGCGCCGCGGGCAACATCGGCGCCGACCAGCTGCTGTTCGCGCGCCCGTTGTCGGGGGTACTGAGCGCCGCGATCCAGCGCGTGTGGAACCCCTTCGACGTGCGCGACGGCCGCGACCCCGAGCCGGACCAGAAGATCCGCCGCAACGCCCCCGAGGCCTACCGCGCACGCCAGTTGCGCGCGGTGACGCTGGCCGACTACGTGCGCCGCGCCGAGGAAGTCGAAGGCGTGTCGCGCGCGGTCGCACGCTATGCCTGGACCGGCAGCTGGCGCACGGTGCGCGTGACGCTCGACCCCGAGGGCACGACGTTGCTCGAAGAACCGCTGCGCGCCGCGGTCGCCGCGCACCTGGAAGCGGTGCGGTTGATCGGCGAGGACATCGAGCTGCGTCCGCCGCGCTTCGTGCCGCTGGACATCCGCGTCGTCGTCTGCGCCTTGGCCGAGGTCTGGCGCGAGGACCTGCGCTTCGTGCTCGAGCAGGAGTTCTGCGACCACTTCACCAGCGACGGCCGGCGCGGCTTGTTCCACCCCGACGAGTGGAGCTTCGGCCAAGCGCTGCACCGCAGCCGGATCGAAGGCCGGCTGCAACAGGTGGCCGGCGTCGAGCACGTGGTGTCCATCGTGATGAAGCGCTTCAACGCGCCCACACCGGGGGTGCCGAACGCCGAGTTCCTCGAGATGGGCTTCGACGAGGTCGTGCTGCTGGCCAACGACCCGGACCACCTCGCGCGCGGCCTGATCCGTTTCGACATCCGCGGCGCGAAATGAACCACCCCCTACGCGCTTCGCGCGCCCCCTCGAGGGGGCGCCGCCAGCGGCCCGGCAAAGCCGGTTCCGCGGCGGCCGCTCGATGGGTTTGGTTCGTGCGTCGTGTGTGCCGCTTCGGCGTCACGGGAAACTGATATGCCTTGCAACCCGCTGATCGACGACCCCTTCGACTTCCCGCGCCGCGCACACAACCGGCCGGCGTTGCCGCACATCGGCTACCGCATCGGCCGCTACGAAGACTTCGTCGAGGCGATGCTGCGCCACATCGACGCCGCGCTGCCGCTGCAGGCCTGGACGCACCGCGAGGCCGACGACCCGGCGATTGCCTTGCTGCAGGGCGCGGCGATCGTCGGCGACATCCTGAGCTTCTACCAGGAGCACTACGCCAACGAGGCTTACCTGCGCACCGCCACCTGGCGCGACAGCGTCGCCGAACTGGTGCGGCTGACCGGCTACCGCCTCGCGCCGGGGCTCGGCGGGCGCGCGACCTTCGCCTTCGAGCTGCGCGGCACGCAAGCGGTGACGATCCGCAAGGGCTTCCCGGTCAAGGCCGAGTTGCAGGACGTGCCCGACCCGGCCGAGTTCCAGACCGAGGCCGAACTGGTTGCGCATCCGCAGCTGGGCCGCTTCCAGCTCTATCGCCAGCGCATCCCGGGCGCGACGATCGCCGCGGGCGCGACCACGGTCGAACTCACCGCGGTGGCCGGTGCCAGCGATTCGATCAGCCTGGCGGCCTTCGACCTTCAGCCCGGCGACAAGCTGCTGCTGATGCCGAACGAGGCGATGTTCAGCACGCCCGGCACCGCCTACAGCACGCAGCAGGCGGCGCAGCTGGTGACGGTGAGCAGGGTCACGCCCCGGCTCGGGCGCGTGCTGGTCGAGCTGGAATCGGGCCCGGCGCAGGCCTGGGCCGCACCGGTGCGCGCCTTGCGCGTCGGCCGCAGCTTCAGGCATTTCGGCCACAACGCGCCGCCGAACTTCGTCACGCCGATCGCCGACTCCAGCGGCAAGATCAGCGGCAGCCACAGCGCGGCGACGCGCTTCGAGCGCTACATCTACTACGGCGATTCCACCTTCGGCTTCGGTGCCGGCTACACCTCGCTCGACCGCAGCGAGATGCCGCTGGATGTGGAGGCGCCGGACATGGCACCCGGCCGCAGGCTGGTCGTGCAGGGCAGCGCGCGCTTCGACGGCCAGCCGGTGTCGGTGCCGTTCACGGTGACGAAGACCATCGTCGCCGCGCGCGGCCGGGGCTTAAGCTGGGGCAACCTGGTCGGCGCGGCCACGGTGCTGACGCTGAACGACCAGTTGTTTGCCAACGGCAGCGTGCTCAACGAGATCGCCGACATCCGCGAGCTGCGCTTCCACGAAGTCACCAGCCCGCTTTTGACGCTGCGCCCGCCCAGCGGCTTCGCCGGCGGCGCCTTTGCCAACGGCACGAACGCGCTGTATTTCTACGGCACGGCCGACGAGGCCAGGCCCCTGGCCGGGCGGCGGCTGTTCCTGCAGCACGACGACGGCCGCAACGTCCAACTGGTAGTGACGGATGCGGCGTCGGCTTTCGCCTCGTCGTCGCCGGCGCCGCGTTTGTGGCCGTTGAGCTTCGACCGTGCACCGGCGCCGTTCACGAAGAACAATTTCGACGAGGAGGCGCCCAGCGTCACCGTGTTCGGCAACCTCGCCGACGCCACGCAGGGCAAGGCCGAGCGCGAAGCGGTGCTCGGCAACGGCGACGCGACGCAGGCCTTCCAGACCTTCACGCTGCCGAAGGCGCCGTTGACCTATTTCCTGGCCGGCGACGCGACACCGCCGCAGCGGCCCGAGCTGGAAGTGTGGGTCGGCGGGCGGCGCTGGACGCGCGTCGACGTGCTGTTCGGCCGCGGGCCGAAGGACGAGGTCTACATCGTGCGCGAGGACGCCGAAGGCCGCAGCCATGTGCAGTTCGGCGACGGCGAAACCGGCGCACGGCTGCCCACCGGGCTGAAGAACGTGGTCGCGGTGTTCCGCAGCGGCAACGGCGCGCGCGGACCCGTCAAGCCCGGCGCGCTGCCGTCGGCGCCGGAGCGGCCGCTGGGCTTCGACAAGGTCACGCTGGCCGGCATCGTCGCCGGCGGCGCCGAGGCCGAGGACGCGGACAAGGCGCGCGAGGCCGCGCCGGGCAAGGTGCAAAGCCTGGGGCGCATCGTCAGCCTGCGCGACCACGAAACCGAAACGCTGTCCATCCCCGGCGTGGTCACGGCCAGCGCCGCCTGGGACCTGCACGAGGGCGTGCCCGCAGTGTTGCTGCGCGTGCTGCTCGAAGCCGGGCGCGAGGCCGAGTTCGCCGCGGTGCGCCAGGCGGTGGCGCATGCGCAGCGCTGCCGCGGGCCGAACCGCCACCCGGTGATCGTGCAGCAGGCGCTGCTGCGCTACGTGTTCTGCGATGTCACCTATGCGCGCGACCCGAGCTATCCCTTGGCCACGGTGCAGGCCGCCTTGCGCGCCGCGCTCGGCCTGGCCGGCGACGCGGCGAACGCGCGCAGCGGCCTGTTCGGCCTGCGCGCGCGCAGGCTCGGCGCGCGCGAGTACGCGAGCCGCATCGAAGGCCTGCTGCAGAACGTCGCCGGTGTGCTGTGGTGCAAGGTGGTGGCGCTTGGCCGTTTCGGCGGCGGCGTGCGCGACCCCGCGACGCTGGCGCTGCCGCCGACGCCGAGGGCGCGTCTGGCGACGCTGCCCTGCGCGCCGCACGAACTGCTGCAGCTGGCCGCGCGCCACCTGACGTTGATCGAGGCCGCCGAGCCGAGTGCGGGAGAGTGCGCATGAATTGCCGCCCGGCCGTTCCCGGCAAGCGACGCGCAGCCTGCTGCAGCGCGGCGGCTCGCAGCGCAGTGCGCAGCACGGAGGTGTTCCCATGACCACCGTCACCGTCCCGCTGTTCGACCGCCTGCCCGAGATCTACCGCGTCCGCGACGCCGAGCAGTCGCCGCCGGACCAGCTGCGCGCCTACCTGGCCGCGGTCGAGCTGGCCTTCGGCGCGCTGCACGACCACATCGCACAGCTTTACGACGACCTGTTCATCGACACCTGCGACGACTGGGTCATCCCCTACCTGGCCGACCTGCTCGGCACCACGCACCTGAAAGGCGAGCCGCGCACGCTGCGTGCGGACGTCGCCGACACGATCGCGCTGCGCCGGCGCAAGGGCACGCTGGGCGCGGTCGAGCGTCTGGCCGTCAACCTGACGGGCTGGGCCTGCCGCGCGGTCGAGCTGCGCGACAACCTGTCGTGGGCGCAGCACCTGAACCACCAGCGCCCGGATGCCGGCGGCGAGCCGCCCTATGGCGATGCCAGGCTGATCGCGCTCGGCCACCGCCTCACGCCGCGCGGCGGCACGGCGCCAATCCGCGACCCGGCGGCGCTGGCGCTGCTGGGCACACCCTTCGACAACTTCGCCTACACCGCCGACGTCAAACCCGGCGACGCGCGCGAGCACCCCGCCGACGCGCGGCGCATCAACCTGCCGAACCTGGCGGTGTTCCTGTGGCGGCTGGCGGCCTACCGGCTGCGGCTGATCCAGCCGCTGGCCAAGGGCGCCACCGACCTCGGCCCGCAGCCGGCCGGCCTGGCGCGCTTCGCGGTGCGCTTCGACCTGCATCCGCTGGACCTGCCGGTGGCGTTGTTCAACACCAGCCGCCCCGGCTTCCTGCAGGCCGGGACCTCGGGCGGCGTGGTGTCGCCACTGACCGAGGCTGACGCCGTGCCCGGGCCGATGCTCGACGCGCGTCTGACCACCGGCACCGAGGCCGGCCACCCCGAGGCCTACGTCGCGATCGACTTCTTCGACGATGCGCCGGTGCCTCCCGCCGGCTTCGACTTGAGCGACGTGGGCCTGCACTTCTTCCTGCCGCTGTCGCAGCAGCCGGTGTTCGCGACCACGAACTGGCTGTTCCGCGGCGACAACCTGTGCGCCTGGGAAACCGGCCTGCGCCGGCCCTTGCGCGACGGCGAACTGGTGATCGACCCCGACATCGGCCGCGCGCTCTTCGGCGTCGGCAACCCCGCGCAGCGCGACGCGCTGGTCGACGCGGCCGGTACGACGCCGCGCATCTATGCCAGCTTCACCTACGGCGCGGTCGGGCCGGTGGGCGCGCACCCGGTGTCGCGCAGCTTGGGCCCGGTCAGCGGCACGCTGCGCCGCGCCAGCGCCTTGCCCGGTGGTGCTTCGCTGCAGAGCCAGCTCGTCGATCTCGACATCGCGACCCAGCCGGTGGTGATCCAGATCGACGACAGCCTGGTGCACCGCATCGACCTGGCCGCGGTGCCGGGCTCGGGTGTCGATGGCGGCAACTCGCTGCGCCTGGCGCAGTCGCTGACGATCCGCGCCGCCGACGGCCAGCGGCCGGTTCTGCTGCTGGCGCGGCCGTTGAACTTCCGCCCGGTGAACGCGGCCGACGCCAACATCGCGACGCCGGTGGTGCGGCTCGAAGGGCTGTACGTCGCCCCCGATTCGGCAAGCTTCCCGGCCGGCGCGGCCTTGGTCGAACGCGCCGCCGTGGCGCGGCTCGAGATCGTCGGCTGCACGCTCAGCCCCGGCGGCCACACCCAACGCGACGGCACGCGCGCCGCCATGCAGCCGGCGCTGCGGCTGGCCAACGGCTACGGCTTCAGCCTGCCGGCGGACGAAGCCGCCTTCGTGCCGACGCCCGACATCGTGATGCAGCGCTCGGTCAGCGGCTCGATCGCCATTGACGAGCGTTACCGGCTCGACCTGCAGGACTGCATCGTCGATGCCGGGCAAGGCGTCAACGACCCGTTCGCGCCGCCGCTGGCGATCGGCGCCGTCACCGACCCGGCCCATGCCTGGGGCGCGCCGCTGGACTTCCACGGCCTGACGGTGTTCGGCGGCGTGCGCGTCGGCGAAGTCGGCGGCTCGGGCGGCATCTTCACGCAGGCCTTCGCGGTGCTCGACAACCAGCATGGCTGCATCAAGCATTCGAGCTTCGCGCGGGGTGCGAACCGGCTGCCGCCGAACCACTTCTGCGTGTTCGCGCCCGACGCGCGCCAGGCCTTCGTGTCCGAGCGCTTCAACGCGCCGGCTTATGGCCAGTTGGCGAACCACGCCGACCGGCGCATCCGCACGCTGGGCCCCGGCGACGACGCGATGGGCGCCTTCGGCTTCCTGCTCGACGCGCACAAGTGGGCCAACCTGAGCCTGCGCCTCGCCGAGTTCATGCCGGTGGGCACCCGGCCCTTGACCGTACCCGTGACCTGAATCTGAACAGGAGACAGCCATGCAAGGCGACTTCTCCAACCTGCACTTCGACCCGCACGAGCACGAACGCGGCGTCGCCCCCGCCGCACTGGGCGTGCTGCGCAACATCAGCGGCGTGCTGCACCAGCAGGGCCGCGTCACGCTGGACACCGACCTGAGCGAAGGCGAACTGCTCGAGCTGGGCTGGAACGGCCAGGCCGGACGCGACATCATCGGCGCCGGCGTGTGCGCGGTGCCGGCTGAAGCGCCCGAGGGCTTCGCGGTCGAGGCCGCCTTCGTCGCCGGCGGCGAGGTGCACGTGATGGTGCATCCGGGCCGCGCCTGGGTCGACGGCATCCTCACGCGCCTGGCCGGCGCCGCGGCAGCGCCGACGGTGGCGGTCGAACGCGAGGCCACCTACCTGGGCCCGCCGATCGCCGTGCCGCTGCCGACGCCGGCGACGCTGGGCGACGGCGTGCGCGATGCGGTCATCCTGGAAGTGTCCGAAGAGGCGTTGCACGGCTTCCAGTACCCGCAGCGCCTGGTCGAGCCCGCGCTCGGCGGGCCGGACACGGCTGAGCGCGCCTTCGTCAACTTCCGCTTGCGCCTGCTGCGCCTGACCGAGGGCGAGGACTGCAGCAACATCGGCCCCAGGCTGCGCGACGACTTAGGCGCCAAGGGGCGGCTGACGGCATCGCTGGCGCCGACCGTGGCCATCGCC
>Ga0116165_1002711_pt1 | contig 12312 bp, 8 predicted proteins | sample AD_JPNMR1_MetaG_FD_89885 | JGI IMG/M metagenome (GOLD analysis project Ga0116165, IMG submission 89885) | Active sludge microbial communities of municipal wastewater-treating anaerobic digesters from Japan - AD_JPNMR1_MetaG | ecosystem: Engineered > Bioreactor > Anaerobic > Digestate | place...
CATCATAGTAGTGGGGAGTGCCAAAGGTAACCAGCAGAATTCCGTAAACACCCTTAACAGATGGCTGGAAAGTATTTATTATCCATGTCCTTGACTTCCAGATACCGCCGGGATTGGTAATTTTTCCTTCCAGGTCAGCCCGCAACAACCTGCTATAGTCGCCATTGCCGGTTGTATCTGCAAGGATTGCCCATGGTCCAGAAGGTACTGCCCATTTAACTGCGACAATTTCCTGTGGAGCATCAAATTTGAAACAATATCGGGCTACCTTTACTGGAGTGCCTTTCTCAGGAACAGGCAGGGTGCGTAATTTTTCATCAGGGTCAACGAGAAGCCGCAACATCGTTGTGTACGGAACACTGCTAATCCTTGCCATTGGAGCAATATTCACCAGTTCCAGTCCCTGTGGTAGTTCTGACCCGACCTGGTTATGGACGATGGTCACTACACCCGGGACAGTTTCTGGTACTGGCGCCGGGATAATTTCAGGAAACAATTCCGTACCCAGCGGTCCCTGAAGTTTCAGCCCCACGTCATGAATTTCATAGTGAGCATACCTGGTATCCCGTACCACTCCCAGCCACAACTCGCCACCCTCAGCAGTTTCAACTTTTCCCTGCGCCAGTTTGAAGGTGCCATTGACCTCAAGTGGTGCCTTCCGGATGGTCAGAACACTTCCGGGTTTGTCAACTGTCAGCGAAGGAAAGATGCTGCTGTAATAGTACTCAGCGCGAACCCCGCCTGAGTCAAGCACTGCCGGCGAAGAACCCTGAAAAACTATCCTTGCGTTCTTACCGAAATTTAACCGGAAAGAAACTGCGCCAGCTTTCTCTGGAAACAGTGGCAAATAGCAGGAACCACCCAAAATCAGAGTGTTCTCCCCAAGATTGAAACCACCCACCTTGAAGGTAATGTCTCCTTCTATTTTCAGGTCACTCTCTGCGGTGAGGGAGTAACCGTAATTACCTGTATCCAGGGTGAGACCCCTGAAAACGGCTGTCCCGGCTTTCAGTCGGGCGTTATAGCAACCTGAAGAAAAAACAAGGGCTGGCTGACCGATAATGGTTCCTTCGTTTATCAGACCACGAGTATAACTGCTGATAGAACCCGCTCCACCAAAGGTGATTTTCTCAATGGTGCTGGCGTCCAGAATTCCATTGTTTTCAATTTTCAATCCCGCACAGGCAATACTGGTTTTGAGTTTTACATTACTTCCTTCAGGCACCAGCAAAGGCGGCAGAACCGCCTGGTCACCATTTACCTCTATCTGATGAGGTCCTTTCACCAGGGTAAGCCAGGCATCGTTTTTTTCGCCTCCACCTCCGCAGACCGCAGAGTTATCGCTGATGATATTGCCGGAAAGCAGAACATTTCCTTCAATGATAATAGCAGCGCTTTTTTCTTTTTCTCCTGCAAAAATGATATCTCCCTGAACAGTCAGCGTGACACCTTTTGGTACATAAAGCCCGTGGCCTTTCAGTATCAGATTACCGGTAATGATTGCACTGCCTTTCAGGGTCACCCTGTAACTATAGGAGCCAGCAGGTAAGATCAGGGAAGAAAAATTTGCCCCACCTGGTTTAATCTCCGCGTCATAGCACTGTCCGGCAAGAACAAGAGAAGGAGTTCCAATAATTTTTCCAGCATTGGTGAATCCACCTGGCCCTGCTGTAATAACCGGATTTCCCTGAGACGCATCAAGTGTTCCTTGAATGGAAATACCCTTTTTTGCCGAATGTTGAAGATTGGCAATTTGCAGATTGTGTCCAGCCAGAGTAATCGTGGCATTTTTTTCAACAATGAGTGTGCCGCCAATTACTGTATTGCGGGATAAAATAGGATAGTTCATCATGCCCTCTGGAACAAGCACATCATTTCCATCACCTGGTGCAGGGATTTTACCAGTTGACCAATTTTCCTGTGAGTACCAGTCATTTGTTTTCCCCTGCCATGTATTGATTGCACTGCTTGCAGATAGACAGAAAACAAGTAATAAAAACCCACCATATACACTTTTTTTCATAAGGTTCCCCCTGAGAGAAAACTTATTGAGTTTGATTCAAAATAAATCAGTAATCACCAGCATCAGCAGGTGGCGCGCCGCCTGTCTGACTTGAATAATCATCAAATGACCTGGCACCAGTATATCTGCCCCAGTAGACATTGCTGGTTGATTTTTTTGCATCTTCAGGGATAATGCCAGCGTGTCCATCAACATAAAGGGCATTGCATTGACCTGCATGACGATATCCCAGCTGGTTCAGACCAGAAACAATTCCGTAATACGCTGTGCCTGCTGCTTCCACAATGAGAATTCTTTCTGATGGATTATCAATCCTTGAACGAAAGTTTCCATTGCATATGGTCATGCTTCCCATACGGCTCCAGGCATAACTGGTTTTAGGAGATGCACCACCGTATGGTGGATAAGAACCGAGCGGCTGGGATGCCCGCCATGAAGCATCAAAATTACTCATTCCTCCCCAGTAAGGGTCATTAAAAGGCGGTACTTCAGGAAAAAGAGCTCCCCATGCAGCCATCGGCGCTGCTACAGATGGACATCGCAACATGTCGGGTGTATTTCGGCTTCCAGTAACATATCCCATATAAGGCAGACATGCCGTAAGCCAGTTGCCCTTGCCATAGCCCGGATAATCACCTGTTCCCTGGTATGGCAATCTGTCGTTCCAGTCGCTGCAGTACATGCCAATAACCTGTCCAATTTGTTTCAGGTTGTTTATGCACGCAGCGCCTTCTGCTTTCTGTCGTGCCTTACGCAGGACAGGTAGAATCATTGCAGCGAGAATTGCTATGATAGCAATGACCACGAGAAGTTCAATCAGGGTAAACCCCTTTTCCCTTCGCATAGACAGAAATTTCAATTTCATAAAATCCTCCTGTTATGGCTGATAAATAAGTGGATTGTGCAATCTATTAATCCAGATTGTAATGCCTTCAAAGTTATCAGTCGCTGGTAATACATAAAGAGTGGTTCCTCCCTGTTCAATTTTTCTTGATGGTATCCATGCAACAGAACCACTTCCGAAAAGAACATTAATCCCATCCTTACCGTGGTTGTTTTCGTCTGTCAATGTTAATCCCAGTGCAGCAGGACCAGTGACAGGTTTATAAATATCTATAGGCGATGTTCCATTATCCCACATTTCCAGCTGCCACAGCGCTGACCCTGCCAGATTCCCTCTTCCAAATGTTGCGTTGGGTCTCTGTCTATCAGCAACAATCACAGAATCCTCAGCAACCGAGCAATTGAGACCTGTTGCACTCCAGTATGCAAATTCCTTATAACTGTAGCTGACTCCTGCGTATGAGGATATATCTCCTGGTTTTGCATAGGCATAGGAACATTCTCCAGGATTGAGATACCCTCTGGACCTTACAGCAGACGCTTTTACTATGTCCATTCTCTGGCTCGGACACAGAAAAATTTCAGGATTTTTTACATAATTTACCCCTCCAAGACTTCCGGTTGAATCTCTGCCGAGCAGTTTGTTGAACGGTCGCAGGGTCAGTATGTACCATGACCCTGTGGAGGGTCCTGTATAATCAGGAAGCCAGCCATCATAATCATCCGCGTACATACGAAGCCCGAGTCCGATTTGTTTTAGATTGTTCATACAGACAGCCCTGCGCGCCTTCTCCCTTGCTTTACTCAGAACCGGTAGCATCATTGCAGCAAGAATCGCAATGATGGCAATCACCACGAGAAGTTCAATCAGGGTAAATCCTTGATTGCTGGCAACAAACTTTTCCCTTTTTTTCATATAATCCTCCTGTCAGAACACACTCTCTACATTTGGACCACGTAGAAAAATCTGGTCGTCACAAGCTTCGGCTGGCGATGTATCTGTCATGTAATAAGGTCTGTCCCCTGGATAGACAGAGACATTGTACGCACAGTTTGGCAGTGCCTCTGCAGGGACATAGCGATAACCGTCAGATGCTCTGTAAGAAGGAACCCATTTGACATCGCCATTGATATAAAGCACATTGATACCAGCCCTTCCATGACTCATCATACCAGTAAGCCGTAACCTGGAATAACCGCCATAACCGTATGATTCCCGGTTAAGTGTGCCACCACCAGAATCATCGCCAGTACTTTTTTTGTCAGCAACCAGCGCATAGTTTGTTGATAACAGTGTTCCGGCTACAAGCGTCGCTGGCTTTCGTGGTTTTTTTGTGTTCAGGTTCAGGGCATAGGCATAAGAACAATGTTCATATTTCAGATACCCGATATCTGACTTGTAATCGTATCTTGAACTCGGGCAGATGAAAAACTCAGGATTCACAGCATATCTCGGTCCCTCAAAATCAGGGTCAGGTGCTGAAGATGGACCTTCTGGTCCAGAAACAATCTGCCCCAGCAGAAGCATCAGGGAGCGGGAACACTTGTTCATCCCATTGGAGTCCCGGGCAAGTGGAAACCAACCATCGTAGTCCTCTGAGTACATAAATAGGGCAAGACCAATCTGTTTCAGGTTAGAAATGCAGACCGCCCTTTTCGCTTGTTCCTGAGCGCGAGTTAACACAGGAAGAAGCATTGCAGCAAGAATCGCGATAATGGCAATGACGACGAGCAATTCAATAAGAGTAAATCCTTTTCTTTCCATTTCCTTCCCTCCTTTCCCCGATAGGGTAATTTTTTATTCATTGTTTTTGAATAATTTCTGTATTCCTAAATTTGTAACGCCCATCACTATGCTTTCTTTTCCCATCTTTGCAAACTCAATTCTAATACTTCTTTTGACTTCATCAGTTTTTTCAAGTTCGTTCCGTAAGTAATATAGAAAGGGCTGACCAAGGTTAAGAAACTCACCACCCAGTATAATCATATCAGGGTCAAAAAGATACAAAAGTTTTGCAATGGCTTTGATAAACTGAGTCGCAGGTTTTGTGTTACCATTTCCATTGGATACGATTTTTTCAGGAACAATCTCAAGGTTTTCACCGGCAAGGCCTCTTGCACCCCTGTAAAGCTCTCCGTGTATCATAATGCCAAACCCGATGCCACTGCTTGTTTTCAGTATGTATATGACATTTTGAATCCCTCGCGCGACTCCAAACTGACTTTCGGCAAGCATCATCATATTTGCGTCATTTTCCACTATTACAGGCACACAAAAATTTTCCTCAATAATGCGGCGGACACTTAACCTATTTCCTGTTTCTATGTTAATATACTCACCTTCTGAATTTACCATTCCTGATATGCCCACTCCTATGCCATACAATTTTCTGCCAGCAAGTCCAGTACCGGACAGAGCATTGATGAACTCTATGAGGTGTTTTTCATTGAGGTCGTGCTTTCTCAGAGACGAACTTGTACTGTAAATGATATCTCCCTTAAAATTAACCACGATTCCATAGGTTTCATTTCCGATTTCCATTCCTATTAGTGCACCAGCATCAGAGCAGAATTCAACAGTGACTGGTTTTCTTCCTACTGGAACCATGGAATCTTTTTTGAACTGAATGAGTTTTTTTTCGTATAACTCGTCAAGGACACTTGCAATTGTGGGATAACTGATTTTTGTTATTCGTGACAATTCTGCAATGGATATCGGAGCATTATAATTTTTTATTGTTTCAAGAATAATCCAGTAATTTTTCCGTCTGTGTGGATGGAAAGAATTGCTTGCCAGATTTCTTTTTTCTGCCAGTGCGCGTTCCATTCAAAAAACATTTTAACAAGCCATCTATATTTTGTCAAGTATTTTCAAAATACCTTTAAGAATGAGCGGGACAACTGGATATTATTTCATCATCACTTTGTGTTGAGAATGATTCCACCTGATTTCAATTCATTGTTCAGAATGCAGAAGGAAGTATCTTATCAAGATTTTTCTCCCTTTGTAAAAGGGGGATGCAAGAGGGATTTCAGAAATCTCCCCCAGCCCCTCTTTTTCCTCCTCCAGCTTTCCCCCTTTTCAAAAGGGGGACTAAGGGGGATTTAGAAATCTCCCCCAGCCCCTCTTTTATAAAGAGGGGAGTAATGTGGGGGAACTTTATAAAGAGGGGAGTAGAATGGGGTTTTGTAAGGGAAGGTGACCTGAAGTAAGAGGGGGATTTTACAAAAGAAGACCTGAAGTGAGCAGAGCCCTTGTTACCAGTCAGAAAATGTTGAATACCTGAAAGTCATTGAATCAGGGTCATATTCTGTGTACCATCCCACATGGCCATCAGCAAACAACACATTCAATCCACCTGCATGATGCGGTTTCCAGTGCTGGTTATCAGCAGTCCAGCCAAGGCAATTCTGGGTATAATCATCCTTGTCACAATCTGGCTCAGCAAATCTGTAATTGGAATCTCCTGCAAGCACAAAGGCTGATGGAAACACAATTCGTTTTCTGTTTGTTGCGGCTATATTTCCTCCAGCATCAATATACGCAGCGCGCGCACTCAAAAAATAGTGGTATTCAGAAACATTTCTTGGAAATGAAGGACACTGATACATTTTTTTATTTTTTACATAAGGAAATAATTGTTCCATCCATCCAGGAGGGGTTTCGCCCCAGTCAATCGTGCCTCCACAGATGGGATAAAATTCATCATTGTCATCAGCATACATCTCAAGAGCCAGACTTAGTTGTTTTAAATTATTTGTGCATATTGCCCTTCTTCCGTTTTCTCTTGCCCTTGCAAGTGCAGGTAACACCATTGCAGCAAGAATGCCAATGATAGCAATGACCACAAGAAGTTCAATCAGAGTAAATCCAGTTTTATGTTTCATCTCACTCCTTTGTAAACACGTCATTATTTTGACTTCAAAAATTTCAGGTGGTTTAGTCAGGTAGGCAACCTATTAAATAATTTTCTTTTCTGTCCAGCAGTGCAGACACAGATGATGTTCGGGTAACCCCAGTGCCTTCACAAAATCTTCAACTGAATTGTATTTCAATGTATCAGCGCCAATCTTTTTAGTAATCTGATTGATTGAATATCGTTTTGCCGCAAGTTCCTTGTATGAGCGGGTTGAAATATCATAAAGACAGGGTGCCAGCAGTGGCGGGCATCCCACCCTCACATGAACCTCTTTTGCTCCGAATGCCTTCAGTTCCAGTACCTTATTTCTGATTTGAGTGCCTCTTACGATTGAGTCATCACACAGGATAATTCTTTTCCCTCTCACGTTTTCTTCAATAACCGATAGTTTAATTTTTGCTTCCCTGTCTCTCTCTTCCTGTGTCAATGGAAGATAACTTCTGCTTGCAAATCTATCTATCAGAAACACCTCATCATAAGGAATTTTTGACTCTTTATGATAACCGAGAGCATATCCGATTCCAGAAAAAGGAATTGCAGCAACAATATCAGCATCCACATGATCATTTTTTGCTAAACTTGCTCCAAGATTTTTTCTCGCTGTGACAACCGGCACACCTTCAATAATTGAATCCATTGAAGCGATGTATCCCCATTCAAATGCGCAGTAAGCAATACGATTACTTTTCACCTGTCCCACAGTTTTAATTCCATTTTTCCCAATAAATACAATCTCACCTGGTTTTACATCCCTGACAATTTTTATACTGAACATGCTGAAAGGCCTTGATTCTGAAGAAACAACGTATTCATTTTCTGATTTTCCAAGAATGAGTGGCTTGAATCCGTATTTATCCCTTGTAGCGTAAATACCATCTTTTGTAAGAATCACAATTGTGTAAGAACCCTTTACCTGTTGCGCAAGTTTTTCAATGCCATCAACGAAGTTTTTGCCCTGACCAATGATTTTTGCAATGAGTTCCACCTGGGTATGGCTTGAAAACGAGTGTCCTTTTTTCTTCATCTTCTCAAAAAGTTGTTCTGCGTTCATAATATTTCCGCTGAACGCAGTAACAAACAGACCCAGTTTTGATTCAAGAAGAACAGGTTGTCTTTCACTCAAACTTACATGTCCGATTCCGATATTTCCTGAAAGGGACTGCAATTCTTCAGGAGTAAAAGAATGCCTGACAAACCCCCTGTGGGTGATGAGTTTTAATTCTTTGTTGAAGGTGGCAATGCCGCAGTACCTCTGCCCTCTGTGCTGAAGTTTGAAAATGCCGTGAAAAAGATGATGGATACAATCTTGATTTGAGTAAATTCCATAGATTCCGCAATTTTCCTGTATTTCCATTTTACATTCTCCTGTGTTCTGGATGGCTAACACGGATGGTATTATACCACAAAAACCATATAAAATTTCCCAGACCCTTGCTAATGTTTTCTCTGTTTTCTATCAATCACAGACCTTATAAAACTGGCTGGAATTCTATTAAAAAGCGGGTTTTGCGTGATTTTGTCGTGATTTTTAGAAATTGAATGGGTGTTTTTTCACCAGCAATTTCTTCAAGGTTTCCAAATTTGCCTATTGACACAGAAAATTTCTCTGGTTTCAAAATATTGATGGCAACTTTCCCATTTTTCCCTTTCAGAATAAAGTGTGACCTATCAAGTTTTTTCAGTTGACCATTGTATTGAAGGCGGCTTTCTATTGTTCTTTCTTCTGAAGTTTCAATGAAATCGTCAATGAGAAGCAAGCCGTACTTTTGTTTTTTTGAAAATGTGGCTGTTCTTGTGATGTTTGAGGCAAGGCCGACCGGGTAAGCGCCTATTAAATTCACAACAACTTCATCAACATCTTTGCTATGTTGTGCCTTTAAAATTTTTCCACAAAATTCAGGACCTATTCCCTGCCCTTTGCCGTCAATAAAAATCACACTGTGTCCTTCAGCGCTGCAGAATGGATTCTGATATCTTTTTGCACTGAAATAGTCCTTTGTATATTTGCCAGCACCATGGTCACACAGATAATCTTCTCCAAAGACATGAAATATAAACTGGCCCACATCAATCTGATTATGTGGTTCATTGTTGTTGCCTGCCTTTATGGCAAAAACAGGTCCGTTTTTGTCTTTCCAGTTTTTCCTTGTGATGACCCAGCCAATATCAGGATAATGGACAAAGGTTTCATCAGGAACAGAACCAGCAGGAATCTTAATGTCTCTTAAAGACCTGATTTCCTGTAAGTCAGACATTGTTACATGTCTGGCAAGCCAGGAAATGTATTTTCCTGCTTTTGTGTATATGGCAAGAAGCAGCATGGTTTCTCTTGTTAAAGCAACATGCCTGTGGCAATCTCCAAAATTCACAAATCCATCAGGTGGCAAAAAGCAATGCACAGGGAAAAGCCCTGTCAGTTGTATTTTTAGATGGTTGAAAAGATTAAGTTTTCCATCTGTTGCCCTGTAAAGTGTGTCAGCAAATCTTACTGCATGGGTAAGACCATAATTCCAGTAAGAGATACCTTCAACCCATGCTCCCTGAGTATCAAAATTGTCAAAATATCTGCTGATGGCTTGCGCAACATTGTTTACGATTTTTTCAAAATATACCTGATTTCTTCCTGCGAGAATTACAGCAGTTCCTATGGCTCCACAGCACACAGCACACCAGTTTGAGTCATATCTTTCAAACCAACCATAGTCACCAGGGTGCTGATAGAAGGGAATGAAAACCCTTTTTTCAAGTTCATACATAATTCTTTTTTTGATGTTTTCATCAAGATGGTCTCCAGTAAGCGCCAGTATTTCGGCAAGGGTTGCAGCGGTTGTTGATACAACAAGGTCAATGTATCTTTTTTCATAATTGAGTGTTTCAGGTAAATGTGCTGGTAAAGACCAACTTGGTTCATTGCATGTTTCCCAGATGTAGTCCTGAAGTTTCATAAGATATTTTTTGTTTCCTGTCAGATAATATGCCATTGCAAGAATGACCAGGTTTCTTCTTTTTTCCCTGAATGGTTTTTCGTAGGTTACTCTGTCGCCTGTGAGATGAAATAATTTGAACATGGAATAAGTGACAACTGGAATATCAGTGTCAATGATTTTTCTGGCTTCTTTGTTGAGTTTGTTTTTCAGTTGTTTCCTGAGTTCACCTTTTTTCAGTATGACTTCTTTTTCTGGAATGATAAAATCAGAACTTTTCATTGTGCACCACTTCATAAATGGCAATGATGTTTTCAAGTTTTGTGCTGTTATCAATTTCAGTGGTTGAACCAATGAAATAACCCGGATACGCTTCCTTTATGGTTTTCCTGCAATATTCTTTCACCCCTTCAGTATTTCCGAATGCAAGTAACTGGCTCATGTCAATACCGCCAGCAAGAAAAATTTTGTTTCCATATTTTTCCCTGATTTCCTTTATACTCATTCCTGCAACTGTTTCTATGGGATTGAGCCCATCAATACCTGTTGCAATTAAATCATCCATCACATCCATCAGATACCCATCAGAATGAAAGAGGCACTTAAATCCGTGTTCGTGCCAGGCATCATTGATTCTTTTCAATCTGGGAAAAAATTCTTTTCGCAGAAATTCAGGCGAATGAAGAAGCCGTTGTTTGCAGGCAATGTCTCCATATGTAAGCACGCATGGAGAAAGTTTTACATCAGCAATTGCATGACAGATTGTGATGTTTCTTTTGGTGCACTCTTCAAGGCATTCAGATATAATACCAGGGTCATCTGCATATACATATGAAAAAAGTTCAAATCCCATTTGTACCCTTATGTCATCAAGTCCGACTCCCTGCTGGGCAAAAAGATTCACAGTATCTCCGATCAATGCCTGTGTTTTCAAAAAGCCATCATGATATTTTTCCCTGTATTCAGATGGGTTGTGTTCTATTGCTTTTCTGTCTTTTTTTATATCTGAAACCCATCTTTTCAAAAATTCAATGGCTCCTTTTTCATCTAAAAATGGTTTTTTCTTAATCCAGGTTGTTTTTTCTGAAGGACTTGAATGACGGATAAACCCATAATAATCTTCAATATCTTCTTCTACAATGGGTCCAAATCCAACGCTTCTTGTCATATCAAGGAGTTTATTAACTGCCTTTCCTACGATTTTTGCTAATTTTTCTTCAATGTCAGGGCTTTTTGAAAGTGGTGGAAGTTTTTCTCCACTGAAATATTCGAATGCAGCATCACAACGCAATAAATCATAAATGGGAATTCTGTCAGTTTCCTGAAAATTCATCGTCCTTTCACATCGTTCTCTTTTTGTCATTGTTGCCATAGTCAACAATTTTATCACAAAAAAAATTGATTACAATGCACATTCTAATTCCTTCTTTATAAAATTACCTCATACTACCTCCCGCTTTGTAAAATCACCTCATACTACCCCCCCTCTTTGTAAAATCACCTCAAACTACCTCCCCTCTTTGTAAAATCACCTCGTACTATCACCCCTCTTTATAAAAGAGGGGCTGGGGGAGATTTATTGAAATCCCTCTTAGTCCCCCTTTTGTAAAGGGGGAAAACAGGGGGAGGGGAAAGAGGGGTTGGGAAGATTTCAAAAAATCCCGCCAACTTCAGGTCTCCTTCCTTTGAAAAAGGAGGCTGGGATGGATTTGATGAAATCCCTCTTGCATCTCCCTTTTGTAAAGGGAGAAAATGATAAAATCCCCCTTTGTCCCCCTTTTGAAAAGGGGGAAATTTTAAGGTGGAATTTTACAAAGGGGGATGAAGAGTAAGTAATTATTAAAAATATAGCAACAGCACATCCACTGTTTTCAATGGCAATGTAACTTTGGCACTATTTTGTGCCTTATCAAACTTCAATATACCATGTTCAACTGATTCAATTTTTGAAATCGTTTTTGTTGTATTGACTTTCACTGTGATTTCTTTTTTCGGTTGACCTGACCAGTTTAAAAGAACAACTGCAATGCCTTTTTCACTTTCAAGGTAGCATCCTTCAACCAGGTCTTCTGAAATTTCAACAAATTTTCCTGCACCAGCAATTTTTGCAAATGTAGTAATGATTTTTCTTGCTGACTCTGACCATCCCTGCGGAAGCTTTTTGTAGTCAGACCTGTCAGGACTGTTGTGATAAGTGATACCTGGCCAGAATCCCAATGAAAAGATTTTTCCCTTACCATAAGAATTTTCAACGATAGCAGAAGAACCATCTTCAAGTACAGCAAGTGTTTTTCCTGTCACAGGTGGCAGAGAAATTACCTGTAATTGTGCAGGAACCTGTTCGGTTTCAAATCTTGCATCCTTAACAAAGATTGTTGTTTTTTTCAATCTCTCAAGTTCCCAGGAATGTGGACATGCAATTCTTGCAACAGACACTGGTTTGATTCCTGTCAGTCGTGAAATGGTGACCAGTGGTTCATTATACTGGTCATAATTACATGCTCCTGGTAAAAGAACAAGGCATCCACCAGCATTGACCCATTCAGCGATATTTTTCTGTGCCTTATCAGAGAGGTTTGGTGCTGTGACATAAAGGACGGCA
>Ga0116165_1002715_pt1 | contig 12302 bp, 9 predicted proteins | sample AD_JPNMR1_MetaG_FD_89885 | JGI IMG/M metagenome (GOLD analysis project Ga0116165, IMG submission 89885) | Active sludge microbial communities of municipal wastewater-treating anaerobic digesters from Japan - AD_JPNMR1_MetaG | ecosystem: Engineered > Bioreactor > Anaerobic > Digestate | place...
ACAGGGTCACGGAAACGGTACCAAGGGCTTGAATAATTAAAAGATTCCAGCCTCCTCCGTAAAATAAACCATTGTCTTTCGAAAAAAATCCTACCATGACAGTACCTAATGCACCACAAAAACCGTGGACTCCGACGGCGCCGACCGGATCGTCAACTTTTAGAACCTTGTCAACAAACTCAATGCCAAATACCACTACAAAACCTGCAATAATACCGGTAATGGCTGCACCCAAAGGGGTCACCGAATCACAGCCGGCGGTTATTGCCACAAGACCTGCCAGGGAACCGTTCAACGTCATGGAAATATCTGGCTTTTTATAACGGATCCACGTAATAATCATGGTTGTTATGGAAGCAACGGCTGCAGCCAGGTTTGTAGTCATAAAGATTGAACCCATTGATAATAACGTATCGTCACCGCTTGCCGAGAGTGTGGAACCGCCGTTGAAACCGAACCAGCAAAACCACAGGATGAAAACACCCAGAGCGGCAAGGGAAAGGTTATGACCCAGTATTGCTTTAGGTTTGCCGCTTTCATCGTATTTCCCGATACGCGGACCGAGAATTTTAGCTCCAATCAGAGCTGATATGCCCCCTACCAAATGGACTGCAGTCGAACCGGCAAAGTCGTGAAATCCCAGCTGTGAAAGCCAGCCACCGCCCCAGATCCAGTGCCCCGAAACCGGGTATATAATTGCGCTGATGGCTATGGAATAAATACAGTAGGATATGAACTTCGTCCTTTCAGCCATGGCACCGGAAACTATAGTCGCTGCCGTTGCGCAAAATACCGTTTGAAAAATAATATATACCGGAAGGGGAACGCTAAGTCCCAAAAAGCTGTAATCCTTTTGTATCATAGGATCGAACCAACCGATAAAAAGGCCGCCATTTCCGAACATTAGTCCGAAGCCCAAAAGCCAAAAGATCGGGGTTCCAAGGCAGTAGTCCATAAGGTTTTTCATAATGATGTTTCCGGCGTTTTTTGCCCTGGTGAGGCCGGTTTCCACCATGGCAAAACCGGCCTGCATGAAGAACACCAAGGCAGTGCACACCAGAACCCATATCGTATCGGGGGAAGATAATAAGTCTGATGTACTCATAAGCAGCCTCCTTAGGAAGACGTGCAACTCAAGCACTAAACCTTGAAGAGAAGCTCACCATAGGTCGGAAACGGCCAATATTCAGAAGCGGTAAGTACCTCAAGCTCATCGGCCACGGTACGTACTTTCTGCATAACGGGTATGATAACATCCCTGAAATAGTTGGCCTGTGCCTGCAAATCGGTATAGCTTTTAGCTTCGAGCAGCTTATTTTCCAACTCATTTGTATTTTCATAAAGGCGAGCCGAAAGGGTTGATAATTTGTGGATAAGATTCTTTTCAGGCTCGCAGGGAATTTCCATGCCGAGTTCTTTTTTAGAAAGTGCCATCTGGGTTAAATCCTTGACGTATTTCATGACCGAGGGCAATATATCTTTTCTTACCATGTCGATCATTGTAAGGGTTTCGATGCTGAGTGTCTTACAGTAATTTTCCAAAAGAATTTCATAGCGCGAGTGTATTTCAACCTCAGAGAACACGTTATGCTTTGTAAAGAGGTCTATGCTTTTTTCAGTAATGAAGCAGGGCAGAACATCCGCTGTGGTTTTCAGGTTTGAAAGTCCTCTCTTTTCGGCCTCTACTACCCATTCTTCGCTGTAGTTGTTTCCGTTGAATATAATTCTTTTGTGTTTTTTCACTGTGTCTATAATAAGCTTGTTTAAGTCATTTTTAAAGTCTGAGGATTTCTCCAGGGTGTCGGCAAAAAGTGAGAGCTTTTCTGCCACAATGGTGTTTAGCACAATATTTGGTCCGCTTATGGAAAGTGACGAACCGGGCATGCGGAACTCAAACTTATTGCCTGTAAACGCAAACGGAGAAGTACGGTTGCGGTCAGTGGTATCCTTGGGGATGCGAGGCAGAACGTCCACGCCCAATTTTATCTCCATACGGTCTTTCTTGTCATAGGACGAACCGTTTTCAAGTGCTTCCAATATTCCGGTGATTTCATCGCCTAAAAATACCGATATAATCGCCGGGGGTGCTTCATTGGCACCAAGTCTGTGGTCATTTCCGGCAGTTGCAACAGAGAGACGTAACAGATCTTGATAATCATCCACTGCTGCAATTACTGCAACTAAAAACAACAGGAACTGAGCATTTTCCATGGGAGAGTCGCCGGGCTCCAAAAGGTTGATACCTGTGTCGGTGGAAAGGGACCAGTTGTTGTGTTTACCGCTTCCGTTAACACCGGCAAAGGGTTTTTCATGAAGTATGCATGCAAGACCATGACGGGATGCTACAGTTTTCATTATTTCCATTACAATCTGGTTGTGATCGGTTGCTATGTTTGTAGTGGAGAAAATAGGAGCAAGTTCGTGCTGAGCCGGTGCAACCTCATTATGCTTCGTCTTTACAAAGACTCCCAACTTCCAGAGCTCTTCGTCAAGCTCTTTCATAAAAGCGGACACCCTAGGCTTGATTGTGCTGAAGTAATGGTCCTCAAGCTCCTGCCCTTTTGGAGGTTTGGCACCGAAAAGTGTCCTTCCGCAGAAAATCAAATCCTTTCTTTTTTCGAAAAGGCTTTTGTCTACCAAAAAGTATTCCTGTTCCGGACCTACCGTGGTAATGATGCGGTTAACATCTGTATGACCAAACAATTTCATAATCCTCAGCGCTTGTTTGTTCAGAGCATCCATGGAGCGAAGAAGCGGTGTCTTTTTGTCCAATACCTGTCCGCCATAGGAATAAAATACGGTGGGAATGCACAGTGTGGAATCCTTTATAAAGGCGTAGGATGTAGGATCCCATGCAGTGTAGCCCCTGGCTTCAAAGGTTGCACGAAGACCGCCTGAAGGGAAGCTGGATGCATCCGGTTCACCCTTGACCAGTTCTTTGCCGGAAAACTCCAAAATAATGCCTCCATCCTGCAAAGGGGATATAAAGCTGTCGTGCTTTTCGGCAGTAATTCCTGTCATGGGTTGGAACCAATGGGTAAAATGTGTTGCCCCCTTTTCTATTGCCCAGTCTTTCATTGCGCTCGCCACAGTATCGGCAACACTGCGGTCAATGCTTTGCCCCATTTCAATGGAGCGTTTTAATGCTTTATAGGTATCCTTCGGAAGCCGTTCGCGCATAACACGGTCGTTGAATACCAGAGAACCGAAAATTTCGGTTATTTTTGCATTGTTGTTACTCATAAATAGACCTCCTATACATTTTGAAATTCCATACTTAACATGCTGCTTTAACGCGCTGCTTTATAGAAGAGAAACGCCTGCAGCTTCACATGCGGCTATAGTTTCCTTATCCCAGATGGAGACCTGTACCTCGCCGACGTGTGCTTTTCCCAATAAAAGCATACACAGTCTTGATTGACCGATTCCGCCTCCCATGGTAAGAGGCAATGTTCCGTTAAGAAGCATTTGATGGAAGGGCAACCCTCTTCTGTAATTGCAGTTTGCTTTGGTAAGCTGTTCATCCAAGGCTTTGGCATCATTAATTACTTTCTTATTTAAAATTCGATTCTTTAAGGCCCGGAAAAATCGGGTCCCTTTGGTTCTATGGATATTTCACCCGGTGAAATACCATTAACTGTAAAATTCATAAATAAAAGCTCGGGACATCGAGTCCCTTCGCTTTTGCCTCTTTCATTTCACTCCAAGAGGCCAAAAAAAAGACGCAGAGGCAATAATGCCATCAGCGTCTTTGCTGTTGATAAATTTATTATAGAATCACCTATTTTATTTGTCAATAGATTTTTATTATATTTTTATAAAAAAATGAAGTTTTATATATCGAAACTTGCAAACAAGTATGACAATTATGGAATAAATAATAAATTAGGGCTTGTTTGTGCAAGAAAAATAAAAAAACTTGCAAATTTTTATTGACATCATATATAAAAATGGTATACACTGATATTAACGAACAATGGCGTTCACAAATGAGGGGTATTTTCACCCCTTTTTGTGGACGCTTTTTTATATAAAAGGGGGAAGAGTTATGCAATGTGAGTATCAATTCAAGGAAGGACAGGTACGTATTCCGTCGGGTTGTGCAATTGCAGGAATTTTCAGCCGCAGCGGGAAACGTATCGAGGGAAGCAAGATCATACAATCCATTGCTGCGATGCATGACCGTTCCAACGGTTTGGGCGGAGGCTTTGCCGGTTACGGAATTTATCCTGAATATAAAGACCTTTATGCATTTCATTTGTTCTATGATAACACCGAGGCCAGGGAAAAATGTGAAAGGTTTTTGGACCGGCATTTTGATGTGGTGAACCTTTCAAAGATTCCCACAAGGAAAGTAAAGTCCATCACAGGGGAGCCTCTTATATGGAGATATTTTATTACTCCTCTGCCGACAAAGCTGGCAGACAGCCAGTTGGATGAGCACGAATTTGTGGCAAGATGTGTGATGAAAATTAACACGGAAATTGACGGAGCATATGTTTTTTCCAGCGGAAAGAACATGGGAGTGTTTAAGGCAGTAGGATTTCCCGAAGATGTGGGTGAGTTCTACAGGCTGGAGGAATACAGCGGCTATTGCTGGACTGCACACGGTCGCTATCCCACCAATACACCGGGATGGTGGGGAGGTGCACACCCGTTTTCCATGCTGGATTATACCATAGTACACAACGGGGAAATCTCTTCTTATGATGCAAACCGCCGCTATATTGAGATGTTCGGCTATAAATGTACTTTGCTGACCGACACTGAGGTAATTGCCTATATCATAGACTATTTAAACCGTCGTCAGGGGCTATCCTTTGAAGAAATAGCTTCCGTTATTGCGGCACCTTTTTGGTCAACCATAGAGAAAAAGCCCGAAGAAGAGAAAGAGAAGCTCAAATATCTTAGAAACACGTTTTCAAGCTTTCTTATTACAGGACCCTTTTCAATTATTCTGGGCTTTAACGGCGGCATGATGGCATTGAACGACAGGCTTAAGCTTCGGAGCATGGTTGCGGCAACAAAGGATGATATGGTTTATGTGGCAAGCGAGGAGTGCGCAATCCGTGCCATCGAACCTGATTGTGAGAAGGTTTGGGCACCTAAGGGCGGTCAACCGCTGATTGTGACATTGGACGGAGGTGTTGGTAATGGCAATTAATTATATATATCCCGATTATGAAGTATCAAGAAATAAGGACCGCTGCATTGTTTGCCGTGTATGTGAGCGACAATGTGCCAATGAGGTTCATAAATATGATGAAGAAAGGAATATGATGACTTGTGACGATTCCAAATGCGTTAACTGTCAGCGCTGTGTATCTCTTTGTCCCACAAGGGCATTGAAGATAGTAAAGAGCGATAACGTTTTTAAAGAAAACACCAACTGGAGCGGCCAAATCATAAAGGAAATATACCGACAAGCGGATAACGGCGGTGTGTTGCTGTCTTCAATGGGAAATCCCAAGGAATACCCCGTTTATTTCGATAAAATGCTTATAAATGCTTCTCAGGTTACAAACCCGTCCATTGACCCTTTAAGAGAGCCTATGGAAACAAGAGTGTACCTGGGCAAAAAGCCGGAAAAAATCGAGCGGGATGAGAAGGGCAACCTGGTAATAAACCAGCCTCCCAACCTTGAGCTTTCGGTACCCATAATGTTTTCTGCGATGTCTTACGGTTCTATCAGCTATAATGCTCATGAATGTTTGGCGAGGGCGTCACAGGAACTGGGCATCTTATACAATACCGGAGAGGGCGGTCTCCATGAAGATTTTTACAAATACGGCCCCAATACAATTGTGCAGGTAGCGTCCGGAAGATTTGGTGTGCACAAGGATTATCTTAATGCCGGTGCAGCCATAGAGATAAAAATGGGGCAGGGAGCAAAGCCCGGTATTGGCGGACATTTGCCGGGAGAAAAAATAGTAAATGACGTATCGAGGGCCAGAATGATTCCTGAAGGAAGCGATGCAATATCTCCCGCACCGCATCATGATATTTATTCTATAGAGGACTTAAGACAACTGGTTTATTCTTTGAAGGAAGCAACCAATTATCAAAAACCGGTAATTGTTAAGATAGCAGCAGTGCATAATGTGGCGGCAATTGCCAGCGGAATAGCAAGAAGCGGTGCCGACATAATTGCCATTGACGGGTTTAGGGGAGGAACCGGAGCTGCGCCTACCCGTATCCGGGACAGTGTAGGTATTCCGATTGAGCTTGCACTGGCAAGCGTTGATACGAGACTTCGTGCCGAGGGAATCCGGGGCAATGTCTCTATCGTGGTAGGAGGAAGCATCAGAAACAGTGCGGATGTGGTAAAAGCCATTGCATTGGGGGCAGATGCGGTTTATATTGCCACTTCGGCACTGTTGGCTCTGGGATGCCATCTCTGCCGGAGCTGTCAACTGGGACGCTGTAACTGGGGAATTGCAACCCAGCGGCCTGAGTTGGTAAAACGCCTCAACCCCGACATTGGAAAGCAAAGACTTGTTAACCTTGTTAATGCATGGAAACATGAAATTATGGAGATGATGGGCGGAATGGGCATCAATTCCATTGAAGCTTTGCGGGGTAACCGCTTGATGCTCAGAGGCGTAGATATGACTGAAAAGGAACTGGAGATATTGGGAATAAAGCATGCCGGGGAATAACTTACAAATAGGATATTCTAGAAATTAATCGATTAAGGCGGTGGAGTTGTGAAAAGGATATTTGTGAATGAAAAATGGTGTTTGGGCTGCCATCTTTGTGAGTATAACTGCGCATTTGCGAATTCGGGAGAAAGCGATATGGTAAAAGCCCTTAAGGATGTTAAAATCAATCCGCTTATTACCATTGAACAAAAAGGGAATGTTTGCTTTGCAGTGGGCTGCAGGCACTGTAAATCGCCGCTGTGTGTGAAAGGCTGCATTACCGGAGCACTCACTGTTCAAAACGGTATTATAACCATTGACAGGGATAAATGCGTGGGATGCTATACCTGCATTCTTTCATGCCCGTATGGGGCAATTATGCCGTCTGAAGACGGTGCGGTTCAAAAATGTGAGTTGTGCGTAAAAAACACCTGCGGTGAGCCTGCTTGTGTGGCAGGATGCCCTAACGGTGCAATCGTATTTGAGGAGAGGTGAAAAAAGTGCGTTATGTAATAATAGGAAACTCTGCTGCAGCGGTAGGCTGCATTGAGGGAATCAGGAAACTTGATAAAACCGGGTCGATCACGGTAATATCATCAGAGAATTATCATACCTACTCCCGGCCGTTAATAAGCTATCTGCTTTGTGGGAAGACCACCGAGCAGAAAATGAAATACCGTCCGGACAGCTTTTATGAGGACAACAAGGTTGCACTGCTTGCGGGAAAGAAAGCGGTCAGAATTGACAAAGGAAAAAAACAGGTGGTTTTGGAAGACGGAATGGAGATTCCCTATGACAAACTTTTGATTGCCACCGGATCCGATCCGTTTATACCGCCCATAGAGGGCATTGACACCGTGGAAAAGAAGTTCACATTTATGTCCTTGAACGATGCAAAAGAATTGGAAAAAGCCATATCTCCAAAAAGCCGTGTTCTTATTATGGGAGCAGGTTTGATCGGACTTAAATGTGCCGAGGGTATTGCGAGAAAAGTAAAGAGTATTACCGTTGTGGATATGGCAGACAGGATTCTTTCAAGTATATTGGATTTGGACGCTGCTTCTATTGTGCAATGGCATATTGAATCCAAAGGGATTAAATTTATACTGTCCGACAGCGTGGTTAGTTTTTCACCCGGCAAGGCGGTGCTTAAAAGCGGTAGGAGCGTAAGCTTCGATATTTTGGTAGTGGCTGTCGGCGTACGGCCGAACACCAAGCTGGCAATTGATGCAGGTATAGAGGTAGCGCGCGGTATTGTCACCGATGAACACTGCCGGACTTCTGCAGATGATATATATGCAGCGGGAGACTGCAGCGAAAGCATTGATGTGGTGACAGGAGAAAGACGAGTACTGGCTCTTTTGCCCAATGCATACATGCAGGGAGAGGGTTCCCCTTGATACCATTGATTTTGAACTGATATGTGAAAAACCTCAGTTGATGGCTTTTTCCCGTACTCAAAGAGAGCAAATGCTGGGAGGAGTGTTAAGATGAAAACCATTAATGCGTATAATATGCACTTTCAGACCCTGAATGACGAAGTCAGGGGATGCAGTGATAATGAAATTGTTATAGAAAACTGTTTGGGGCAACGCTATATTGCCAGCGGTTTAGGGGGCAAAAGAATCACTATTCATGGAGTGCCGGGCAATGCCCTGGGTGCATACCTTGACGGGTGTGAGATAATTGTAGAAGGCAATGCCCAGGATGCAACAGGGGATACCATGAATGAGGGATCCATTGTTATCCACGGTATGGCCGGGGATGCGACCGGTTATGCTATGCGTGGAGGCAAGATTTTTATAAAAGGTAATGTGGGATATCGTGCCGGTATCCATATGAAGGAGTATAAGGAGAAAGTTCCGGTCATCGTGGTTGGCGGGGTAGCCGGAAGCTTTTTGGGCGAATACCAGGCAGGGGGTATAATAGTAGTACTGGGAATAGGGGCAGAAGGCAAGCCGCCTGTCGGATATTTTTGCGGAACAGGTATGCATGGAGGAAAGATTTATCTAAGGTGCAGCAAAATGCCCGAGGGTCTGCCGCCGCAAGTGTCGGTAGAAGAGGCCGGCAAGGATGATATGGATTTGATTGAAGGATATATTAAGGAATTCTGTGACAAGTTCAATATTTCGATAGATGAGATTTTATCCGAGAAATTTTATGTCTTAAAGCCCAATACAAAAAATCCTTATCGCCAGTTGTATACACAGAATTTATAAAATATATGATTATATTTTTCTTCACCTGTGTTTATGCTAAAAAGTGTATTAATTTTATATACTTACTGCTGATGTTATGAAGTTTAGAAAAACACAATTTTTAGAGCCTGTTAGTACGATGTGGAAAGGATTACATCTATCCCCTCAAAATTAGTTGTGCCCGATTCCACGGAGTATCTACAGGCTCTGTATTTACAAAGCTAAAGTTTTTCGGAATACTTTTATCTTACGTATAATTAAAATCCGAATAACTATACTAGACAATTCGAACCTTGTATTTTTCCATCCAATAGTTTATCTGCAAAAAGTAAGCAATTGTCTGCGGTGTGGTCATCAATTGACCGTACCAGGGCACAGGATTATCGCTGACTAGAAGCTTTTCCAGCGCTTTTTTGTCGGCGATCTGCAAAACCGGAGAATTGGGATTGGAAATTACCTCCGACAGGCGGTTTGAAACCTCCCTTAAATAAGCGGGATGATGGGTTTTGGGGTATGGACTTTTTTTACGCCACAGGATTTCATCCGGGAGAAAACCTTTCATTGCTTCCCGCAAAAGTCCCTTTTCATAATTTTTATAGTCCTTGTATTCCCAGGGGACTGAGTAAAGATATTCGACAATTCTGTAATCGCAGAAAGGAACCCTTACTTCAAGACCGTTATACATACTCATCCTGTCTTTTCGGTCGAGCAAAGTCTGCATAAACCATTTGAGGTTCAAAACCATCATCTCTTTTGCACGGCTGTCGGTGGCGGAATCATTGGGTATTTTGTGTACTTCGGATAATGTTTTTTTGTACCGTTCATCCACATAGGCAAAGGGGTCAATTTGCCCTGAAAATTCCGGTTTTAAAAAGCCTGCACGGTATTCGGTGGATTGTGCCCAAGGGAAGCCGTATTTTTCACGGATTTCTTTGTCCCGATACCAGTTGTATCCTCCGAAAACCTCATCGGCACATTCTCCCGAAAGAGCAACGGTGACGTATTTCTTTACCTCTTTACAAAAGAGAAGCAGTGATGAATCTATGTCCGCCATTCCGGGCAAATCCCGGGCTTCAACCGCAAGATAAAGAGCATCAACCAACTCATCGGTGTTTATGACAAATTTGTGGTTTTCCGCATTAAGATAGCCGTTCATAATTTCAATGTACTTGTTGTCGCTGTTGGGTTGAAATTTACCGGGTTTAAAATATTTGTCATTGTCAATATAATCCACCGAAAAGGTATGAAGCTTTTGCCCTCGGCGGGTAAAATACCTCGCGGCAACGGAAGAAATCAGGCTGGAATCCAGGCCTCCGGATAAAAAGGTGCCGATGGGGACATCGGAAACAAGCTGCCTTTCAATAGAATCGATTACCAATTCCCGGACGATTTGAACTGTTTCTTCAAAGCTGTCGGTATGTTCACGGGCTTCCAATGTCCAATACTTCCATATTTTAAGACCGTGTTCTTCTGAGAAGGTTCCGCAACAGGCAGGTTCCAATTCCTCAACGCCGCGGAAAACACCGTATCCCGGGGTTCTACCCGGACCTATAAGTACAATTTCGGCGATGGAGTTTATATCAATTTCCGGCTCTATCAACGGATGCTCAAGCAAAGCCTTGATTTCCGATGCAAATATGAAGTTACCGTTTCTCAAAGCAAAGAAGAAGGGTTTAACACCCATGCGGTCCCTGGCAAAGAAAAGGGTGCGTCGGTTGCTGTCCCATACCGAAAAGGCAAAAATACCGTTAAGTTTACTTGCACAATCCTCTCCCCACTGTATATAGGAATGCAAAACCACCTCGGTATCGGAATGCCCCCGGAAGGAATGCCCCAAGTTAATGAGTTCACTGCGGATTTCCCCGGTGTTATACAGTTCACCGTTGTATACCAGGATATATTCGCAGAAATCATCTTTATAGGACATGGGCTGTTTTCCGTTTTCAATATCCATTACGCAAAGCCTTGAGTGGACAAGAGCTACTGTGTCCGTAAGGTATATCCCGCTCTGGTCGGGGCCTCTTTTCTCCAGCGACTTTAGCATTGACTCGTATACCTCTTTATGACTTAGAGGCTGCTTTCTCGTGCATATTTCTCCTGCAATTCCACACATATAAATCACCCTCAATATAAAATTAGCGCCGTGTTTAAACATAAATATGTTTAAGCCCGACGCCTTTGTCTTGCTTTATATTATATGCAGGAAAGGCTAAAAAAGTTATAATTTTTACAAGGGGTGAGATTTATTTTATGTCCGGGCAAGTTATATTTGATTCTTTAACAGGGGCTATCAAACGTGAGTGAAATTGACTGATTTTACTTGCACTTCCATAATTAACATGGCATTATAATACAGTAAGGAAGATCAAAGCAAATCCCATAAGGGTTAGAGTTAAAGGAGATCAAGTTGACATAGAAGGTCCAAAATATTGTATTAAGTCCTTGCGTGATATGCAAAACCAGGCATTTTTTCGAAGCTGATTCCAACTGAGAAATATGCCGGTAAGTAATTTATATATCAAAAATAGAATTAAGAAGTGGAAGCTTATGGGTTAAACATAAAAGTAAGCATTATTTTATATTTCAAATATAGGGGGAACTCTGTATGTATGACGAAATAATTTTAATAAGTGTGGGTCTGTTAATTATTTATCTTGCAATATTTCAATTAAAAAGTGAAATTAGACGTTTAAATATTACTTTGGATAAAATTGCCGAAAAACTTGGTGTTCCGGAACCGGCTGAAGACAGTCAGATAAAAGCATTTATTGCAGAAGGAAATAAAAATAAGGCCATTAAAAGATATAGAGAAATTACAGGCGTCGGACTAAAGGAAGCATATGACTATATCGAAAAAATAATATCTGATAATAGAGATATCAACAAGTAATAGAAATATCAACAAGACCCACCGCATATAGACGGAAAAATAAATTTTGAAACCAGGATTTATTAACGAATATAATGATGGTGAATCAAAGGCTGTAACGTATCATCACATATTCCATATTAAAGGGAAACATGGATTTGCACGGGACTTTTCTGAAACTATACCATGCCTATTTTAATTAATGAAAACATAATTTATATGAAACCATGATTATGGTTTTAGCGGATTTATTTTCTCCGGGAAAAATTAAATATTTTAAAAAAGTATAAGATTTTTTATGGGAGGTCAACGATATGGAGAAAAGAAAGGCCAAAGCGTATAGATTCTTAATTTTAGTGTCTGTTTTAAGTGTTATTCTGACAGGAGTTAATTATGCCCTATTTAGAGTAACTGCAATGGGGGTAGCATTTATTGTAGCAATAATTGGAAGTATTAATGCAATTGTATGCTATGATTATCCCACAAAAAGTATCGGTTCTAAATAAAATTTCTTAAACCTATTGTCGAAAAACAACCAAACCGATGAACACAAATATAAAAATGAATGTAAAAAAGAAGGAGTTAATCTGTTCT
>Ga0116165_1002716_pt1 | contig 12300 bp, 10 predicted proteins | sample AD_JPNMR1_MetaG_FD_89885 | JGI IMG/M metagenome (GOLD analysis project Ga0116165, IMG submission 89885) | Active sludge microbial communities of municipal wastewater-treating anaerobic digesters from Japan - AD_JPNMR1_MetaG | ecosystem: Engineered > Bioreactor > Anaerobic > Digestate | place...
GTCCAGTAATTCTTTAGAGAGCTTCTCCCTTTTATCATTATCCTTTTCCTCTAAGACACCCCTTATCTCTTCTTCTAAACTAGACAAATCTTTCCCTTCGTCCTGACTCTGCAAAATCTCTGTCCTGAGTCTTCTGTAGAAACTTAAATATTCTCTTTGCATTTTTCCTCCCTCTGTCTCATTTTGAGCAATGGATTGCCCAAAAGCAATTATAACACATAGTCGATAAAAATCAACTACTATAGACTGAGAAGTTTTTGGGTAATTTCTGGTAAGCTCATACACATATTTGCTTTTGTGCGTAGAAGTTGTATAATATTTCTGTTTTAGATTTATTTAAGTTTTGGAGGTGATTTTATTGGCATTTAAGATTACCGAGGATTGTATTGAGTGTGGGGCATGTATACCTGTATGCCCTAACGAGGCTATAACAGAAGGTTCGCCTTATGTTATTGATCCTGAAAAATGCACAGAGTGTGTCCCTGTATATGATACACAGCAATGTGCCAGCGTCTGTGCAGTAGATGCACCTCAGCCTGACCCTGATCATGTTGAGACAAGGGAACAGCTTGAGGCAAAATATAAAAGATTACATCCATAAAAACTTATAGGAGGGGTTCCCCTCCTATTTATTTTTTCATACTGTTTGCTATCGATAAAAGGATGTCAGTGGGAGGATCTCCCACAACTATGAAATGAATACCTTTATTTTCCCACTCTATGTATTCTTTTTTTTCTGGGGGCATATCCTGTCTTGCCCACCAAGGTATTTTGATCTCATATATGGATATAAAGCCTATTCCATCTGAAAACACCAGCTGCCCAACACCCTCCTGAGGGATGTCTGCTCCAATAAATTCGTATCCCAATGGCAAATCACCTGGTATGACAAGTTCAAAATCTAACTCTTTATTAGCCTGGTGAAGGGAGAGAAGCTTCTCTCTTGCCGGTAATTTTATCCCTTTTTTAAATAGAGATTCCACAACCTTTTTCTTACTTGATGGCGGATTTAAAGAGATACTCAATATCTCTCTTGATCTGAGAAGATTTCCCTTCCGATCCCTGTCTTCAAGCTTCAGGATTATTTTGGGGGATACTCCAATCCAGACAGTTCTCTTTATTCCGCTGTTATATTTTGGGTTAAATGTCATTCTTGACGATTTTATTTTATTTACCATCTCATAGCCTTCAAATACTATATTATAATTTTTACTTATCAATTTTACATCCTTTGAAAACCTGTATGACCATAATAATCCACCAATATTTACTGGTTGATCGGTGACTACCGAATATGTCTCTCCCTTTTTTACTATGTAAATGCTGGAACTTTTGCCTCTTACGGTAAGCAGCATATATTCTCCAATTTTTAGAATATCTATCTTATCAGATGTTTTTCCTACGGTAACTTTAGCTACGGCTGAATAGTCAAATTCAGGCTCTATACCTGATATATAGTCACCTATAAGACTTCCAGTGCCTACATCTATGAGTCCTAACAGTATAAGTAAAACTGGTAGAAAGATTATCTTTTTCATTTGTCCGATATAAATATAATTCCCATATCGCCTGAAGATATTATATAATGCTGGCTTATAAGTTTATACTTCTCTTCTTCTAAGTTTTCTCTGTATGTACTTCTTAGGAACCCAAATGTAATACCGAATGCTAATGATATAGCTACACCAATAGTGGCAAGCTTCAGCCTGAAGCTATACCTCACAGGTTTCGATTCTACTCTCTCCAGAACCTCTGCGCTGAATTTCTCGGTATTGTACTCTTTATATGTCTCCCTTATACTCTGGTCTATAAGCAAAAGAGTATCTAGCTTTTCTTTACAGGCAGGGCAATTATCAATATGTTCCTTTATCTCAGCCACCCTCCAATTGGGAAGCTCTTTATCTATAAACTGCGAAAGTTCTTCAAAACTAAGATGACTCATCCTTTTCCTCCAAATAATATTTTAGCTTGTCTTGCATCATCTTTCTTGCCATATTTATCCTTGATTTTACAGTACCAATATTTATCTCTAATGTCTCTGCTATCTCCTCATAAGATAAGTTTTCTATAATCCTTAACCAGAGAGTAACCCTATAGTGTTTTGGAAGTGAGTTTAATGCTTCTTCCACCGCCTCTTTCAGCTCTATTTTATCAAATATGTCTTCTGGTGAATATGCATCATCCGGCACATCAATGCTAGGCTCACCCTCTTCTACATCATCTAAAGATGACTCTATATGTCCCTTCCTTCTTCTTAGCTCCTCATAACAGGCATTAACGGTAATCTTCCTTACCCAGGGATAAAAGTTCTTGCTGATATCAAAACTTTTTATATTCTTCCATACAGAAATAAAGACCTCCTGTGCTATATCCCAACCTTCATCCTGGGAGCCCATTATCTGAGTAGCCAAGTTTATTATACGGTTTGAGTACCGCCTTATTATCTCTTCGAAAGCCTTCTCATCGCCCTTTTGGATGCGTCTTATGAGCTCTGTATCATTTTCCTCTCTATACTTTTTCAACTTTATACATCCTCTCTTCAGAAATATTATAACAGGAAGGGATGTATAAAGTTATTCTTTTATATTTAAAGATATGCATATATCTTCTATTAGGTTCGATTCCTTATCTATATAATAGATTTAATTATCTTTTTAAATAATTCAGAATAACTTGTCCTTTCATTCAGCAGATTAGCCAGTACATATCCCATATTGAATCTATCCATTAGAGAAAATATCCTGTTTTGAAACTTATAAAATACTCCACTCATAATCCACGATAAAAAGAGTTCTCTGGCAAATAAGCTGTAGAGTTTCTCTGTATAAGATTCTAAGGTTTTATTCTTTTTTATCGCTTCAAGGATAACTTCTTCTACGACTTTTGCACTCTTTATCCCATTCCTTATCCCTTCTCCGCTGAACGGATCTGTTATATGTGCAGAATCACCAACCAGTGATACGTTACCTCTGGCAAGCCTTATTTTGCCTCTGTAGAATGAAATTGGATGGGCTAATAATGGGATATTTTTATGGTTAAAGTTATTAAGGATACTAGATAGAACTTTTGACATCTCCCTGGGTGGAAATTTATACGCACCCAATCCTGCAGATACCATCCCATCCTTAGGAAATATCCATCCATACCCCATAGGAACCAATCCCATAAACAGGGAGATAGTCGGGTCAGGGTTCTCATAAGGTATATCTTTCTGTATAGCTAACGGCACTGGGTACTTAAAATTACTTCCAATGAATCTTGCCACCTTAGAGCCAACGCCATCTGCACCTATAAGATACCTGGTCTTAAATCTGTGCCCTAGATCTGTCTCTAATGTTATAGTCCTCTTATCCTCTTCTATGCCTGTAACTTTCTCTCCATCCACAAGCGATGCCCCATGTTGGCAGGCTAACATTGTAAGTTTATAGTCAAACTCTTCTCTGCGGAGGGTGAATATATTGTTAGGGGGCACACTGTACTCTTTCTCTTCTCCTCTATAGACTACCCTGAGTTTTTCTATACTGAATGCATTAAAAAAATCAGGGGGAACATCTAGGATGTCAAAAATGACCTTTGAAGTTCCTCCCGCACAGAGTTTATACCTCGGTAGTTTCTTCTTCTCTATGATTAAAACATCTATCCCTTTTCTGGCTAAAAATAGAGCAGAGCTAGCTCCACTGGGACCAGCTCCAATAACTATCACATCATGCACAAATTATTCCCGCCCTTTTATCAGGAAGTAAATCCCAGCAATTATAATCAGTATTCCCAAGAATATTCCTGGTCTTATTATAGATAGCCACGGAATTCCCCATGTCCATAATATTGCAACTAGCCCAATTATAATGAGAATAATTCCAATTGTTACTGGGTTTTGGGCTCCTGTATGAACTGCAGCCTCTGTTTGATCAACTCCGCCTTGACTCTGCTCTGGATTCTGAGGAATAATAATAAGTGCCAATATATAGAGAATAATCCCTAAGCCATCGGCAAAGACTAATAATGCCATTATAAGTCTTACTATTGCAGGGTCTATATTAAGATATTCGGCTACTCCGCCACATACCCCTGCAATCATTCTGTTCTTTCTTGATCTATAGAGTCTTCTCTCCATTTTTCTCCTCCATTCCATTGGAATTTTCTATATAATCTATAGCCCCCCTGATTTTGTATAATATCTGTTTCCCCTCGCTATAGGCGTTGTTTATCATGGTAACTGATCTGGCAATATTATTTTCCAGCAGACTTTCTAATCTATTTATTGAGACTGTTACCTCACTCAGATAAGAGTGAATCCTTTCTGTATCTATATTTCTCACATAACTCCTGTGGAGACTGTAAAGGGCAAGTATATATGGAACCGTCATACTGTATGGCATAATAAGTACTCTGTTCTCTCTATAGGCTTTTATATGAGCCTGCTTACATCTTGCGAAGACGCTATCCGGTACTGCAGCTATAGCCATAGGTATAGTGGATACTGGATCTATATACTGAGAAACCTCTTTCGCTTTCTTTGATATAACTTTTTCTATATCTACATCCGGAGAATCTTCAGCCTCGAGCCCAACCCATTTTGAGTCTATTGGAACCCTCTTTCCATCACTCAGGACTATTGCATACTCGACCGGTTTTCCATTTACCTTGAAGTTTATATCTATCATCTCTGGTGGAAACTGTCTCAAAGATTCATAGATTATATTCTCACCTATCTCCCCCTTAGACTTACTCCCCAAAAGGGCAGATTCTATCCTCTTTGTAGCTTTTTGGATCTCTTCGTCTATAAGTCTTTGTGTCTCTATTTTAGTGTAAGTATCTTGAAGTGTCCTCAGTATATTTTCTGCCTGTACCTTTATTGCCCCAATATCCTCTCCAGATGTGGGTTTTTCTCTTCTGACAAGATACAGTATAACTATACATAATAAGATGACCAGTAGAACTAAAAGGACCTCTATCATCTTGCCTCCTTGAATTCGTTTATATTCTACACTATTAATCATTCAAGGTCAATGATATGTTAACGTTCTGTGATATTGTCGGGTATGGATACGTAACGCGTGATGGGTAATGGGTGACGCGTAAAGAAAAGAGGTGCGAGATTATTATAAAAGACGAAATTGTAGGGGCAATTCATGAATTGCCCCTACGTGATACTTTGCATCTAGCGTCTTTCTTCAAATACTTTCAAATATTATTTGAGACTGTACTTTCTGACTTTTCTTTATACCCTTTTGAGAGATAATTCATTTTGTGAAAGATTATTTTTGAAGAACATCTTATTATTGACTTAAAACAGCATCAGGTGTTATCATTTAAATAATAAAGGGAAGAGAGAGTGAGGAGATATAAGTTATGCCAAATCTTAGTTTTAATCTTAAGAATTTTACTATTGAGAATCTATTGAATGACATCGAGATGGGCAATATTGCCTTACCTGAAATACAAAGACCATATGTATGGGACCCTACAAAGGCAAGAGATTTAATAGATTCTTTATATAAAGGTCTTCCTGTCGGTTCGATAATCTTGTGGGATATCTATGAGGTCAATGGTGTTAAAGAAATAAACCCAGAAATTAAATCTAATCCGAAATACCTGGTTATAGATGGGCAACAAAGACTTACCTCTCTATTTTCAATTATCAAAAATAAAAATATTATTTCAAAAAGTGGACAGAAATTTAAACTTAAGATCGCCTTTAATCCGATTGAAGAAAGATTTGAAGTGTCTAATCCTGCAATAGAAAAAGATGTCAGATGGATAGCTGATATAAGCGAGATATTCGAAAAACCAGCTATATATAGTTTCATTAATAACTATGTCAGTAAACTTGAAGAAAAAGGTATTACTTTTGATGAGGGTCAGGTGGCTTCAAAGATTGAGAGGTTGAAAGGGATTATTCAATATCCATTTTCTATAATTGAACTATCTTCTGAGTTAAACCCGGAACAGGTGTCAGAAATATTTGTTAGAATTAACAGTACAGGGAAAAGACTTAATCAGTCAGACTTTATTATGACATTAATGTCTGTTTATTGGCCAGAAGGAAGAAAAGAGATTGAAAGTTTCTATAAAGAATCATTTAAAGAAGCAGATAAGAGACCTTCTCCATATAATTTAATTAAGATTAATCCTACCCCGGAGAATCTGATCCGTTCCATCGTTGGATTGGCGTTCAGAAGAGGTCGATTAGGTTATGCTTATCTAATTCTAAAAGGAAGAGACCTGGAGAATAAGATAATAACTGAAGAGTTGAGAAAGAAAAATTTTGAAAAGTTTAAGGAGGCTCAAAGGGAGGTCTTAGATCTTATTAATTGGCATGACTTTGTCAAGATAATTTACTCAGCTGGTTTTATCAGTGAAGAATTGATCAGCAGTAAAGTGACCTTTTTTATAACTTACAGTTTCTATTTGATTGGGAAAGAGTATAAAATAGAATATAAATACCTTGAATCTCTTATCCGCAAATGGTTCGTAGCATCAATTTTGACTCAGAGATATACCGGTTCATCTGAATCGATTTTTGAGGAAGATTTAAAGAATCTGTCTCCTTCTAACTATGCTGCATATATAGAGAATGAAATTAAAGTGAGTCTGACAGATGATTTTTGGAATATTCAACTGCCTGAAAGGTTGAAAAGTTCCTCTCTTAGAAATTATGCCTTTTTAACGTATATTTCGAGTCTTATAAGGGATAATGTCAAGATCCTTTTCTCTGATACCTATCTGAAGGATTATCTGAATCCCTTTATTAAGGAGAAGAAAAAAACAATAGATATTCATCATATATTTCCAAAGGCAGTTTTGAAAGGTAAGGGGTTAAATGAAGAGGAGATTAATCAGGTAGCAAATTATTTGTACCTGGAGTATAAAGATAATATTAGAATTAAAGATAAACATCCAAGGGAATATTTCCCAGAATTAGTTGATAAGTATGAAAATGGTAATTTCGAAATGGTATACGCTACGTATGATCTACCAGAAGAATTTTGGAGTATGGAATATGAAAGGTATTTAGAAAAAAGAAGAGAACTTATGGCAAATAGAATAAGAAAGTATTTTTCAACCCTATAGTGAGATATCTTTAATTAAAGATATCTCACTACTCTCTGAGATAAGTAAAATTCATTGGGCTTTTTGTATTTCTTTTCTACTTAGAACTGTTACCTGGTGTTTTCAATAAAAATTCTGGATTCATAAAGAACATCTTATTTAGAATCCTTGTGGAATAAAATTCAAAATTCTATTGACATATATAGAAATTTATGCTATAAATTAACTGAGTATATTAAGGAAAGAGGGTGAGAAAGAAGAGGCTTTAGATATTTTGTCTGCAGTACTTGAAGGGGGGATGATGAGATCTACAGATTTGTATCAAAAACTAATTAGGAGGTATGAAGATGTATAAGCATTTTAGTAAGCTGTTTTTAGTATTAATGATTTGTATGTTAATTATTAGTAATGTCTCTATTTCTTTTGCTCAAAAATTCAACCCCGTTTCTCAGTATAATAGTCCAGCAGAATACGAAAGAGCTACCGGTAAAAGGATATCTAAATTTAATGAGGCACCGCAGCTGGCGGAATTAGTAAAACAAAGGAAAATACTTCCTTTAAAGCAGAGACTTCCGCAAGAACCTCTAGTAGTTGTTCCAGTCGAAGAAATAGGCGAGTACGGAGGTACCTGGCATAGGGTCTACCTAGGTCCGTCAGACCTTATGAACTTTTATACCATTACCTATGACCCACTCCTCAGACGAGATCGAGAGGATCCCTCTCAGATTGAACCTAATGTGGCAAAGGAATGGGAGTTTTCAAATGACGGTAAGACACTAACTGTGAAACTTCGTAGGGATATGAGATGGTCCGATGGAAAACCTTTCACAGCTGATGATATCCTCTTTTGGTATAATGATATAATCCTCAATAACGAGCTTACGCCTAGCAAGCCTGCATGGCTTATGGTAGATAACACTCTTGGGAAGGTTGAGAAAATTGATAAATATACTGTATCGTTCTCTTTCGTAAAACCTCATGCATTTATCCTGGACTATCTAGCTATGCAAACTCCATTTGCCCCAAAGCACTATCTGATGCAGTTTCACCCAAAGTACACATCCAAAAAAAGCCTTGACGAGAGAGTACAGAAAGCAGGATTTGGAGCCTGGTATCAGCTCTTCACTGACAAGGCAACCCGTGGGACAAATCCAGAGCTCCCTGTAATTAACGCCTGGAAGGTCACTGTACCCCCAGCCCAGGGTACAAGAATGATAGTAGAGCGTAATCCTTTTTATTGGAAGGTAGATACTGCAGGTAACCAGTTACCATATATCGATCGTGTCGTATTCGACCTGGTTGAAAATACTGAAGTCGCTAACATGAAGGCAATAGCTGGGGAAGTTGATATGCAACTGCGGCATATGATGATCAAGAATTATCCTGTCTTTGTGCAGGAGAGCAAAAAGGCTGGTTATAGGGTGCTAAGATGGAAGACCGGGTCTACACTCGGACTTATGGTCAATCTCAACAATAAAGACCTTACAATGAGGAAGATTGTCCAGGACCCGCAGTTCAGACAGGCTCTATCCCTAGCCATAAATAGAGAAGAAATGAACGAACTTCTCTATATGGGCTTGGGAGAACCAAGGCAGGCGTCTCCATTCAAGGGTAGCCCTTTATACTATAAGGAGTGGGAGAAGAGTTATGCAGAGTATGATCCTGAGCGGGCCAATAAGCTTCTGGACCAGATGGGGCTCGACAAGAGAGGGAAAGATGGATTTAGATTACGCCCTGATGGTAAGACATTGATTCTCACTATTGAAAATCCCGGACTTACTGATGTAGTGGATGAGTGTGAGCTTGTGAAGAATTATTGGGAGAAGATAGGCATAAAGGCTTTGGTAAAGACGGAGGAGAGGTCCCTTTACGTTACTCGTCAACTGGCAGGGGAACAGGATATAAGCTACTGGGGAATAGGAGTGGGACTTACGAATCCCTTACTTACACCAGAGGGTTGGATCCCTATACACCCAAACTGTGCATGGGCTCCTCTATGGGGAGCATGGTACCAGACTAAAGGAAAGGGTGGAGAAGAGCCTCCTAAGGAGATAAAGGAACTTACAGAACTATATGAAAAAATTACCGTCACAATTGACAAGAAAGAAAGGCAAACTCTGATAGATAGATTAGTAGATTTTTATGTAAAGAACATCCCTATAATCGGTGCTGTTGGAGAGTGGCCGATAATTGGCGTGGTTAAAGATAATTTTAGAAACGTCCCAGAAGTGGCAAGATGGGATACATCCATACTGAGTAGTCCCGGCTATACATGCCCTGAACAGTATTTTATAAAAGGGGCAAAATAGCTGAGGAAGGCAAGTAGATAGATGTAAGGTTCTTGAGTAGCTATAACATGCTGTGGCTGGCAGATGGACAGTCACAGCATGCCCTCTAAAAAATGTAAAGGTGATATTAGATTCCATATACAAAGGGAAGATTAGAATTTTTGAAAGTTTTGAAATTTTATATGGAGGAAGATGATATGATTTTTGTATGCAGAGAGAGTAATGACCTTTATAATATCCTGAAGGATTTTAATTTCAATATTACTAGATATATAGATATAGAAGAGGCTTTAAATAATGCCTCTACAGGAGAGGCGATTCTTATCTTAGCGGATGAATATCCCTGTAAAGGAGTAAATATCAATAATAAATTCTTAGATATAATGAGGGGAAAATCTCTCCGAGTATATATTGAGTATCCAGAAACTGTTTTTTCTATTGATATGGGAGAACCTCAAGCTATTAATCTTGAGAGAGCAGTGGTATCTTCTGATTTCTTTTCTCCTGAACTGGAAGAATATTCTATTCTTACACTACACAATGGCTGGTTCTTACCTACAGATAAAATAGAGTCATCACATCTTGTTCTGGCTTGTGTAGCAGGATATACCGAAGCTAAGTTTGGTCTCCCTGAGAAGGTATTCTCCTTACTCTTTCAATTACCATATTACGAAAATATCCTAGTTGCCACAAGTAAACTGAGTCACTTTGTAACTGCCAGATATGCCCCAAAGGATAGCTGGAAAAAGCTTTGGAAGAAGATATTAAGTTGGTTGTCTAATGTAGAAAGTATACCTGATTTTGATTGGAAGCCAATAGTTATCACTACGGCAGACTTAAAAGAGAATTTATCAGATGATTTTGAATTAAAAGCATTTAACCGTTCTGTAGAATGGTTTAGAGATAATATAATTTACAGTATAGATTGGAAAAGGGGGGCTATAGAGGGTTTTGAATCAAGTATAAATTATAAGGGTCATCAAAAGAGAAGGATGTGGGTAAGATCTGACTGTCTAGCTGAAACAGCTATGGTATTTGCCTACGACTGGAAGGTAAATCATAACCCTGAAAGTAAAAAGTTATCACAAGAAATTCTTAATTATGTCTGGTCCAGTGATTTCTTTCAGTCAGATTCTAACTTGCCTGTATATGGACTAGTTAACTGGTTTGAGAGATGTCCAGTATTCTATGGTGACGATGATGCTAGAGTGATCCTTTCAAGTCTTAGTGCTAGCTCTCTTTTAGATAATATAAGCTGGCTGGAGCGTATATTAAAGTGTACGCTGGCTAATTGGCGACTTACAGGACCATCAGGTTTCCGTAAGGCTCGATTTGACTATCCTGAGTCTTTCCTAGATGGGCTTAGCTGGCAGTATTATCATAATAAAGAGTTGATACATTACTCCCCCCATTATCAGGCTTATCTATGGGTGTGTTACCTTTGGTTTTATGCTATGACAGGATATGAGGAGTTCTTTAAAAAAGCAGAGAAAGCTATAAGAATGATGATGGAGGCATATCCTGATAGATGGAGATGGACAAATGGATTAACTCAGGAGATAGCAAGGATGCTTCTACCTCTTACATTTCTTATAAGAGTTGAAGATAGTCAAGAACATAGACAATGGTTAGATAGACTTGTTAATGACTTATTATTACAGATGGACCCTTGCGGTGCGATACAAGAAAAGATAGGTAACTTAGAACTAGGGACCTACCCTCCTCCTCGTTCAAATGAGGATTATGGGAAAGGAGAGGCTTCTCTCATTCAAGAGAATGGAGATACAGTGTGTGACCTTCTCTATACAGTTAATTATGCTTTTCTAGGATTACATGAAGCATCTATGGTAACTGGAGATAAGGAGATTAAACTTGCAGAGGATAAACTTGCCGAATTTCTGTGCCGTATTCAGGTAAAATCTAATACTCATCCGTATCTGGATGGATGCTGGATGAGAGGTTTTGATTATAAGCTCTGGGAATATTATGGAAGTTCTTCAGATATAGGATGGGGACCATGGTCTGTAGAGTCTGGATGGACTAATAGCTGGATAAGTTCAACTCTAGCGATGCGATACTTAAAACAGTCACTTTTTGATTTGAGGTTTTCTGACAAGATAAAAGAGATTTTCCCTGGGTTAATGAGGGAAATGCTGGAATAGGATTTGGGGGTATAAGTTATTGAACATTTGAGACTACTATAGGAAGGAGTATATAAAAAGATGAAGGGTGTATGAAGTGGATCTTAATAGACTATGAATTAGAAAGAGCTAGAGTCTGTAGTAGAAAACAGTGGATATGGAGAATTGCTCTTGCATACATTAACATTCATCTAGACGCCTAGGTAGACTTTGCTAGGCTTACATGGTTGAACCTCTTACCAGTTGGACCGAAGAAGCAGCTTAGACTTAGAAAGTTAGTTATTATTAGATATTAAAGATGAAAATGAGACTAAAAGGTATTTATTGTTCAATTTATCTCTAATAACCCTATGTTCACTTTTCAAGGTGCAGTCTATCTTAACCTTTTTATCCCTGTAACCTCTATAAACTTATCTATCTTCTAGTTCCCCCCCCTCAAAATTTGTCAAGGGAGTGCATTTTTACCCTATGAGGGTATATGACAAGAAATTTTTAATATATTGGAATAAAATTCGAGAATACATTGACAGAAATAGAAGTATATGCTATTCTCTTCTGTGAAGATAAAAATTTATAGAGAGGGGTGATAGAAGAGATAAATTCCAAATGTTTTTTGGTATGTCTAAAGGGGAAGAATGGGGGCGAAAATCTATCTTTAAAATTAATTAATAGGAGGTGTACCAAATGAGTAAGAAGTTTTTAACGGTAATTTTACTTTTAACATTTATAGCAAGTATGTTTTCAGTTACTACGGCTTATGCTAAGGTAAAAATCACCTACTGGACAGGTTGGGGAGGTTCAGAATTAGAAGATCTTAA
>Ga0116165_1002725_pt1 | contig 12274 bp, 8 predicted proteins | sample AD_JPNMR1_MetaG_FD_89885 | JGI IMG/M metagenome (GOLD analysis project Ga0116165, IMG submission 89885) | Active sludge microbial communities of municipal wastewater-treating anaerobic digesters from Japan - AD_JPNMR1_MetaG | ecosystem: Engineered > Bioreactor > Anaerobic > Digestate | place...
ACGGCGATTCCGCTGAAATCAAACTCGGCGGGATTGTTGCGCTGGTACCATGCGGCCACCCCGCCCCCTAGCATCCCGAATCCCACGGCCGCCACGGTCCGGGCCAACGCCATCGGCCAGCCGAACACGCTGAGAGTCATGCCGAACAGGGTGGGATTCATCAGCGGCGAGGCGAAGAGGAACGCGAACACCGGGACCGGCGGCACCCCGCCTTGGATCAAGGCGGCCGCGATGGGGATCGCCAGGTAGGAACAAAAAGGGGAGACGATTCCAGCCAGAGACATGAAGAGGATCCCCCACGGCCCCTGGAAAATAGCCCCCTGTTTCAAGGTGCTCAGCGGCCACCGGGCGACCAGGAAGGACGAGGCCAGGAGGCCGCTCACCAGTCCGGGCAGGAGAGAAACGAAAAGTGTTTTCATCTCCAGCAGGATCCGGCCGGTGTGGGTATCTTGAAAAAGGGTCCAAAAATCGGCCACCGCCATCACGGAAGAGATCCCCGCTTGAACCGCGTCGTTTGTGTGGTGGATTCCTAGGAAATCCTCGCCCGGAATCCTCCACTATACCATACCTCCTTCGCGATAATCGGCTATCCGGAGACGAACGGGGCTTTCGGATATCCGTCATCGGCCAGCATAAAAAAAACACTTTCCTGCCTCGACATTCTTCTCGAAATTGAGGTAAATAGATATGGTGGTACGTTTCCCAAAAAAACCTCCGGGAGGGGTATTTTCTCCATGAACAGATCGAATTCCATTTCACGCCGCCGTTTTCTCCAACGGGGCGGGTGTGCCCTGGGGGCGATCGCCGCGAGCCCTCTTCTCATTCCGGCTTCCGCTATGGGGAAGGATGGCGCCACACCGCCCAGTGACCGCATTACTATGGGCTTTATCGGCATGGGCACAATGGGCCAGGGGCATCTTTTCGGAGAAGCCTGGACCTACGTGCCCGGCGGGTACGTGGGTCAGGACACCATTCAGGTTGTGGCCGTCTGCGACGTGTGGCGCAAAAAACGGGAAGAAGTCCGGGACCGCGTCAACCTCCACTACTCCCGCAAATACGGGAAGGGGAATTATAAATCCTGCGAGGCGTACGCCGATTTCCGCGACATCCTGCGGCGGGACGACGTGGACGCCGTGCTGATCGCCACGCCCATCCACTGGCACGCCACCATGACCGTCTTCGCCGCCCGCGCGGGCAAGGATATCTATTGCGAGAAGCCCACCGCCGTGACCGTCAAGGAAAGCCAGGCGATGGTCAAGGCCGTGCTCGAAAACCAGCGCGTGTTCCAGGCCGGCACGCAGCAACGTTCCGAATACGAGGGAAAATTCCGGACGGCGTGCGAATACGTGCGCAGCGGCCGTATCGGCCAACTCCAGGAAATCTACGCCTGCATTGAGGGAGGCGGGGCGATGTGGCCGGCGGAAACCGGGGAAGCCGTGCCTATCCCCGAAGATCTGGATTGGGATCTGTGGCTGGGACCGGCGCCCAAGATCCCGTACCAAGGCCGGTCGGACGCGCACCTGTTCGGGTACGGGGGGATCAATTGGGGCCAGCACCATTACGACATCGTGCAGTGGGCCCTGGACGCGGACCGCACCGGCCCCGTGGAATTGGACGTGGAAAACGGCGCGGCCGCGTACCGGTACGCCAACGGCGTGGTGGTCTACGGCCGCCGGTACCCCGGGACGGACATCGGCCAGACCGGCGGCGCGTGGTTCATCGGGACTGAAGGCAAGATCGGCGTGGACCGCGAGCACTTGGTTTCCGATCCGCCTTCCATTCTGGAGAAGCCGCTCGGCCCGGAGGATGTGCATTTGGAAAAAACCCCGGGGCACACCCTGAATTTTCTGGAATGCGTCAAAACCCGCAAACCGCCCATCTGCGACATCGAAACGGCGCACCGCGCCGTCAGCGTCCTGCTGCTGGGCGGAATCGTGCAGCAACTCAACCGGAAGCTGGTATGGGATCCCAAGGAAGAGCGCTTCATCGGCGATGACGAGGCCAATCAGAAGCTGGATCTCGTCAAACGGGCCCCGTGGATCCTGTAACCGTCATGCGCGGCCGGGAACGGGTGTTGGCCGCCTTGGAGCACCGGGAAACCGGCCGCGTGCCGTTGGATTTCTGGGCGGAAGCCGGAGTGTGGAAGCGGCTGCTGCGGGATTTACGTCTCCCCTCCAAACGCGCCTTGCTGGAACGCTTCCGGATCGACTTGCGCTGGATGGACCACCGGTACATTGGGCCGGATTTCTCCGATCCATCCGGCGCCTATCTCGAAAATATGTGGGGGGAACGGTTCCGCGTTACTCCGGAGGGAGAACAACTCGCGTGCGGCGGCGCGCTGGATCACGCGGCCCGGTTTGAGGAACTCGAAGCACATCACTGGCCCTCCAACGATTGGGTGGACCAGAGCCACTTGGTGGAGCAAATCCAGCAGGATGCGGACTACGCGTTGCTGTATGGCTACGCCGACATCTGGCAACGCGCGGCCATGGTGCGCGGCCTGGATGGCATGTTTTTCGACATGGTGGAACGCCCGGAGTGGGTCCACTTCATGACCGGAAAGTTGACGGATTTCTACCGGGAGGACTGGACACGGGCGATGGAAACCACCCGGGGCCGGATCGATATCTTTCTCTTAATCAGCGACTTGGGCGCGCAGCACGCGCCGATGATGAGCTTGGCGTTGTTCCGGGAATTCGTGAAACCGCGCGTGCGGCAAATGGCGGACTTGGTCCACTCGTTCGGCAAGACACTGATGTTTCACTCGTGCGGATCGGTGCGTCTCTACATCGAGGACCTGATCGAAGCCGGGGTGGATATCCTCAATCCCATCCAACCGTTGTGTAAAGGCATGTCGCCCGCCGGATTGAAACAAGATTTTGGGGCGCGCTTGTGTTTCCACGGCGGCATGGATATCCAATCGGTGCTGCCCCACGGCTCCCCCAACGAAGTCCGTTCCGCCACGCGCGACCTGATCGAAACCATGCGTCCCGGCGGCGGATTCATCTTCTGTCCCAGCCATACGCTCCTGCCCGACATCCCCACCGAGAACATCGCCGCCATGTACGATGAAGCGGGCCGGCAGGGAGGATAACCCGAACCGCCGGGTGGATGGCGCAAGGAACAGAAAATGTAAAATAAAGGGTAAAATAGAATAAACGAGAGGGGCACGTGGCCACGTGCCCCCTTCTTCGACTGATCCTCTACCCCCATATCCTGGTTCCTGCGATTGTAAAGCCCTTACAGCGTAACCTGGGTTGCCTCGGGATCGAGCTTCGCCCGGCGCTGATTGCGGTAGGCCACGTTGGCCAGATGCGGCCCGCAGATGGCCTGGTGCCCGATCTCCACCGGGGCGTTGGGTTCCTTGCGGCTTTTTACGCATTCGATGAAATTTTTAATGTGCGGTTCGTCGGGCAGGTCGCCCTTGAAATCGATATGGGCCTTGGTGGGCAGGTCCTTGCCGTCTTCCTTGTCCTGGTCGAGATAGACCTGGAAGCCAAAGCGGTGCAGGTGCATGGTGCCTTTTTCGCCCTGGAAGAGGATATGCCACCAATCCATGAAGTTGCTGGTGTAGTTGATGGTCCAGGTGGCGATGAATTTCGGATAGTACAGGGTGGCCGTGAAGACATCGGGGCAATCCGCGCCAATCATCTTCTTGATGAAGCCGAAACCGTCCGCCTCGAGCGGCGTGACCTGGCCCATGTACCACTGCACCACGTCCATGATGTGCGTCCCCTGATCGTTGGAGATCCCCCCGGAGAACGGCCAGAATACCCGCCAGTTGCGTACGTATTTCGGCTGGAACTCAAGCCCCTCGTTGGGCCACGCGAACCGTTCCCAGTCGATTTCATATCCCAGCGGGCGGTTGTCTTGCGGGCCGGAAGCCTGCCAGTTCCATTGCGCCTTCACGAAGTTGACATCGCCCAGAATGCCAGACTGGATGACCTTGAGCCCTTCCAGAATCAGGGGAGCGCTCCGGCGTTGCATGCCGATCTGGACGATCCGGTCGGTCTTGCGCACTTCGCGCACCGCCCACGCGCCTTCCTCGATGGAGTGCGACATGGGCTTTTCGCAATAGACGTCCTTTCCGGCCTGCACGGCGGCGACCATCTGGCGGCAGTGCTGGTGCTCGGGCGTGCCGATCAAGACCGCTTCGATGTCTTTGCGCTCCAACAACTCGTTGAAGTCCTTATACACATCGATTTTCCCGTCGTTGTTGATTTCCGCGGTTTTGATGCCCTCCCGGATGCGGGGTTCGGAGACATCGCAGACGGCCACGAACTTGGCGTTTTCCCGGATGCATTTCTTCATCACGTCGCAACCGCGCCCCCCGGATCCGATGATCCCCATAATGATCGTGTCGTTCGCCCCGAATACCCGGCGGGGCAGGTAGAGCGGGGCGGCCAGGGCGGCGCCGGCCAGGAACGACGTCTTGACAGCCTCGCGGCGGTTAACTGGTTGATTCATGGTCTAGGTCCTCTCTCGTCAGTAGATGGTTCTTGGTATCGTGTACCGGTTGGGGCTATCCTAGGACATCCGGGAACAGTTCGCAAAGCCCGCGGCGGATTTCGAACGGATTTAATGGGGAATCCCCGGCGTCCCTTGCCGATCCACGGGGGATATGAATTACAATGGCGCATTCGGATGCGAGGCCCATTCGCCCTACCCCGGATGAAGGTTCCCAAAAATTCCCTCTCCCTCTGGGAGAGGGGTAGGGTGAGGGAAGACCTTTATTCACAATTCCTCACCCCGTTCCTCTCCCACGGGGCGTGGGGAATGCCTTTTCCCCGTTCCGGTGGTTGGATCGCTCCCTGGGGCATTCAACTCGATGGGATGTCAATTCATTGGATTCTCTCCCCGGGATTCATGTCCCGGTTGAAATCGGCCAAGACAAATTTCCACGGAAGGAACATCACCATGATGACGTATTGGGGGATCTCAACATCCAGCCTTGTGACAGGGTTACTCGCCGGGTGCGTGTTCGCGGGGTCCGCCGGCGCGGCGGAAGAGGCCGGATGGATTGCCCTGTTCAACGGCCAGAATCTGGAAGGCTGGCAAGCCGCGGAGAATCCCGGCTCGTTTCAAGTGGTGGACGGCGCGATTCTCTGCAACGGGCCGCGCGCGCATCTGTTTTACGCCGGAGAGGTGCAGAATGCCCAATTTGAGAATTTCGAGTTCCAGGCCGGGGTGATGACCCGGCCAGGCGCGAATTCCGGCATCTATTTCCACACCCGGTTCCAGGAGCGGGATTTCCCCGCGCAAGGCTACGAGGTCCAGATCAACAACACCGCCACCGGCGAAGGCGGTTACGTGGAATACAAACGCACCGGCAGCCTCTACGCGGTGCGCAATGTGTATATTCCCCTCATGCCCGACAACGAATGGTTCACTGTCCATATTACCGTGGCCGGGAAGCGGGTGATGATCCGTTTGAACGACATGCCCGTGGTGGATTACATCGAACCGGAGAATCCGCCGCGTGAGGGGGAATACGCCGGCCGCCTCCTCTCCCGCGGAACGTTCGCGTTGCAATGCCACGATCCCGGCAGCCAGGTGTATTTCAAAAATATCCGCGTGAAACCCCTCCCGCCGGGAACGCCCAAGGACGCCCCCGCGGCGCCTGCCGTAGACGACACCTACCGGCGCGTCGCCCGGTTGCATGCCGCCAATTTCCCTCTCCTCGATCTCCACGTGCACCTGAAAGGCGGATTGAGCCTGGAACAAGCATTGGCCATCTCCATGCGGGACGGCATCAACCATGGCGTGGCCGTGAATTGCGGAATCGGCTTCCCCATCCACGACGATGAAGGCGTCAATGAGTTCATCGGCAGCATGCAAGGGCAGCCGGTGTATCTCGGCTTGCAGGGCGAAGGACGCGAATGGGCCGGTTTGATTTCACCGGAAACGCGGGCGAAATTCGATTACGTCTTCACCGACGCCATGACCTTCACCGACGGCCGCGGCAAGCGGGTACGGTTGTGGATTCCCGAAGAAGTCCAGATCGATGATAAGCAGAAATTCATGGACATGTACGTCGACCGCATTCTGTACGTGCTGAACAACGAACCGATCGACATCTACGTCAATCCCACCTTTTTGCCGGACGCGATCGCGGCGGAGTACGACAGCCTTTGGACGCCGGAACGCATGCAAGCGGTGATCGGCGCCGCCGTGAACAACCATGTGGCCATCGAGATCAACGCCCGCTACCGCTTGCCCAGCCCCGCCTTCATCAAACTCGCCAAACAGGCGGGAGTGAAATTCACTTTCGGCACCAACAACGGCGGTGCCGCCGATCTCGGCCGCCTCGAATACTGCCTCGACATGATCCGCGAATGCGGCCTGACCGAAAAGGACATGTTTTTGCCAAAGAAAAAGTGATCTGGGAAAGGGAGAAATTCCCCAGGCCGGGCGATTCGCATTTTGATTGCTCCACCCCCCAGGTTCGCATCCACCAATCCAATCCCTTTTCGGCTTGCACCACGGCTTCCCAAAGGGCACTGTCCAGAATCCCCTCTCCCCCGGGAGAGGGCCCGGGTGAGGCGACTATTGTAGGGGCGGACCTAGGTGTCCGCCCGCCTTGGTGTCCACCCGCCTTCGTGTCCGCCCGCCTTCGTGTCAGCCCGCCTTGGTGTCCGCCCGCCTTGGTGTCCACCCACCTTGATTTCCGCCCGCCTTCGTGTCCGCCCGCCTTGGTGTCCGCCCGCCTAGGTGTCCGCCCGCCTTGATGTCCGCCCGCCTTGGTGTCCACCCGCCTTGGTGTCCGCCCGCCTTCGTGTCCACCCGCCTTCGTGTCCGCCCGCCTTCGTGTCCGCCCACCTAGGTGTCCGCCCGAATTTCATCGAGTGGATGGAATGCCTTCTTCTCCAGCAGGTACGCACCTGTCTGATGAATCCAATATTTCCTTTCCCCTGGAGGAAGGAAACCTACCCCCACGGTCTCACCCTCCGCCCAGGGTGGAAGGCGCGTTGACATCCCCGCCGTAGCGCGTGATATCCCCCAGACTGCGCAGGCCGTTGGAAGGATGATACAACGTGTTGTTCGCCCCGGCCGGATTGTTTGAAAACCGCACCAACAGCGGCCAGTGTACCCCGCCGGAATCCCGGTCGTCTGGCCCCTGGGAGGTCAATCCGTACCCATTCGGCAATTCGCTCAGCGATTTCACTCCTGCGGCGGCCATGCCCCACTGCCGCCCCCAATCCCCGCGGTAATTCACATACACGTAGGTGGGGTGGATGGCGTGCTGCTGGTTGTTCCAATCCCGCCGGGGAATGAAGGGATCCTCCATATCCACCGAGGTGATATACGCAACCGGGGTGGTCAGTTCAATGCAGTTGGCGATGTGGTTGTAGGTCCCCAGCACCTGGCCGTTGCGGAGCGGCCAGGGATACGCGCCCCGGTCCAGGTTGTAACTGTCGATGGCCAGCGCCAACGAGCGCAAATCGCTGCGGACCCGCGCGATTTTCGCCCGCACTTGCGCGTTCAAAAAATTGGGCACGGCGATGGCCGCCAACACGCCGATGATAGCCACCACGATCAACAGTTCGATTAAGGTAAACGCCCGTCGGCGGTTTTTCATGAGGATTCTCCTGCCTGGCGTCAAAATCTTCTTCCAGAACCAATTCCTATTCTCCCCGATTTCTGTCTATCCCGTCAACTCGGATTCTCAATAGTGGGGAGACCAGATCTTGGGCAAGGGTAAAGAAATAGAAATCTCCCCGGCGGACTGGTAGGATAGATTCCGCCAAGACAGCGTTAAGGGCATTCCATTCAATCCCTCGTATGAAGGAGCCATAAGCCATGACGTATTCAGCCCCATTCGCCCGTTATTTTTCGTGCCGCCTTCTTTCCCTATCCGCCGTGTGGGCGTTATCCGCCTTTCTAGCGGGCGCGGTTTTCGCCGCGGAGCCGGACCAATCCCATAACAAGGAATGGATTCCCCTCTTCAACGGTAAGGATTTGGAGGGCTGGAAAGTCAAAATCACCGGGTACGAGCTGGGCGACAACTTCGGCAACACGTTCCGGGTGGAGGATGGAATTCTGAAGGTGCGTTATGACCAGTATGACAAATTCGATGGGCGTTTCGGGCATATGTTCTACAAGGACAAGTTCTCCCACTACATTATCCGGGTGGAATACCGGTTTGTGGGGGAACAGATTGCCGGGGGTCCGAATTGGGCGCTCCGCAACAGCGGGATCATGATCCATTGCCAATCCCCGGAAAGCATGCGCAAGGACCAGGAGTTCCCGGTTTGCATCGAGGTGCAACTCCTAGGCGGCAACGGCCAGGACGAGCGCCCTACCGGCAACCTGTGCACGCCGGGCACGAATGTCGTCATGGGCAGCCAATTGATCACCCAGCATTGCACCAACTCCAAGTCCAAAACCTATCACGGGGATCAGTGGGTCACGGCGGAGGTGGAAGTCCACGGCGGGGCCGTCATCCGGCACAAAATCAATGGGGAAGTGGTCATGGAATACGAACAACCGCAACTGGATGAACGCGATCCCGACGGCAAGCAATTGATCAAAGAGGGCAAATTACTCCTGGAGGAAGGGTATATCTCCCTCCAGTCCGAAAGCCACCCCGTGGATTTCCGTAAGGTGGAGATTCTGTTGCTGGACGAATAACGGTTGCCTCAATCCTGAAAGAGCCTTCCCTCACCCCAATCCTCTCCCCCAGGGGGAAAAGGGGCGGAAAAGAGAGGGAGTGAGGGCAAGAAAAAAGCCCCCAGGAGAAATCGTTCTCCCAAGGGCCTTGCTGATCTCGATACTGCAATTCGATCGGATGGATTTTCTTATGAAACCATCATCCTATTCAGGACAATCTTCCCATTCGACATCCACATGGACACCGTAATAATTATTCTTTGGCACTGTTATTGAAAATGGAGAGGCTTCTGCATCACCCTTGTGCGCGAATCCCCCAGGATTAGGATTACTGATAGGAGCCTCTGAATAATCCTGAATTTTAACACTTTCATTTGTGTTTGGATCAAATCTCCAGCCATCCTTCAAGGTAATGGTTATGGTCACATTGCCGTTGTCCGCTTTGGAGAAAGAGACTTCACCGGCTACCATGTTTTGGCCAGCGATGAGATCAACTTTTTTTTCTACACCCTCATAAGTGACATACGTCGCCCAGTTCCCTTTGGTCACATAGCGGTCACCGGTAGCCCAGGCGGTTTCTCCGATCCATTCACATTCGGGGGGATTGTAGCAAAAAGTCACGTGGCTGATGGCGTATGTTCCATCAGGTTTACCAGTTTTTTTATTATATTTGGTTGGCGCAATAAGCTCGGTGTCACCGTACACCGGGGGATCGTAGCAGTAAACATTCGCCGCGTTGCTGCCCTTCACAATCACGCAAGAAACAGGCCACTCGGAAGTCCAGTCAAAACTGTAGCCGTCGTTATTGGGGCGGGTTTGGCTTTCTTTGGCTTTCTCTGACTATTAAACTATTAAGTTGTGTGATTGGGTCTTCCAGACAGCTCCCCCCATGGGACCATCTCTTTGGAAGACCAGCTCGATTTCCCTTACAATTTTAATTTTTCTCCATCCGGCCGCAATCGGGGAAAATATGATTTTTCTGTAGGGGATTCCCTTAATATGTAGGGGATTTTCCTACATGCCGAGGGGCAGATAAGGGAGGGATTTGGTTCGGAATACGTATTGGGATTCATGCACTATTTTATTGTAGATTATTGTAGGGATGGCATAGTGTAGGGAAAACGGAAATCCTACCGGGCCGTCAGATATCGATACGCCCCTCGTTACCACGGCCTGCCAAGCAGTCCGCCCTCCCGGGAACGGCATTACTCCACCTCCCCCAACTCACACACCAATAGCAAATCGTTGCTCTCCCGGGGATTGAATTCCGAAAAGTCATAACCGCCGTAACTGAGAATCTGCGTGAATCCGGCCGTCTGGGCCATACCCACCAACTCGTCCCACATCCAAGGATGATGTTTCATGACATAACTATGGGATGTCCAATTCCCTTGCTCCTTCACCGCCACAACGAAATGAAAGTCCCAATGTTCCGGATGAAATTCATAAAAGCGGATAAATACGTATTCTTTGCCTCCCACCACCATGCTGCGGACAGGAAAATCGCGCTTGTTGAATTCCAATATCCGGCTGTAATTGAGCACATGGAAGATCGCCACACCGCTCTCCTTCATGGCTTTCACCGTTTCAGTGAACAACCGCTGAACGGCCAGGCGGTCCAGGAGATGCGGGATGTTGTTCCCTACACAAACCACGGCATCGAATTGTTGTTGCAAATGGGAGGCAAAATCGGTGAGCGGCAGGCAGAGAAACTCGATGTCCAGCTCCCGTTGCTCGCCCTGCAGCCGGGCGTGTTCGATCATGTCGCGGGCGCTGTCCAGTCCCACCACGTTGTACCCCATTTCCGACCAATGCAAGGCGTGGCCGCCGGTGCCGCAGCCGAGATCCAGAATCGACGCTCCCAACCGTTCCTGAAACAAGTGCTGAAAAAATGGATCTTCCCGCTTGATCCGCTCCTCCCAGTCGATAAAATAATCATATACTTCGGCAATTTGATTGTAAACTTTCATAATATTTGAATTATCCTCATACTCATGGGTGGTGATATAGGCAGTCAAGATTATTCTCTTGACATCATGATAGTACAATATCCCTATTGAAAATAGAATTATATGAGATCCAACCCAGAACAACCCATCAACTCAACGGACTCTTGAGGCCAAAGGCCCACCGGTTGCATCTTGACAGGCTTTCCAGGGAATTCAATACTTCTAGAAAAATGGTATGGTGCTATTTCCCCAAGTGCCGGACTTTCTCTATGTGTAATTCGTAATAGGAATTCAAAGGGATACGCGAAACAAATACCCTCTCTCTGGGAGGGGAATGGGAAGGGTACCCCTGAAAAGTCGTAGGGCATCCTTTCTATGGAATTTAGTAAAAAAACAATCCGAGAGTTTTGGATACAGACACAGCCAGACAGACTCGTCCAACGGCAATCCACCCCCAATGAAAATTCCTAGTTAGGGGCCGGTTTTGTATATAACAACTATCTCATCTCGATAAGGTTAGGTGAATCAATCATGCCACTCGATACCTCCCCGGCAGCCGGGGTAACCACTGTTCCTGACTCGCGGGGACGGTTCGGGACATACGGCGGCCGTTTCGTGCCCGAAACCTTGATGCCGGCCTTGGTGGAACTTGAGGAAGCCTTCGAAGAAGCTATTCAGGATTCCCGTTTTCAAGAAGATCTGCGATTCGCATACCGGGAATACGCCGGCCGGCCCACGCCCCTCTATTACGCCCGCCGATTGAGTGACGAACTGGGGGGGGCGCGGATCTTCCTCAAGCGCGAAGACCTCACCCACACCGGCGCGCACAAAATCAACAATACGCTCGGACAAATTCTCTTGGCCCACCGCATGGGGAAAAAACGGATCATCGCCGAGACCGGCGCGGGCCAGCACGGCGTGGCCACGGCCACCGCGGCCGCCCTCTTCGGCCTGGAATGCGTCGTGTACATGGGCGAGGAAGACACCGTCCGGCAACGCCTGAACGTCTTCCGCATGAAACTCATGGGCGCGCGGGTGGTCCCGGTGTCCAGCGGTTCCCAAACCCTCAAGGACGCCATGAACGAAGCCATGCGCGACTGGGTCACGAATGTCCGGACAACGTATTACGTCATCGGCTCCGTGGCCGGCCCCCACCCCTATCCCAAACTGGTTCGCGAGTTTCAAAAAGTGATCGGCGTGGAGGCCCGGCAACAATTTCTGGACCGGGTGGGCCGATTGCCCGATTACCTCATCGCCTGCGTGGGGGGTGGCAGCAACGCCATGGGGCTGTTTCATCCCTTTTTTGAGGATTCCTCCGTCCAGTTCATCGGCGTGGAAGCCGCCGGACGCGGCCTCCACACCGGCCAGCACGCGGCTTCGCTCTGCGCGGGGCGGGTGGGTGTCCTGCACGGCTCCAGGTCGTACCTCCTGCAGAACGCCGAAGGGCAAATCGCGCTGGCGCATTCCATCTCGGCCGGATTGGATTACCCCGGCGTCGGGCCGGAACATTGTTTTTACAAGGATACCGGCCGCGCCGTTTACGTCTCCATCACCGATCAAGAGGCGCTCGACGCCTTCACCGCCCTCTCCCGCCTGGAAGGCCTCATTCCCGCTTTGGAATCGGCCCACGCGGTGGCGCACGCCATGAAATTGGCTCCTACGCTGAGTCCGGATACGCACATTCTCGTCAATCTCTCGGGGCGGGGGGACAAGGA
>Ga0116165_1002727_pt1 | contig 12270 bp, 6 predicted proteins | sample AD_JPNMR1_MetaG_FD_89885 | JGI IMG/M metagenome (GOLD analysis project Ga0116165, IMG submission 89885) | Active sludge microbial communities of municipal wastewater-treating anaerobic digesters from Japan - AD_JPNMR1_MetaG | ecosystem: Engineered > Bioreactor > Anaerobic > Digestate | place...
GCCGGGCGCTGCAGGCCCTGCGCACCGAGACACCGGTGAATGCCTGCCGCCAGCTCGGCCCGCTGATTCACCTGGTCGAGGACTCGGGCGCACCGCCCCACGCGAGGCCCAACACTCCGCATCATAGCGAGCTGGAGAACTGGATCCGGACCGACGCGATCACGATCGCCGGATACCGCCCGCGCTTGCTGGGGCGCACCGATGACGAGGCGCTGGCGGCGCTGCAGCGGCGCATGGACCAATTGATCGCCTTCGCCGCGGAGAGAGCCGAGCGGGCGCTTCCCCTCGTATCCGCTCCCAAGCCGAACCGCGCTCAGGTGGAGCCGATTCTTCTGGAGGCGGCCCTGGAATGCGCGCGCGTGGTGGCCGACCTGCTCCACACCCTCTTTACGTTGGGCCTGGCGCCGCAGCCCGAGGGCGCCAGCCTGTCGGGCACCGTCACCGCCGCCGAGATCCCTCTGCGCAATGACCATGGGGCGCGCATCGTGCTCCTGGGCACGGAGTTCGGCACACTCGCGGTGACGGCGGAGGAGATGCCGGCGGCCGGATGGCGTGGAGCCTACCATCTGCGCAACCTGCCTGAGGGCACTTACCGCGTGCTTGCCTACCGTACGGGCTCGCGGCCCCAGGTATCCGATCCCATCACCTTGGTCGCGGGCAAGACGGCCCACCTCGATTTTACGCTGCCCTCTACGGAACCGGCGGGCAATCTCGTTGAAAACCCCGATGTGACCCTCTCCTATCTGCAGGAGGGAGCGCCTGATCGCTGGCGGCGTGTCCAGGTGGGCGGGAAGCGCGTCTGGCAAAGCGCGCCAGCCAGGGTGAAGTCGGGCGTCTCCTATCGCCTGGGGGCGGCGCTGAAGGACCCGGCGGCCCGCGTCCACTTCCGCTTCCTTCTCAGGGTGATGAAACGGGAGTGGAACGCCACTCTCGTTTCCCTGCCTCCTGGCGAGACCGCTCCCGCGGAGAAGCGTTTCGCTCCCAACATCCTTCACTCGGCGGTGCAGGTCCTCGTTGAGACCGACAAGCCGCTCGCCGAGGCGATCGACCGCGTATGGGTCGTTCCTGAAGTCGAGTAGAGTGGAAGGCCGGAACACCGGCGCGAAACGCGCGAGAGCCGGGCGAAACTCCATCCGGTAGGGGCTCCCATCTTCGCGGGAGGACAGGGGCGCCGTGGTGACCGGGCCCTCTGGCAGGGAACGGAAAGCCTGGACGCGAAGAGTACGCTACCGATCACAGCCCTCGAAAGGAGCCTCCAATGCGACCAACCTGTCGATCCCTATCCGAAGCAGCCTCGGTCACCCGGGTGGTTATGCTCGTGCGCGCCCTCATGGCGGTCGCTCTGGGGACGGCCCTTGGCCTGCCGCCGGTGAATGGCGCTGCCAAGCGGGAGGAGACGGCGCCGCCGATGAAGGCGGCGACGGCGGTCCGTCTGGAGGGCAGCCTAACGCTAGATGGGAAGCTGGACGAGCCTGCCTGGGAGAAAGCACCGGTGCACACCGGTTTTGAGATGCCTCTCAGCACAGCCAACCGCCAGCCGATCCCCGAGGAGCTACAAACCTCCTTCCGCGTGCTGTATGATGACACCGCGCTCTACTTCGGGGTTCGCTGCAACGAGCCCCGGCCCGAGGAGCTGGTGGTGCATGCCGCGCGGAAGCACGACGCGGCGATGTGGTCGGATGACGATATTGAGATCTTCCTCGATCCGGTGGGTGACCGCACGGAGTTCTACCAGTTCGCCATCAACTCCGAGGGCACGCAGGTCGATATCTACTGCCAGGAGTCCGGCAACATCCATCGCGCCGAGTGGTCCTCGCTTTGGCAGGCCGCGGTTCATCGGGGCAGCGATTTCTGGTCGGTGGAGGTGGTCCTCCCGTTCGCGGTCTTCCATCATCGTCCGGCAAAGATGTGGTCCGACACCTGGGTCTTCTCCCTCTCGCGGACACGCTCCGTGGCCCCTCGCTACTACTCGCAGTTTAGCCCGGCACAAGGCTACCACGACGTGAAGAACTTTGGCACGCTCGAAGGGATCCGGGTGAACAAGGAGGCGTATAACCTCTACGCGGAGTCGCCGCAGTTCCGTTTGGAGCCGTCGGAAGGGGGCTATGCCGTTCTCGCGTCGCTGATGGTGGAGAACCGGGGTGACCAGGCGTTCGAGGGGTCGCTGGGCATGGAGATCCTGGCCGCGGGCGCGCAGGGAAGTCGGGTGCCGCTGAAGCTGAAGCCCGGCCAGAAGGCGCGCGTGGAGGTGCCCGGGGGGAGAGTGGCGGAGCAGGGGAAGTGGCCCGTCGCGTTTCGCGCCGAGAGCGCGGGCGGCACCGGCCTCCTCGCGGCGCGATTCGATACGTGGCTGACCTACACGCCGGTCCGGATCAAGGTGACGCGCCCGAACTATCGCAACACGATCTATGCCACGCAGCAGGTGGATGCGATCCAGGGCTACCTGGAGCTGGGGATTCCACTGGCGAACGTCAAGGGATCGATAGCCCGAGTTACGCTCTTCTCCAGCCTGCTCCAGCCGCGCACGTGCGAGGTGAAGATTGAGACGGCGCGCGTGCCGTTCGAGCTTCCGGCAGCCGGCATCCCCGAGGGGCGACATCTCCTGCGTGCCGAGATCCTCCGGCCGGCGAGCCGGGACAAGGGTGGCGAGGGGCAGCCCGAGGTGATCGCAGCGGCGGAGGTCCCCTTGCGCAAGCTCCCACCCGCGCCCGCCGTCGAGGCGCGCATCGATGACCAGGGGAACTTGCTTATCGATGGCAGCCCTGTCTTCATCCGGGGCTGGTACGGCAGCACGCGCTACATCGTGAGCGCCGCGTCCTTCCCGCAGGCCCAACTCCCACACTCGACCAACTACCTGATGGGAGCCAGCGAGTACGAGCAGATGAATATGGGCCTCTACACGCTGTGCGGGATCACTCGGGAGATCGACGAGGCGAAGGCAAAGCTGGATCAGCCGATTGATGACGCGTTGAAGGCGCGCCTGCGCCCCATCATCGCCAGCGTGCGCCATCGCCGTAACGTGATCGGCTACTACATCTCGGACGAGCCGGAGTGCAGGGGGCTCTCGCCGGTCTTCCTGAAGAGCCTTTATGAGTTCCTCGCCGAGGAAGACCCCTACCGCTTCTGCAAGATTGTCTCGCGTGCGCCGGTGGAGTATCTGGAGACGTGCGACGTCATCTGCCCGCACCCCTACATGAACCCGCAGATCGCGGAGGATGGCGGGCGCGTTTTCGGTGCCCCGCTTCGCACCATTCACAACAACATCACGGACGCCTGTGCCGCCAACGATGGGAGTAAAGCGGTCTGGTGCATGCCCCAGACCTTCTCCTATGGCGGCCTGCGCGGGCAGCACCCCGATTTCAAGGAGTCGCGCTGGTTTGCCCTGACGGCACTGGCCTGCGGCGCGAAGGGATTGGTGCCCTTCATCTTCAACAGCTACTGGAACCACCGGCCGAATCGCATCGCGATGGACTACATCTTCGAGGAGGTGGCTTTCCTGGCGCCGGCGTGGCTCGCGCGCGACTCCGCGACTGAAGTGACGGCGGACTCCCCGAGCGTGGATGTCATCGCCAAGTACTACAAGCCAGAGGGCGCTGCGCGCGGGCACTTCTTCATCGTGGCCGCGAACCAAAGCCTCGATCCGGTTCAGGTGAGCTTCACCGTGCCACTCATGGGTAAGCAGAAGTCCGCTCGCGTGCTGGTATTGCGCGAGAACCGGGTGATCCCCGTGCGCGACGGCAAGTTCACGGATGAGCTGGAGGGCCTTGGCGCGCGAATCTACACCACGCTGGAGGTGCTTCCAGACTTCCGATTCCTGGATGAGATCGAGGATGAGATTGCTACGGCGATAGAGCGCCCGGCGCTCGCCGGGAACATCCTCGCCGAGGGCGCGGTGAAGTGGACCATCGGCGATTCGGAAGGAACCTTCAGTTGCGATAGCGATCTGGCGGATGCAGTTTCCAGCGCCGCCGGGTGGATCCCGGTCTATGGAGACCGCTCGCAGTGCGTTATCCGCTTCGAAAAGCCGGTCGTCTTCTCTCGTGTCGAGTTTTGCTCGCCCACCATCGCCAGCGCCGATCTCGATATCTGGCAAGACAACACCTGGAAGACGATCCACCAGTGGAAGGATGAGTACGGTCGCCGTCTGGAGTACAAGGGGAAGCGCGTGAGGACCGACCGCATTCGCATTCGGCCGACCGCCGCGCGTCAGGGCTTCGGAACGAGCGCCCTCTACGAGATCACCGAGTTGGGCCTCTACCGGTGAGCTGCCCGGGCCCGGCCCGATTGAACCCTGGGGCTTTCTCCTGCGTCCGTATAGGTAGGCATGGGGTGTGCAGCGCGTTGACGGGTGCCCTCGATCCTGATAGGATAGGGCGGAGGAGCAGGACGATGACGACAATACGAGCTTCCGCAAGGCGTCCGGGTCTCGCCTCAGCGCTGGTGCTCTTCGTTGCGTGCGCGCTGCTGGCCTTCCTCGCGTCTCCCCCCGCGCTGGCGGGTGGCCTCAACGACTTCTTCAAGAAGGGTAGCAAGGAGTCGCAGAGTAGCAGCAAGTCGTCGGAGAGCGCGTCCGGCAAGAACCGCCCCGAGTCGGGCACCGCGCGGGAGAAAAAGAGCCCCTTTTCCGATAGTGATACCGACATCTGGGGGAAGCCGGGGAAGCGGGAGACAGGCACGCCGGGGAAGAGTGGCGGGCTCCTCGATCTTTTCAAGAAGAGCGGGAAACCGCAGCCGGCGCCGCATGGCAGCCAGCCGGACGGATCACTGCCTCCGGTGAGCTATGAGCGCGTGCAACCCGGATCGGGTGGGCTGATCGATCTCTTTCGAAAGCCGGGGCGCCCGCAGCCGGCACCGAGCACGTCTACTTCGCCCCCGCCCGCGGTGGTGATCTACCACTACTACGACCCGTGGTTCTACCCCTACGATCGCTTCTTCTACCGCTACTATGGCCCCTACATCATCCGCGAGCGGGAGTACTACTTTGGGGGATGGCCGTATCACTACGAGCGACCCGATCCCCAGGAAGAGGCGGAGGAGAGCGCCAACGAAGCCCTGCGCAACATCGAGCGGGGCTGGCGGGAGAGCCGCTACGCCCTGATCGCGCGCCATGTGGATGATGACGAGAGCATCGCTGTCTTCCATGATGGCGACTATAGCCATGCGATGACGGCTCGCGAGTTCCGCGCGCTCACGCTGCAGGCGTTTGAGGATGTGCAGACCGTTCGCTTCCGCTTTTTCGAAACGCGGATGGCCGGCACCACCCAGTGCATGGCCGATGGGGAGCACGTCTTCATCGGCCCGGACGGCACTGAGCGCCGTGTCGAGCTTCAGTACATGCTCCGCAAGAAGGGGCGACGGTGGTACATCCACTCTATCGATTTGCGCCAGGAGCGGCTTCTCTCCTCGTTGCGTGCTCCAGAGCAGGTGTTGCCCTTGCTTTCGCTCGCGTCTTTCAAGCCGGCGGTGGATCTGGATGAAGAGACGACCGAGGCGCGCGCCTACACTGGCCTGGAAGAGGAGCTGCTGGGGCCGCCGGCGATTCCCGCACCCTCCGGGCCGCGGGTGACCCTGGCAAGCATCACCAGCCAAGTAGCTACCGATGAAGCGACGCCCTATCCGGCTGCCATCGTGGTCGCCTCCGCCGCGCCGGTCGCTGTGCGCCGGCCGGTCGCCGAGAGCGCGATCCGCATCACGTGCGAGAGCAAGCCGGTCCGAATGGCAGCTGTATCTGGCGCTCGAAACCCGGTGAAGGTCGCGACCGTGACGTGCGTGGTGGTCCAGGCCGCGCCGGGGAGCACCCTCGTTCCCGGCTCGCGCCTGACGTGTGATGTGAACGTTCGCTCCACGAAGGATGGTCTCGCCTGGAGCGTGCTTCACCGGGGAGAGACGCGCACTCTCGAGGCGGGCACCATTCCGTGGGCGCAGCTCCAGCCTGCCCGGACAGGCCACCTGCGCGTGGTGGTCGACCGTGTGGCCACGCCCGGTACTGCGGCTACCCCAGGCGAGCAGCGGCACACTCTCTACAGGAAGAGCGATTGGGACTACCAGGTGGCCCTCGTCGCCTCCCCGAAGCCGGCTTCAAGCCAAACCGCGCGCACCGAACTCCTCGTCGCCCCGAAGACGCGCTAGCCCTCTTGTTACGACCTCGCCATGCGGGGGACGCCTGCAACGCCAGTGCTTCCTCCTTCCGGGTTCGCGCACCAGGCAGACATTCAGGTTTGACCGGGGGCGCGATGGCGCATAATGTAGTGGGGGAAGGAACACAAACCGCAAGAGCTGGATCCCGGAGAGCATGGAGGGGCCGTGAGGGCACGAGGGAGCGGGCGAAGGCGATCACGGCGGATGGTCGGCTGGCCTGCGCCGGTTCGCCCGGCGCGACGCCATGAGGAGCTGGTGTTGGTGAGCCACGCCACCTTCATCATCGGCACGACAACGGCGCTGCTGGCAGGCCTCTTGCTCGGATTGGTCTGGGGTGCCCGCCTGAATCAGGAACGGCGTAGCGTGCGCGCCCGGCCTGGCATCGCGGCAGCTCCCTTGACGAGGGATGTGCAGCCGGGTATAATCTGGACATGCTCGCAAGGAACTGCACGCGGGACGTGATCATCGCCGATGACGTTCGCGTCGCGCGCTCCTGGTGGAACCGTTTTTGCGGCCTGATGCTGGTGCCGGCGCTCGCTGCCGGGAAGGGCCTCTTGATCGAGCGCTGCCGTTCGATCCACACCCACTTCATGCGCTTTCCCATCGATGCCCTCTTCCTCGACCGTGACGGCGTTGTGGTGGCTGCAGTGGAGAGGATGCGCCCATGGCGCATCGGCCGCTACTACCCCCGAGCGTGCGCGGTGCTGGAGTTGCCCGCGGGCACGATTGCTTCGACAGAAACCAGGCCAGGCGACCGCGTCTGCTTCGAGGATGGAGGCGGGCGTGTGGTTTAGAAGCGCCTCGGAGCGGGTATACCGGAAACGGTGCGGCGAAGGCATGCCGAACACTCGAGGAGGGTTCCGATGAGCCAAGTCGACCTGCTGATCAACGTGACCCGGGAGGCGGGAGGGATCCCTGTGATCCGGTTGGAGGGCGAGGTGGATATCTACACCTGTCCTCAACTCAAGGAGACCATCCTGCGCCTGATCGATGACGGGGAATACCACATCATCATCGACATGGAGAAAGTCCCCTACATCGATAGTGCCGGATTGGGGGTGTTGGTGGGAGCGCGCCGGCGCGTCGGAGAGCACGACGGCTCAATCAGTATCGTCAATCCGAATCCCTCCGTGTATAAGGTTCTGGAGATCACGCGCCTGACCAAGATTTTCGAAGTGTACCAAGACAAGGAGGGGGCGTTGACAGCCCTCGGCAGGTAATCCTCCCAAGCGATGGCGGTGAGCGGCGGCGGCAAGGGCGGCAAACCCAAGCCTCTATCCCCTTGTGCCATGCCGGCGGCCGCTCACTATGCCCCCACAGAAGGAACCATGCGCCTTTCTCACCTCATCACTCTCTGCAATCGGATCGCTCCCGAGACGTTGGCCGAGGAGTGGGATCATGTGGGCCTGCAGTGCGGTGATCCGGAGGCGGAGGTCTCCAAGCTGCTCCTTTGCCTCGATCTCACCGATGCGGTTCTCGCCGAAGCGCGCGCCCTGGACGCGGAATGTATCCTCTCGCACCACCCGCTTCTTTTTCGGCCGGTTTTCTCGCTCCGCGAGGATCGCTATCCGGCGCGCCTCCTGGCCGGCCTGATCCGCTCGGGCATCGCCGCCTACGCCATGCACACGAACCTCGATTCAACGCGCCCGGGCACCAGCGATGCCCTCGCCGAAGCTCTGGGGATCGTCGAAACGGAGCCACTCGTGCCCGCGGCTCGCCCCGCCGAAACCGCGCACTACAAGCTGGCCGTCTTTGTGCCCGCCGCCGATGCCGACCGCGTTCGGAAGGCCCTAGGTGACGCCGGCGCGGGTGCTTTGGGCAACTACTCGCATTGCAGCTTCAGCGCGCGCGGGACCGGGTCGTTCCGCCCGCTGGAGGGAGCTCATCCCGCCATCGGGAGTATCGGCACGCAGGAGTATGTGCCGGAGGAGAAGGTCGAAGTGATCGTCCCGAAAGGGATCCTCCCCCGCGTGCTCGACGCGATGCTGGCGGCGCACCCTTATGAAGAGGTGGCCTACGATCTCCTTCCGCTGGTGCCGCCACCTACCGGCGCCGGCCTGGGCCGCTTCGGTCGGATGGAAACGCCTTGCACCGTCGAGGAGCTGGCCGAACGCGCCCGGGCGTGCCTGCCCACGTCTCGCGTGGCCCTCGCAGGAGACCCCGGCCGCCGCGTGGAGCGAGTCGCCGTGTGCGGCGGCGCTGGTGGCGACCTGGTGGATGCCGCCGCAGCCGCGGGCGCGGATCTTCTCTTAACCGGCGATGTGAAACACCACCAGGCGCATCATGCCCTCGAACGGGGTCTCGCGGTGATCGATGCCGGCCATTACGGCACCGAGCGCCCGGTGCTGGATCTCCTGGCGCGCCTCCTCCGAGAGAACGCCGGCGACGCGCTGGAAGTACATCTTTCGCGGGTCTGCACCGATCCCTTCACCTGAGCGACCCAGGCTGGCACCATGGATGTCATCGTCCGCGCTGCCCGTGGGCCGGGGGGGCATATCGCGTGGGCGTAACATCCGGCGCTGCGTGTGTCTTGCGGATTGTCGGATGCGCCTGTTGGCCCGTGCCGGTTGAGCGGCGCGCGATGCCCCTGTCTCCCCGCCGGATAGGGCATCTGCGAGCCCTCGAACACCGCGCGTTCTCGTTTGACTCAACGATCCCCCTATGGTATCATAACCGTCGGTATTATCACCCATGAGGACCAACTGATGAGCATTCTTACTCATATTACCAAATTGATGTTTGATGGGAACGAACGCGAGGTGCGTCGTCTCCAGGGCATCGTCGATCAGGTGAACGCGCTCGAACCTGAATTGCTTGCGCTGTCAGACGATGAGATTCGCGCGCGCGGACCGATGTTCCGGGAGCGCATCCAGGAGTCGCTGGCAAAGCGTTTGACGCCCGAGGAGAGAGAGCAGCAGGGGCCGGAGTATGTGGCGGCCCTCCAAGATGTTTTGACTGACATGCTCCCCGAGGTGTTTGCTACGGTGCGGGAAGCCTCGCGCCGCACCCTTGGAGAGGGGCGCCCGCCGACCGATCCACGCGCTATGCGTCATTTTGACGTCCAGATCATGGGTGGCGTGGTCCTCCATCAGGGGCGTATTGCGGAGATGAAGACGGGTGAGGGGAAGACGCTTGTCGCCACCCTCCCGGTCTGCCTGAATGCCCTGTCTGGAGACGGCGTCCACGTTGCCACGGTGAACGACTACCTGGCAAAGCGCGACGCGCGTTGGAACGGCCCGATCTACCACATGCTGGGTCTTAGCGTTGCCGTGATTCAGTCGGTGCCGCACGAATCCGCCTACCTCTACGATCCGGAGTACGTCTCGGACGATCCGACGATGCACCAGTTGCGCCCCATCACGCGGCGCGAAGCCTACCTGGCGGATATTACCTATGGCACGCATGCCGAGTTCGGGTTTGACTATCTGCGCGACAATCTGGAGTTTGACGAGCAGCGCCTGCGTCAGCGCCCACTCAACTTCGCGATTGTGGACGAGGTGGACTCGATCCTGGTGGACGAGGCGCGCACGCCGCTGATCATCTCTGGCTTCGCTGAGGAGTCGACCGAGCTCTACACGCGCGTGGACCGGGTGGTGCGCAGCCTGACCGCGGAGCGCGACTACACCGTGGACGAGAAGCAGCGCACGGCAACCCTCACCGATGAGGGCGTGGCGCGGGTGGAGCGTGGTCTCGGAATCCAGAACATCGCGGATGACATGCGCGTCCTGGGCATCGTGAACGCATCCCTGAAGGCGCACTATGTCTTCCGCAAGGATATTGACTACGTCGTCTATCAGCATAAGGATGAGTCCGGACGCCGCGGCGAGCAAGAGATCGTCATCGTTGATGAGAATACCGGACGGTTGATGTTCGGTCGCCGCTACTCCGAGGGCCTGCACCAGGCCATCGAGGCCAAGGAGAACGTGCGCGTCCAGCACGAGAGCCAGACGATCGCCACGATCACCTACCAGAACTACTTCCGTATGTACCGCAAGCTGGCCGGTATGACCGGTACGGCGAAGACGGAAGAGGGCGAGTTCCGGAAGATCTACAACCTCGACGTGGTCCAGATCCCGACCAACCGCCCGATGATCCGCATCGATCACCCCGATGTGGTCTACAAGACGGAAGAGGCGAAGTTCCGGGGCTGCGTGGCCGATATCCTGCAGTGCTTCTGCCGCAAGCAGCCGGTGCTCGTCGGAACGCGCACCATCGAGGTCTCGGAGCGCCTGGCCGACCGCCTGTCGGCGGACAATCTCCAGCTCATGGCGATGATCTGGCTCCTGCGCGATCGCGTCTACGGCGACAAGGCGCTGTCCAAGGAAGAGAAAGCCGAAAAGCATGCCTTCCTCAACCGGAAGATCCTCTACTCCGCGGACCGCGCGCGTCTCACTCCGGAAGAGCGGCGCGAGCGCTTCGAGTCGGTGCGCGATCTCTGGCCGATGGCGAAGGAGCTTGGCGTGTCGACCGACGTTCTCTCAGAGGAGAACGTGGACCGGCTCGCGGCGATCCTAGAGGTCCAGAACAAGCGACGCCTGCAGATGGCGCTGACCTACGGCATTCCGCACTCGGTCTTGAACGCGAAGTACCACGAGAAGGAGGCGCAGATCATCGCCGAGGCAGGCCGGGCCGGCGCCGTGACCATCGCGACCAACATGGCCGGGCGCGGTGTGGATATCATCCTGGGCGGCACGCCGGACCCGAACGCCGATGGCTCTGGCCGGCTCCTGCCGACGGATATCCGGGATATGACGGCGCTTGCCAAGAAGCTGCACGCGGCCCGCGACCCGCTGACGCGCTATCTTCAGGGTCGGCTGAGCGCGGAGACGCGGCAGCTGATGGAGATCGACCTCTACGAAGGCGCGATGGCGGCCTCGGAGAAGCTGGAGGCAGCGCTGGTGGAGGAGCTCAATCGGGTGATCCTGGGGCCTTCCATCTATGACCCTCAGCGCTTCCAGCATCTGATGCTCTCGGATGAGGCACGCGAAATGGTGGCGCACGACGGGCCGCTATCGCCCGAGCAGACGGCCTGGCTGAACCGCCGGCTCCTGGAAAGCGCCTTCCCGCGGGAGATTGCGCGGGCCTACTCGCCTGCGGAGGCTGCTCTCGTCCGCGAGGTAGGCGGCCTGCACATCCTGGGTACCGAGCGCCATGAAGCGCGGCGCATCGATAACCAGCTCCGCGGTCGCGCGGGTCGCCAGGGAGACCCCGGGTCGAGCCGCTTCTATCTCTCGCTCGAAGATGAGCTGTGGCGCCTCTTCGGCGACCGTGGGCATGCCCTGCTTGGATCGTGGCCGGAGGAAGAGCCGGTCGAGGCGAAGTTGCTGACCAAGGCGATTGCGCGCGCGCAGAAGAAAGTGGAGGAGCGCAACTTCGGAATCCGCGAGCACACCCTGAAGTACGACGATGTGATGAACGAGCAGCGCCGCGTTATCTACGAGCAGCGCCGGCGCATCCTGCTCGGCGGCCGCGTTTGGAACGGCGTTCACTACCCGCCGGTCGATTTGCGCGCCAACATCATGGAGTCGGCACAAGAGCTGATCGTGGATGCAGTCAACACGCACTGCCCGCCGGAAGTGGCTCCCAACGAGTGGGATATCCCGGGGCTCTACCGATCGCTCCACGATATCTTCGAGGTGTCGCGGTTCCTGCATGAGAGTGATCTCTACGGGAAGGAGCCGAACGAGCTGATTGAGCTGCTCGTGCAGACGGCCGAGCGCGTCTATGCCGAGCGCGAGCAGGTCTTCACGCCCGAGATCGTGCGCGAGCTGGAGCGCAACATCTTCTTGCACGTAGTCAACGAGAAGTGGGTGGCGCACCTCGACGCAATGGATTACCTGCGTGAGGGTATTCACCTGCGCGCCTATGCCCAGGTGGATCCGCTGGTCGCCTACACCAAGGAAGCCTACGAGATGTGGCAGGCGCTTCAGGCGGATATCCGCCAGGATGTGGTCCGCTGGGCGTTCTACGCGCGACCCGCGGTGCAGGTGGTGCAGCAGCCGAAGTACCAGATGGTGGAGAGCGGCAGCACCGACGTCGCGGACGAGCCACAGTCAAAGACGATCCGCAAGAAGAACGGCAAGATCGGGCGCAACGATCCTTGCCCGTGTGGCAGTGGCCAGAAGTTCAAGC